>JACCDP011495066.1_pt1 | contig 10038 bp, 8 predicted proteins | sample 7445841 | NCBI WGS metagenome assembly JACCDP01 (sample SAMN15323441, study PRJNA562643) | freshwater metagenome | isolation source: river surface water | place: USA:Blue River Watershed | collected 2017-08-17
AATTCCCAATGAGGTAGCAACACAATTTATTCCGTCAGAAAAGTTAAAGGCATTATATAAAGCAAAAATTGAAAAGATTGTAAAAAAAATAGCAGCCTGCTGTAAATTAAAATAAAAATCTAAGCTCTTAAAATTAATTTTGTTTATTATTAGTTCATTTGAAAGAGGTATAGTAAGTAATAAAATTATAAATAAAATAAAACTTTTATAACTTGCTGACAATAAATTCCTATCATCTACCAACCCAATAGTAAAAAAAGTTACATGAAGAATTAGTGAGATAATTAATTCTTTTAAACCACCTGGATTTATTTGATAATTAAGGAGCAAAGCGGGTAGAGTATAAAATAATAAAATAAGACCACCTAAGCATGGTGTTGGAAATCGGTGTAATTTTAAATTAGTATCTGGGTAGTCAACAATTTTCAAGTAAGATGATATTTTATCTTTAAAAAAAATTATAAAATAAACAAAGCATATTAGAATAATGTGAGCGCAGATAAGCAAGATATAAAGATTGTTGTTGAAAAGATTATTCATTACTATTTACTTTTTGTAAAAAAATAAAAATGATTATTTTTATTAAAAAAATTTTTTTCGTAATGTTGTAATTTTTCTATCTTTGTTAAAGCTCTTTTTTCAATTTTTTTTTGAAAATTAGTAAAATAATTTAGATTGTTAATATTTTCAAACCTTTCTTGAAAACTAATCATTGAATGACGAAAATTAGATGTTCTATTTAAAATACTATTTCTCAATTTAATTGGCATTTCAGAAATAGACCAGTTTCCAATTAAAAGTGATGATTTATTGCGCCTATTGATGTTATTAAACTGCTCGAGAACCGTTTCCCTGTTTATCAAGCAGACATTTCCGGGCTGAATTTTATTAATAACAACAGGGATTTTATTCATTTGTAAATAGTAATATTGTAAGAAATTTACCTCCATTGTATCGAAGATTAGGTAAGTACAATTTTTACTTATTTTTTTAAAAATGTGAGCCATACACCCGTATCCCCCCCCAATCTCAAGAATGTATTTGATGTTAAATAAATTTATATTCGAATAATCTAAAAATTTTTTAAGATGATAAACTTGCCTAATTCTATTTCCGCTACTTTTAGGGTATAGAAAATATCTTACAGGATCTCCAACATCGTTCTCTATTAAAAGTTTTTTCCATAAAGCCCAATTTATTTTATCCATTTTAAGCTCAGATAATTCTTTTCTTATAAAAAGTCTATTATGAATAAAGAATATATTTTGGATATATGTATTTCTTAAAAAATTAATAGTTTTATTTTTTATTAAAATATTATTAACTTTATTATTAAAATATTTATATGTTTTAAGTCTTGCTGAGTATTCAAATTTAATCAATTGCATTTTTTTTTTTAAATTTGAAGATACGATTTTATGTCTATTCTTTATTTTCTCTAAATCATTATAAAAAAAAAAAGATAATAAAGTTAAACTATATCTTACTAGTCTAGTGAACATTTAGTTTCGTTTAAATTTACAAATATTTATTAATCCAACTATATTACCCGCTAGTCTTTTTACAGAATTAATGTCACCAAAAATAAAATCTCTAACAGTTATTGTTGCTCTAAATAGGGCATTTATAGTAAATAAAATTTTACTTAGATTATGTTTTTTAACAATATAGTATCTATTTTTTATTTCTTTCACCCCAAATTCATATGACAGTCTATTTACAACTTGATCATGTCTATATTTAGCTTTGCTGCAGACCATTAATTTGCCTTTTTTTTTTAATTCTAAACTAAAATCTAAATCTTCTAAATATCCGTAAATACCGAAATTTTCATCAAATCTAATTTTTTTTACTGCGTTGGATTTGTAAATCACGGCTCTGGTTGGTAGCCATTCCACGTACATGCTTTTATTAAAATTAATAAACTTAGATTGCCATCCAGATCTTGCAAAGCCACCATTTTTTGAACTATATATTCCGAAGTAATCCAAAAATTTATTTTTTTTTAATTTTTCCAAAAAACTTTTTTCACTTTTGCAAATTTGATTGAATGCCACTCCAACGAAATCATTGCGACTATTTAAAAATTGTTTCATTCTATAAAATGAATCAGGATAAAAAAAGTTATCGTCATCTAAAAACATTATATATTTCTCACTTTTTATAAAATTAAATCCAATATTTCTTTGAATGCATGTTGATGGTCTTGAATTAATAATTTGAATATTTAAATCATACCTCTTAATCATTTTTTTAATAATTTTTTTTTTTTTTAAAGTTGAAGCGTCTACTATAATTATTTTTTTAAAAAAAAACTTATTTAAGTTTAAATATTTTATTGTATTCTCAAGTTCCTGAGGTCTATCTTTTGTTGGAATTATTATTATCATTAAATATCAAGAGAATTCAATAACAAGAAACACAAAACACCAAGCATAAAGTAAGAGTACTTTATAATGCTAATTTTTTTTATCAATTTAATTGACCGAAGTAGAAATAAAATTATTTCTTTGAATAAAACTATAAAAGCAATAATTATTAAATTTTTTTCTAATATCGACAAATATAAAAAAGTAAAAAAAAAAGGAAAAAATAGTATTTCTATTATTGAGTTTTTTTTAATAATGCCGACTCCTTCGTAGTAACTAATTATTAAATGAGATAAACATGAGACCCAGGTGACTACAGAGAAAATTTTTGCAAGATTGATAATTTCAGTACTTGAGTCTTTTCCTATCCAAATTTCAAAAAAAATATCAAAAAAATAAAAAAATAAAAAAATAAAAAAAGGAATAATTAAAATAAAAAATTTTAAAGATACTAATAAGTTTTTTGTTATTAATTTGCTTTTTTTTAATGCAATTGAAGGTAATAAAACAGCCGAAATTCCTTTAGAAAGAATACTTAACTTTCCAGTTAATTGTTGTGGAATTGAATAAATTGCTAATGCCGTTGAGCCTATATGTAATTTAATTAAATATTTATCCATAACTTCGTATGTAATATTAAGTAAATTTGATATTGAGAACCATTTTTGGTCAGAATAGTAAGGAAGTGAGGATGGATATTTATAAAAAAATTTTAAATTTTTATGTCCAAATAAGTAGTATAAGCTAATAATAACAATACTAGCCTTAATTATTAAAGAAAAAATAAATAAATTTTCATAATTTTTATATAGAAAAATTAATAAAAAAGGAGGTAAGCTTAAAGATACTCCATAAAAAAATAAATTAATTAACATTAACCCAAAAAATAATTCTTTACCTTGAAAGATACCCTCAATAGTTACAAATAATATAGTTAAAAAAATACTCAATATAGTTAAAAGAAGAAAAACTGGGGATATAAACCCAAAAAAAATGTTAGCTACTAAAAATAAAAAACAAAATACTAAAATTATTAATGAATTCTTTAAAGTCTTGAAAAGTAAAATTAACGCTACTTTATCTTGGTCTTTATTTTTGGAAATATTTATTGCAGAAATTTTTCCTAAACCGAAATTTAGAATGGGCGCTATGAAACTTAAAAAATGCAAAAAAATATAATTACCATATTCTTCTTTCCCTCCAAATTTTAAGTAAATGGGTATTGATAATAGTGATAATAAAATAGAAATAAAACCAGGTAAGCTAGAAAAGAACGAATTTAAAAAAAATTTTTTATTTGATTTATTCATTAAGTCAAAATAAATAATGTTGTAATTAAGCTAATCAATTTTATAAAATAATTAGAATTTATATACTATTCATTGCTTTAAACTAAAATTATATATTTATCAAAATCATACTTTTTTATTATATGAGGCTACTTTGGTCGACTTCTTTTAGATCATTTGGAAAGTCTAACGAAAATGATATTATTCAAAAAAATTTTTTATCATCACTTATTTCAAAAAAAATTGATCTGACTCTTTTTGTAACGCAGTTTGGTGAATTAGGTGTCGAAGATGAAATCAAAAATAAACAGCTAAAATACATTTATAGAGATGCAAAAAATAAAATTCCGCATGGAAAAAAATATTCTAATAAATATATGTTAAAATATTCTTTAGAAGAATTTTTACAAAAGGATTACGACTATTATATCCACTCTACAGCTGATTTGATCGTTCCGTCTAATATGATTGAAAATGTAACAAAATTTAAAAGTAATAATACATTATTTTTTATTTTTCCTAATATTATGGTGGTGAATGGAAAAATTATTGATCCAAGTAATCCTATTTTTGGCATTGATATTTTTATATTTAAAATAGATAAAATTAAAGCTAAATTTTTTTTAGATTTAGTAGAAAGTTGGGATCAGTATGACTGGGGGATTGTTGATAATTTTTTAATTTCAGTTGCAGATAAAATAAATTTAAAGTTTGTAAATCTTTTTAAAAGTTCTAATATTATAAAATATGAAAACGATTTTTCAAGTTTTAATGAAAATACTTCATGGCAGAAATTGTCATGGCTAACAAATAATGAATATTTTTTAAATTTTTTAAAAAAAAATAATATATCAAGTTTGTATGCAAAAGGATCATATTATTATTTAGCGTACAAATTTTTTCGTATTAAAGACTTAAATTTTAATCTTTTTATATGTTACGTTAAACTGTTCTTTTATTTTTTGTACAATTGCCTTAAAAAAGCGTTTAATAAATCATAACAAACGTAATTTATAAAAAAAACACATGTTAAAAAAAAGATATCTTATTTGCGGTGCGGGCGGGTTTATTGGCGGGCATTTAGCAGAAAATCTTCGTGATGAGGGACATGAGTTAGTTTGCGCAGATAATAAACCATATGAATACTGGTTTCAAATAAATGATATTAATAAAAATTATTCTTTGGATCTTAAAGAATATGAGAATTGTTTAAAAATAACCGACGGGATTGATTATATTTATAATATGGCCTGTAACATGGGTGGTATGGGTTTTATTGAAAATAATAAGGCACAATGCATGCTTTCAGTTCTTATTAATACTAATTTATTGAGAGCTTGTCTTGTAAATAAAGTAAAAAAATATTTTTTTTCTTCTAGTGCGTGCGTTTATAATGCAACTAAACAAAAAACTAATTTTATTCCAGGTTTAAAAGAAGAAGATGCCTATCCAGCAGAACCAGAAGATGGATATGGGTGGGAAAAGTTATTTAGTGAAAGAATGTGTAGACACTTTACAGAAGATTTTGGGTTGGAAACGAGAATCGCAAGGTATCATAATGTCTATGGTCCACTGGGAACTTATGATGGAGGAAGAGAAAAAGCTCCTGCAGCTTTATGTAGAAAAATTATTGAAGCAAAATTAAATAAAAAGGACAGCATTGATGTCTGGGGAGATGGTGAGCAAACTAGAAGTTTTATGTTCATAAAAGATTGTATTACTGGAACTAAAATGCTTTTTGAGAGCAATGAAAGAGAGGTGTTAAATATTGGTAGTGAAGAGCAGGTATCAATTAATCAAATGATAGAAATAATTGAAGAAATTGCCGATTATAATGTGAAAAAGAATTATCAATTAGATAAACCAAAAGGCGTAAGAGGAAGATCAAGTAATAATAATTTAATAAGAAAAAAAATTGGGTGGGATGTTTCAGTAACATTAAAACAGGGTTTAAAAGAAACTTATCAATGGATTTTCAAGCAAATGACCTCTGGGTCAAACAATAATAAATTTTCAAGAAAATATTAACAAATTGCATAATGAAATTAAATTATGAACATTTTTTTTTTAATAAAATTCCCTTTTATCTAACTTTTTTAATACCAATATTTTTAGTTTCAGGACCATTTTTAGCAGATCTAGCGATCTCGGTTTGTGCAATAATTTTTTTAATTAATTCCTATAAAAATAAATTAATTTACTATTATAAGAATACTTTTTTCTACCTCTTCATTAGTTTTTATATTTACTTAAATATATCTTCTTTGATTTCAGATAATATTTTATTTTCTCTTAAAACCTCATTACCATACTTGCGATTTGGTATTTTTGTATTATCGACATGGTATCTTTTAAATACGAACAATAGAGTTTTAAAATATTTTTATTTTTGTTTTTTGTTTATATTTCTCTTTTTAGAAGTTGATGGAATTTATCAATTTATATTTGATCATAATTTATTTAATTATCCTTTGAATGATAAATATAGGGTTAGCTCCTTATTTGGAAATGAGCTTATATTAGGAAGTTTTTTATCAAGAAATTACCCTTTATTTTTTGGATTATTTTTATTTTTAATAGAAAAAAATAAATTGTCAAAAAAGAACATTTTAATTTCTTATATTGTTTTATTTTTATTACCGATTTTAGTTTTCATGGCTGGAGAAAGAACTTCTTTTTTTAATTTTTGTTTTATAACGATTTATATTTTACTATTTATTCCAAAAAGAAATATTCTTATTTTAGTTTCTATATATATATTTTTATTTATTACAATAATTTTTATTGATGAAAAAATAATTAATAAAGATCAAAAAAAGATTACAGATAGAATTATAAACCAAACTTTATCACAATTAAATTTTGAAATAAAAGATAATCAAAGACCCCATTTATTTTCAAAAATACATGAAGAACATTATAGATCTGCATTTAAAATTTTTAAAGATAATTTAATTTTTGGTGCAGGACCAAAATCTTTTAGACTTAAATGTTCAGAACAAAAATATTTTGTCTCAGACCAATCATGTATTACTCACCCGCACAATACCTATGTCCAGTTATTGAGCGAAACTGGATTAATAGGTTTTTTATTTGTTTTTTTAACTTTTACAAGTCTTTTAGTAATTACATTTAGGATATTTTATAAAAAATACTTCCTTTGTAATTATATAAATCCTCTTAAGATTTGTTTGTTGGCAAGCTTTTTAATAACTTTATGGCCTCTTGTTCCCTCTGGCAATTTTTTTACTAATTGGCTCAATGTAGTCTACTATCTTCCTGTAGGTTTTTTTCTTTGGATAATTAACAAAAAAAAATTATGAAAATTTTTGGTATCAATTAACTTTAAACAAATAATTATTTCCTCTATTTACGAGAAAATTCTGAAAATAAAATAATTAATTTATTAAACGCATCAACAAATACTACATGCATTGATTAAGTAATTTATAAAAAATTTATTTAATTATTGTTAATATTTATCATTTTATTTTGCAATTTTTTTCATGTTATGCTGAATTGTTAATATTATTAATTAAAAATTTGAAAAAAATTTATTATAAAACTTTAAATGGCAAGATCAGGCCAAAATCTATTTGCCAGGAAAAATTTAATGGCCACCTAAGTATATTTTAAAGAGGAGATTCAAGCAACTTATTATTATATTTATCAAAAATGTAACTTTAAATTGATAGTGTATTTACAATAACTATTTTTTTTCAACACATAAGAAGCATCTTATTCCAAAAAAAAAATTTGTATTTTTGAAAAAAATTTCTTCAAATTTTAATAAAATTATAGTTATAAAATTATTTGATTTTTTAGATTGGGAAATCATTAAATTTTTTTTATCTAGTATTTTATTTGTTAATTTGACTAAAAAAAAAAGTGGAAATAAAAAAAATCCTAAGTGAGTTTCAAACTTAATTTTAAAACCAATTTTTGTTAATTTATTCTTTAATTCATTTAAATTATATCTCCTGAAATGTTTAAGTTCTTTATCGTAGGAATCAAAAAGTGATTTAAATGCAGGTACTTCAATAATTAATATACCTTTTGGGTTAAGAATTTTATAACATTCTTCAAATGCTTTTGTGTCATCGCCAATATGTTCTGCAACATTAAGAAGAGTTATGACATCAGCAAAACTTTTGTTAAAAGGATTTTTTAGTAGATCAAATCTTAAAAAAGGTGTTTTTTTTAATTTATTTGCTAGTTTATATAAGGGCTTTTTAATAACGTCTGCACCAATAACCAAGGTTTTTGGAAATTCTAATATAAGTTTTTCTATTAAGTAACCACTAGAACAACCTATGTCTAATATTACTTTTGGATTGGAATTATAAAATTTTTTAATGCTTCTAATACAATTATTTCTTGAAAAAATATCTATTGGATGGGAATCACTATGTGTCTGCTCATGTAGTTTTGTTAAATGATCGGTCCAGCCTTGATAATTTTCAGAATACTCAATAATTTTGCATTCATCTTTTTTTGAATTACTTGACAAAAACTTGTCATTTTTCCAAGTGTAATAAACATTTGGATATTTTGGGTGTGGAAATTTTAAATTATTAATCATTATCTTAAATTATTTTCAATTATCTATTTCATTTAAGTAGTTAGTAGCTTTTTTATATTTGAACAGTCAAATATAGATTTAATTTTTTCAAAAAAAATTTAACATTTAGAATGTTTAAGGCATTTTTTTTTGTAAATTTTTATAATACTTTATAGCACTTAGTTCCATATGGCAATTTTTTACATATTGACTTAATATAGTTTAATATTCTTTAACAGTTTTTTTTTTTAATAACTAAGGTTTTAAAGATTTAAAATTAAGATCAATTGCTAAAAAATAAATATTGAATGATAATTTTTTAATCTTCTTATTTTTTTTATTTTATCATGAGCAAAAATAATATAGTTTTATATTTTTAAAACTTTTTTTTTTAAAAAAATTACAAGTATAATATAAAGAATTTAAAATTTATTATTTATATTTATTTTTATAGAAATTAAAAAAGGTTTATATAAATTTTTCTTTGAAATCTTGCTATCCGAAATTCTTATTTTATTTTAAGGTACAGTGAAGATGGCCGGTCCTTGCTTGTCAGATATGGACATACTTTTTTCAATTCATTAAAAGCATTATTTTTTAAATAATTTAACATAAGATATATCTCATATTTATTTTCATTCATCATTAATGCTTCAACGAGATATTGTTCATTCCAAAATTTATTTTCCTTGATAATCCACTGCTCAGGGTAATTTTTTGGTGTAAAAATATCGTGAATATGCACGAGTACGCCCCTATTTAATTTGGGAAGAATCTCTAAAAAAACTTTTAATATATCTCCTTGAGGCCTGATAATATGTGAACTATCTAGAAAAAATATATCTCCACTTACTAAAGCTAAATAATTACTTTCGTCAGTATCTTCAATTTTTTTTCTTAAAATTTGTATATTTAAATCATCAAGCCATTTATTTTCGAAAGGTTCAATACAAGTAATTTGAGTATTTATTTTATCGCTTTTTTTATTATTTTCTATAGCTTGCAAAGCAATTAAAGTTGAGTAGCCAGATCCAATTTCTAAAATTTTTTTAGGCTTGAAATGTCTAATTATCTGATAGTAAATTTCAGAGTCGCCATATCCAAAAAAATCATTTTTTATACAAAATTTATTATTAGTAGATTTTTTTTCAAGATTTAATTCTATTAATTCATTTTTATAAATCAAATTACTCAAATTTTGTATTTGTCTTGTTAGATTTAGATTGATGCCTGGTAAATATCGGTTTTCAGATAAATTTTTATTTAGATTACGGAAGTTAAATTGTGGTTCATAGTAGTGATCCGTTAATGGGTAGATCCCAATGAAATTTAAAATTTTTTTTGACAAAGGTAATTTATGAGCCCCAAATTTTCTAAAGCAAAGCATAATTAAAGAGGCTGGAATTAAAATAAGAAAAAAAATAGTGTCAATTAGAAGACTAAATTTATTTAAAGTTTTTTTAATTATTTCAGTCAATAGATTATTTTTATAAAAAATTGGTTGCGGGGCTTGGATTTGAACCAAGGACCTTCAGGTTATGAGCCTGACGAGCTACCAGACTGCTCCACCCCGCGATAAAATTTTTTTAGTTATAGCATTATATTTAAAATTATCTACTTTTGTTAAATTTTGATGTGATCTTAAATATTTAGGATATTTACAAAAGAATACTAATTATGTATAAAAATTTTGCCTGGTGATTATTGCAAAGGAGTAACACCCGATCCCATTCCGAACTCGGCAGTTAAGCCCTTTAGCGCCAATGGTACTTTGTCTTAAGGCACGGAAGAGTAGGACGTTGCCAGGCTTTTATAAATC
>JACCDP010571524.1_pt1 | contig 10036 bp, 22 predicted proteins | sample 7445841 | NCBI WGS metagenome assembly JACCDP01 (sample SAMN15323441, study PRJNA562643) | freshwater metagenome | isolation source: river surface water | place: USA:Blue River Watershed | collected 2017-08-17
GATGACTACGACAATGAGTTCTCAGAAGCTTGGGATGAAGTCTATGATAATACCAAAGACAATAAGGATATGGCAATTATCCTAGATGGTATGTCTGGCTCTTATATGATCTTTGGTAAGATCCTTTTTGACTCGGGTGACCTGCGCTGGGGCGATTATGAAGATGTTTATTCAGAGATTGATTTAAATAAGCTTAGTGAGTATAAAGAGAAGTGCATAGAGCAGTTCATGAATTACTTCCCTTCGTTTGGTTCGTATATGGACCTCGAATGGAAGCTCATGACGTTCGTCCATTATAGTTGAGGTTGATATGGCAGAATATAATGTAAAGTCCTGGGTAGCGTTCTTTCAGGCATTTAAGACAGGTGCAAAGAAGCACGATATGCGTGATCTAAAGGATCGTAATTATAAGGTAGGAGATACTCTCGTACTCCAGGAATATGATCCGTTCAAGGGTGAGTACACTGGTGATGAAATGCGTATGAAGATTACGTATATTACATCACGTGATACCCCGTGTGCATTTTCTTCTGCAGCACTCGATAGTAACTATTGCATTCTTTCTCTAGAGCCTCTAAAGTAAAAGAATGAGGTACATTCTCGATAAAATGAGTCACCCAGGTTGGGAGCTCAAATCTGACCATCTCGAGCATATCCATTGGATGCTTGATCAGCATGTTTGTAACCAATGCAAATGGAAGCGTGCAGATTACGATAAGTGGAAAGCTGAAAATCCAACCGATGCTGCAGAAGCTGAAGAGTATTTCGAGCTAGAAGATGGATGGAATCCTTATACATACACTGATATGTTTCCTGACAACTACGATGAATTACCTCTTGAAGAGAAGGTTGATCTGCTAATGCAGACAGCATGTGGTTGTGAGTTTGATTTTGTCGATAGTGAAGATCCTGAATCTGGTAAGCATTTTGTGGAGATTACAGTATGATTGAGGTGAAGAGTCGTTCGGTAGAGACGTGGGGTATACTCGCCAACGCTGATGATAAGATGTTCAATGCTATTATCAACGAGCGTCGTGAGCCTACTAAGAATCATATTAAGGTATACGAAAAGCGCCAGAAGAAGCTCAAGCCGTATAAGGTTTCTTTCATCAAAGAGATAATATCAGATGAATTCGAGATTATGGCTGAATCAGAGCACGATGTTAGCAATGCAGCCCGTCAGTTCTTTAAAGAGAACAAAGATAATATCGACTTTAAGATAAAGCCTGCTAGTAAGTGGGCTGGTGATGACGGTTATGATCGCCTTCGCTACGTAAAGGTACGAACATGATTAGATACCCTGTAGGAATTACATTCAGCAGCTTTGACCTCCTCCATGCAGGTCATATCCTTATGCTTGAAGAAGCCAAGTCACAGGTTGACTGGCTCGTTGTTGGTCTGCAATCAGACCCTACCGTTGACAGACCGGAGAAGAATAGACCTGTCCAATCTCTCTATGAACGTTACATTCAGCTCAAGGGTTGCAAGTACGTTGATGAGATTATCCCTTACACAACCGAAGAGGAAGTGAAGCTCATCCTTGAGTCACGCCACTTCGATGTCAGAATTATCGGTGAAGACTACAAAGACAAAGACTTCACAGGTAAGGACATATGCGAGCAACGTGGTATTCGCATATGTTACAACTCACGGCAGCATCATCTGTCATCATCTGAACTACGTAAGAGGATTAAGGACAAGTAATGGAACTCTATCGCTACATGAAGGACGAAAACGGCACCGGTGCTTACATGCACTACAAGATCATGGAAATGCAGACAGGGCATATTATTCGCTCCGATCTACCTTTCAACGATGCCAAGAATACCACACGTAATTTAAACCGTGGCGCTGGCTTTGCAGGTTGGACACCTGAATTCATGCTGCAGAAGCTAACGCTATCTTATATTGAAGGAACAGAAGATGCTAATTGAACTACCAGCTAAGCTTAATGATGTTGTAACTCTTAAGCTCGTTGGTGGCGATGAGGTACTCGGCCGATTGGCTGATGAGCGTATGGAATCATACGTTGAAATTTCAAAACCACTACTCGTTATGATGGCTCAGCAGGGCTTTGGTCTCGTGCCATATGTACTGACTGCAGGACCTGATGCTAAGATCAAGATCAACATTCACCATGTAATCGCCATCACTAAGACATTCGATCAGGTAGCTAAGGAATATCTCAAGCAGACCACAGGTTTAATCACCTAACTTTTTTTGAAAATAACAGTTGACTTATTTCTATTCCTATGCTATAAGAAGGTATAAGGAATGGAGATAAGTCAATGGGTATTTACGTATACACTCTTCGCAAGAATCCGATCGTTGCTATCGATAGCGGTACCAAGGCTCCGACTGCGGTTGGTTATTCGAAGTTTGCTTACAAGGTTTCCAGTGGTTGGAATAACCCCACGTATAACCGTACCACTTCACGTCTGCATTCGCTAGCTGAAAAGGCACGTGATGCTAACCCGAACCTGGTCATGATGACCATTGGCGATCCGAAGGATCATGACTTCGCGAAGTATGGCCCGATGGCTGTGTATCGTGTTAGCCCTGAACTTACCGCTTTCTATGACACCAAAGCTCCTGGTGAGCGCATTGGCGAGCTGCATAAGTTCGGCAAGTCATACGTCTTTGACCGCTGCGAAGAAAAGGTCGCAGCGTAACTTTTTCTGAAAATAACTGTTGCATTAAATCCAATTTGCGCCTATTGTAAGATATAGGATGAAGAAAAGGACGATTGAAATGGCTGCTCCTAAGACTGTTCTCGTTGGTGATCGTGTTCGTTACGAATCAGCCGCTGGTACGATTCGTGGTGAAGTTGTCCGTATCGTTCGCAACAAGAACGCTGCTGGTAATATGATCGACTGGATCCATGTCGAGTATTACAACGAAAAGTCGCCGACTAAGTCGTCGATCGCTGTATTGGCTGAAACGTCGCTTGAGATGATGAAGTTCGTTGTTACGTTCCGTGACATTGAAATTCAGATCGCTCGCGGCGAAAAGGGAGTTGCATAATGTCGCGTATTAGCCCTCTTGCATCTATCGTACATTCGCATATGTACAAGAGCTGGATTCGTAGCAATCCCGAGCTAGCTCTGGAACGTGTTGAAGAGTTTTGCCGTGAATGTAAGGAACGTGGTATGATGCTTCGTTACTTCGAAGATGAGCACTATGTTGATATCGTAGCTGCTTATAAGGAATCTGATCTTGATATGAGGTATGCATAATGACTGACAGTGCTACTATTGAATATTTCGGTAAGACGACTGTAGAAAAGGCTATTGCAGACTATTTCGCTAAGCACGGTCTTACCGAAGATGTGCGGGATGACCTCATGCTTATGGCTGTACAGAAGGAAGATGACTTCTTTCAGATGGTCTGTGACTTCATTGAGAAGGGATCCAAGCAGTGAACCTCTTTGAGTATACCAAGGGGCGTGTTGTGCGCTCTAAGTTTAGTGAAAACTACTATGGCCATATCGTTGGGTTTGACGAAGTACATTATGATCGCGGTGCTGAGACGACCCTCAAGGTACTATGGCAAGATGGTGAGGTTCGCAATATCCATCCTGCGAACGTAGTTCTCAGTTGATCTTTATATCAAAGTATACTATGGTATAAGTCTAGTTAAGGAGATTTGTTATGTGGATTTTGATTCTTTTTGCATATGCTGGTCCGCTGTCTGAAACGGATTCTGTTTCGATTACTACTCAGGAAATCAGCTCGCAGCAGGCTTGTGTTGCCGCTGGTCAGGCCGCTAGCCGTCTTGCTAACGGTACGACTAAGGTTATCAAGTTCTCTTGTGTAAGGAAGTAATATGACTACGATTTCTGCAAAGCGTCCTCATATCTCGGACGGTACTGGTGTTAATCTTCGTACGGTAGTTGATTATGCGAAGCAGGCTGCGGAAGCCCTGCGTCAGTCTGGCGAAGATGATGCCGCGCATTACTTTGAGATGTTTTACGAATATCTCATTCAGGATGTTGCTAACGGTAAGCCGTTCGGTTTCACTTATAAGAGTCTAGGACTTTGATATGGAAATTATTATAAACGCATTTGGCATCGCTGTTATGGTCTGGACCGTTTTAGCTTTTTATCGCCTACATCGGTTCTCTAAATTTGTAGGTGTTGAAATTGACCGGGTATTTGCTTCACGTATTAGTGGTAATCGTGAAGAACAATATCCTAATATTACTGCAAGCTACAACAACCTAAAGTGGTATGACATGTTCAATTTCAACTTCAAGACACTTATGGTTTATGACAATACACGTTGAATTTATTAAGCATAACAGCTGCACTGAGTATACTTTCTTAGACCGCCATACGAGCGAAGAGATCGCGTTCGGATCTTATAATGGTGAAGGAGACTTTGAGGTACTCAGTCTCCGTGACGGTGGTGTAGATAGGTATGCCAGTGCAGCTGTTGCCTGGACGAGCTTGAATAGAAAGCTTATGTGCGAATATGGCTACTAGACGCGATAAAATTATAGGTACTATATTCGAGATTTTCTGTATCTGGCCTCTCGTTCTCATTACCGCCATTTTCACCACACTCTTTTTAGTGGCTATTTCTCCCGTTGTAGGCTATTATATAATAAAGAAGCGCTGGAATGGCAAAGATGAAGCACGAAAAGATCTGGAAGATTCTCGAAAAGGTCGCCGTAGCTACTGAACCTGTATCCAGGCAGCGTTTGGCTGCCTGTCTTGTTTTTAAGAACGAAATTATCGCTGTTGGCTACAACAAGCGTAAGTCTCATCCTATTGCTAAGCGCTTTCAGAAGCATGAAGAAGCTATCTACCTTCATGCCGAAGTTGATTGCATTAAGAACGCATTGCGTCTATATGATGAAGACGTAATTGCGAAGTCGACTATGTATGTCCTTCGTGTGAAGCGCCCTGATGATAACCATCGCACTTTCATCCATGGGCTTGCAAAGCCTTGCTGTGGCTGTGAGCATGCTATCGATCAGTTTAACATTAAACGTGTACTTTACACGACTGAAGAAGGTTTTGAAGAGCTGTGAATATATTCTATCTCGATCCGGATCCGAAGCAATGCGCTGAGTGGATGGTAGATAAGCATGTTGTTAAGATGATTGTCGAGACAGCTCAGCTACTTTCAACAGCACATCGTATTCTCGATGGTACTCAGGTAGAAGTCACTTATCGAACACCTGATGTCGTAATACCTTTACCATTTGAAGGCACAACTATTATTAAACCAGGAAAGGTACGTAAGAAAAATGTGTGGATCCTGCCCGACGACCGCAATGACACTCTATACGCTTGCACACACCGGAACCATCCATCAGCTGTCTGGTGTCGTGAGTCAGTCGAAAATTACAATTGGCTTGTCGACCATCTTTACGCCCTTGGTCAAGAATATACCTATAGATATGGAAAGAAACATGCAACGATTGAGAAATGCTTTTATCAACTCCAATCCCCTCCTTTTGGGCTCAGTGCTTGGGATTGGACTCAGCCTCCTTCTGCAATGGCTGATGAATATGTAATTTCTAATGATCCTGTTGTGAATTATCGCAATTACTATAAGCATGGTAAGGCGAATCTTCATAGCTGGAAAAAAAGATCTGCTCCTGAGTGGATTTTAGGTTGATTTATTTCTCAGTTTCGATATACGCGGCTTATCAGAACGGTTCTGATAAATATCCAAACTGAAAGGAAATAGAGTTTATGGATAAAACCTTCATTAAGCGTGCGACAAGTTTGTCCTCGTTCAACCTCGTAACAAGCGATTTCGAATCGTTGAAGTATAAGAAAGAGATTCAACATCTTTTCAACTTCTACTTCTTCCCGAAATTCGATATGAAGTACACTGTCGATAATATCGATATGAATACTTTGAATCGTGCGATTACTCTTCTTAAGAATGAAGACAACGCAATGTTCGAGAAGCTCCATATGTACAACCTTAAGGGCGTAGGTCCGGGTGAAGCAACGCTTTACTTCCTATGCAATACAGCTCATCTCGGCGGCGGCAGTTCTGCTGGTGTCGATATTGTAGCTAACAACGGCAAGTTCGAAGTTAAAGCCGTTTCTGTATCACGTGGTGGCGAAGCTTATAACTTCAAAGTCGGTGGAACAGTTCCTCTCTCGAGCATTATGAGCGCAATGGATGATCTTCGTCAGGAGTTCAAGCTTGTTGGTAACGCCGGTAACATCAACAGCAGCACTCTTGCAACGATCAAGCAGAAGGCTCCTCGCGAATATATGAAGATTGAGGGTATGTACGCTGATGCTGTATATGACTACTTCAAGAATCATAAGGTGATTTTCATTAATCACAATCAAAGCAAAGGCGAGCGTGGTCGCATCGAAGCTATCAAAAACGTACAGCGTAGCGATATCTCGATTGACGTTATCACGTCTGGTACCATTAAGCCGAGAATTAAGCTCTGAAGAAAACAGTTGCCTTTTTATCAGAATGACGTTATAAATAACGTATGATAAAGCAACGATTCAGACATTTCATCGGTAAGGGCACCCTTACTATTTTTGATATCGACGAAACCCTCTTTCACACCAAGGCTAAGGTCAAGGTTGTGAAAGGGGGTCGCCTTGTTCGTGAACTCGATAATCAGGAGTTTAATACGTATAAGCGTAAACCTGGTGAAGAGTACGACTTCGGTCAGTTTAAGAACGCTGAGTACTTTCGTAAGACGTCAGTACCAGTCGAGAAGATGATCGATCGTGCACGTAGCGTTGTTAAGTCAAAAGGTAATCCTCACTCACGTGCTATCATCTGTACTGCTCGCGCAGACTTCGATGATAAGGAAATGTTCCTCCAAACCTTCCGCGATCATGGCATTGATATCGATCAGATGCATGTTGAACGTGCTGGTAATCTTGGTATTGACTCTTCTGCAGAAGCTAAGAAAGTCGTATTTCGAAAATACCTAAATACTAAGAATTACATTAAAGCTCGTCTGTACGATGATGCAATGTCGAACCTCAAAGCATTTCTGGAGCTTAAAACAGAATACCCTGACATTGAGTTCGAAGCATACTTCGTTAAGCCAGACGGTTCTATCAAGAGGATCAAATGAAAACATTTTCGGATTTCGTAGCTGAGCAGCACGTAGACCATAAGGGTAATCCCATCACCATGCAAGATATACGTCTAATAGCTGGTGAAGGAAAGCTTACTAAGAAGACTGTTAAACAGGCAGTAAGTGTTATCAAGAAGCAGCGCAAAGAGCGTGATGATTTAATTAAAAACTATAAGCGTTGAGGTTAAGATGAAGTCATTCGCTAAATTTATCGCTGAAGCACGTATGACCACTCTCGGTGAAGTCACTGCTGCAATCGCCCAGCATAAAAAGGCTGGAGAGATCCTCAACCAGACCTATAAGGATCTTTACGATCAGGCTCGTCGTATTCTTAGCGGTGATATGCGTCATGTAACAGAACTTATGCTCAAGCATATTCATGCTGGTAACAAGACTCAAGAGCTTCACGATCTCTACTACGACTGGCCAAGCGACTCTTTCAATTCACTAAACAAGGCTTCACGCACTCTTGCTAAGGTTAAGGACCCAAAGTTCAAGGATGTTGTGACAGCTGGTAAGTCTGTTCTTGAAAAGTGGATCCCTGTTGCAGCTGATCTAAAAGACCTTAAGGGTAAGGTAGTTAGGGCTACACAGAAGCGCGCTGAAGCTAAGGCAGCTGCAGAGAAGGTTATGTCGGGTAAGAAAGCTTCATCAGCTCCTCTTATCAAGATCTTCGAGTCGCATATGAACGAATACATCGCGATGGCTGAAAAGCGCGCTAAGGAATTCGTCGATGATCGTCTTGCTGTTCTTAAAAAGCATGACTGGGATCTCGATAAGGTCGCTCCTCGTCCTAACTCACGCACTATGGGTTCTTCTGAATATAAGTCGGCTCAAGCAAAGCGCGATCTCTACAGCTCGATTACCAAGTCTGTACACTCTATGCGTCGCCAAGGTGAGCCTGATCTACGCGAGCCTAATAAGGCTATGATCGATCGCTATATCGAAATGAATAAGAAGGGCGCTGAAGACGCTTATAAGAACTTCATGGAGAAGATGATTCAGAAGATTGGTAAGCCAGTCACTGACGCTAAGATGACAGGCAACATCTGGACCAATGCTACTCTAACAGTTACAACCGAAGATGGTGAAGAGCAGGTTTGGCACACTCAGATGATTCTAAACTTCTCTAAGTACCAGAAAATGTTTAACCAGTTCCCGTCTCGTAGAAAGAAGTAAGCATGCTGAGATTCCAAACCTTTCTTAGAGAGATGACAGAAGCAGATGAAGCTAAGCTCAAGCACCTTGAGCACGCTGAAGATCATCCTATTAACGCCGGTCACGAAGGTGTAATCCACGCGATCAACAATCTACAGGACGTTCATCGTAAGCTTCGTGGGCGTGAAAATGATACTAAGATCACTATGAAGTATGACGGGTCACCATCTGTTGTTTTCGGTCACCATCCTGAGAACGGTAAGTTCTTCGTCGCTTCTAAGTCTGCGTTCAATAAGAACCCTAAGCTCAATTACACCGAAGCTGATATCGAAAAGAATCATGGACACGCTCCTGGTCTTGTCGAAAAGCTTAAGCATGCTCTCAAGCATCTTCCTAAGGTTGTACCTCCACGTGGTGTTTACCAAGGTGACATTATGCACACTAAGGGTGACGTAAAGGAAGATAAGGGTAAGGTTCACTTCACACCTAACACGATTACATACTCAGCTCCTAAAGGTTCACCACACGGTAAAGCAGCACTGGCTTCTAAGGTAGGCGTTGCTGTACATACAGCTTATAAGGGCGACAACCTAGAAGATATGAAGGCTCAGTATGCACCTGATCTTTCGCATTTCGGTAGTCATCCAGACGTACATCTTATCTCTACTGAGCATAAGCTCGATAAGATTAAGTACACACCTGAACAGCAGGCTAAATTTAACGAGCACTTCAAGAAGGCTGTTCGAGTAGCAAGACAAATTCCAAAAGAAGGACATGAGGCTGTCGCGGGTCATCGTCTCCCTCTTAAAACCTATATCAACTCTACTGTACGTGATGGTACAGATCCTTCTGTACCAGGCTTCATGAAGCATTATCAAAATGCTCATCAGAAGGGTATTGATAAGGTTAAGACTGAGAAAGCAAAGCAATCAAAGACTGTTGAAATGCAGCGTGCACTTCAAGACGTACACGATAATAAGCAGCATTTCGAAAACATTCTTGCTCTACATAAGCACTTGCAAGGCGCTAAAGATGCACTAACGCATACGCTGGCATCACAAGCTGAATTCGGCCACTCTATTCGTGGTAAGAAATCAAAGCCAGAAGGTTTCGTTGTCGTGCGTAATAATCGCCCAACCAAGTTTGTTGATCGTGCTGAATTCTCACGCGCTAACTTCAATAAGGATGCTGAATAATGGCTAAAGATAAGCACATCGTAACGGCGTTCGGTCGCGTTAACCCACCAACAATCGGTCACGAAAAGCTCTTCAATCATGTTAAGTCGCTGGCTGACAAAGAAGGCGCTGATCATGATATTCGCGTATCACACTCAAACGATGCTAAGAAGAATCCTCTAACACAGGATCAAAAGCTACATCACCTACGTAAGATGTTTCCTGAACATAATTTCTCTGGCTCATCTAAAGAGTCACCTTCGTTCATGACGCATCTCAAAGAGCTTCACAAGAAGGGTTATACACACGTTACATTCGTAGCAGGATCTGACCGCGTACCTGATTACCAGAAGCTAGTTGACAAGTATAATAAGCCCGAAGACCAAGGTGGTGAGTTTCACTTCAATCGTATTAAGGTTGTTTCCGCTGGACATAGAGACCCTGACGCTGAAGGCGCTGAGGGTATGTCGGCATCTAAGATGCGTGAACATGCTAAGGAAGGTAACTACCATTCGTTTAAAGCTGGATTACCGAAGCACGTAACTCATGAGCATGCTGAGCAGCTTTACAATCACGTACGTCAGGGTATGAACATTAAGGAATCTGTTTTCCTTCGCTTTAA
>JACCDP010175701.1_pt1 | contig 10035 bp, 7 predicted proteins | sample 7445841 | NCBI WGS metagenome assembly JACCDP01 (sample SAMN15323441, study PRJNA562643) | freshwater metagenome | isolation source: river surface water | place: USA:Blue River Watershed | collected 2017-08-17
CGTGGTTGACAATGGATCGTCTGATGAGTCTGGCAAGAGATTGAAAGAAATTTTTCCTGAAATCATTTTGCTGCAACAGGATTCCAACCTGGGATTTGCAGAGGGGAATAACAAGGGATTCGAATATGCGATTCAGCATGGGTACGAATATGCAATGATGCTGAACAATGATGTGTTTGTTGAACCCAATTTTGTACAACACCTCATAAACTATATTGACGCGCACCCTGAGGCAGGAGCCATCCAACCGAAAATATTTTTCAACAATGACCGCACCAAAGTTTGGAACGGGGGGTCGAAATTTGCTTCCTTTTTTGGGTGGACCTATTCCAGGAATTACATGCGCAAGGAGGGGAGCTGGCAGCATAAAATACATGAGGTCGATTGGATAACGGGTTGTGCCTTTTTGGTCCGGACATCGGTCCTTAAAGAAGTGGGACTCCTCAATAAAAACTACTTTATTTATTTTGAAGATGTGGATCTGTCATTTCGGATTCGAGCGACAGGCTATCAGTTGGTATTTCATCCAGATGCTGTCATTTATCATATTGCAGGAATGGCCAATACGTCCAAGAAAAAGGGACCAGAAGGCTATACCAATCCCTTTGTTTATTACCTGAGTTTCAGGAATCATTTGTGGATGCTGAGAACCTGGACCAAATGGTTTCAATGGCCTTCCACCATCATCACATATTTCTCTTACAGTTTGGCTGTTATGGCTTATTTTGCAGCCCGGATGAGATGGAAAAAACTTGCTGCTGTTTGCAGGGGTATTTCCGACGGATTCTTTAAAAGCTATACCTGATGAAAGCAGTTTTAATCACCGGCGTTGCGGGATTGATTGGGTCCAGAATGGCCAAGTGGATTTTATCGAACAAACCCCAATACCAGGTCATCGGTATCGATAACCTGAGCGGAGGCTACGAAGACCATATCGACAACAAAGTAATCTTCTACAAAGCTGATCTTGCCTCGGATGACCTGAACAGGATCTTTTCCCTCCACGAAGTAGAATACGTATACCATTTTGCTGCCTACGCGGCAGAGGGCCTGAGTCCCTTTATCCGCAAATTCAATTATACCAACAATGTAGTGGCTACGGCCAATGTGATCAATGCCTGTATCGCACACAAAGTGAAGCGACTGGTATTTACCTCCAGCATGGCTGTTTACGGCAATGGCAATCCTCCTTTTGATGAAAATCATCAACCCAGTCCGATTGATCCATACGGCATCGCCAAATATGCCTGCGAGATGGATATCCAAGTAGCGGGGGAACAACATGGACTGGATTGGTGCATCATTCGTCCGCACAATGTTTATGGCGTCAATCAGAATATTTGGGACCGCTACCGGAACGTACTGGGTATTTGGATGTACCAAAAGCTGAACGACAAACCAATCACCATCTGCGGAGATGGATCTCAAAAACGTGCTTTCAGTTATATCGATGATTGTCTCCAGCCTCTTTGGCATGCGGCGAGCACAGGCGCTGCATCCAAACAAATCATCAATCTTGGCAGCAGTAAAGAGTATTCCATATTAGATGCTGCTAATATTTTGAAGTCTATTGTAGGTGATCTGCAAATCAAATTCACAGAGGGACGTCACGAAGTTCACCTGGCATATTCAACCCATGAAAAATCTGAAAAATTACTGGGTTTCAAAGAGTCCACCGATCTGTCAGAAGGACTGACCGTCATGTGGGAGTGGGCAAAAAAACAGCCTCAGCGGACGCAATTTGTTTGGCCCAAATATGAATTGGAACAGGGATTGTATCAGTTTTGGAAATGATTTCAATGGTATCTTTGATAAACCTACATGCTGAGTCGATTTCCTCAAATAACATTCATTCTATTAACTACCAGTTTTTTAATACATACATCCCAGGCACAAAACAATATCATCGTCGGTTCCGAAGATGAGTCCATCTATCGCGACAGGGTACTGAAAAATGATATAGCAGATAAATCATCCTTTGCTGTCAGGCCTCTGATGGCCTCTATACAAGATACCTCCTTGCAAACTGGGAGGTATTTTTATGTCATCCCAAGCCTGAAAAATATCCTCAAGCAGAAATATTTTACAATCAATGCATTGCCGCTTTCACTTGAAACACAATATCACCCTCAATCATACGGATTCAGAAACAATGGGGCATTTGTATCTGTAAAAGGGATGCAGCAACAGCTCACTACAGGAATTGAATTGAGCTCAAAAATATTGGATCTGCGATTGAATTCTGAAGTGCTGTGGATTTCCAACAGTAAAAATTATAATGCCCAAAGCATTCATGTATTGGGAGGCCAATCCATGCTTAGGCTTAAAGCAGGCAAAATGATGGCGATTTCTGCCGGCACTCAGCAGTTGTGGTGGGGACCGGCAGTGTTCAATTCACTCATGATGAGCAACAATGCACCAGGATTCCCGCATCTTTCCTTGCATTCCTACAAACCTGTTGAATTGCCGATAGGAACAATTGAGTTCAATATCGTGGGTGGACAATTGAAAAGCACCCGTGGATTCCCGATGGAAAATTTCAATCAAAGTCCTGTTGAATCAGTATTGCCTGGAAATGAAGATCACAAAAGATTTTTCAGCGGATTCAATTTTGCTTACCAGCCAGTGTTCATGCCTGGATTTTCCATTGGCATCAACCGCATGCTGCAATATTATACATTTGACAGAGCAAGTCAGGGTGATTTTGTCCAACAATTCCTGCCAGTGCTCACACCCATTTTCAAGAACAAGGCGGGTGGAAACAACGGACTCGATGAGGATGCACGAAACAGGGATCAGCTGATCAATATTTTCGCCCGTTACATGTTCAAAGAATATCAATTGGAAGTCTATGGTGAATTCGGATGGAATGACCACAAATACAATATACGTGACCTGGTTTCCAATCCTGATCATGCAGCTGCATACAATATTGGCATCCGGAAAATAATCACCTCAGGGAAGAACGAATTTTTCACCCTCGCTGCCGAGGTTACACAAATGGCTCCTACCAACAGTGAAATCGGCAGAGGCGCCGGCAACTGGTATGTGCATGGAGGCGTCAGAGAAGGGTATACCCACCAGGGACAAATTATTGGTGGAGGAGTGGCGCCGGGTGACAATACTGCTACCCTCAGTTTTTCCAGAACAGCCCAGTCCAGCAAGCAATCCATCACCATCGAGCGTTACCAACACGATCCACAGTTCAATGCGGTTAAGTGGACGGACTGGAGCATCGGATTCAAACACATGCAACATCTTGGATCATTCACCTTGATGGGGAATCTCAACTTGATCAAGAGCCGTCAATTCATGTTCAGCAATCAAAACATTTTTCACGTGCATCCTGCACTTAAAATTCTCTACCATTGGCATTGAGGCACTGGACGATATGGGTGTGTTTAATTGGCATGGGTTTATCAGAGCTCAAGGGGCAAGTGGTGTACAATTATTTTGGTCCCAATCAACTGCGTGATATCAATCCCGACTCGACTGAATCCTATGCGATCAATCCGATTGCAATTCATGCAGATTTATTGGACTCACTGACAAAATCAAAACGCCTGAAATTCACCTACAAAGATTTTAAGCTGTCATTCAATCCATTTACTTATCATGTACATACCAATTCTGTAATACCAACCAATCATACTTCAACTTTTCTCATGCCCAATGTGGGACTCCAACAGTTGATCAGTGGTGGGGTACATATTGCGTACAAGGATTTATTGGAGGGAAGTTTGCAACCTATTTACCAGACCATCGAAAACCTTCCTTTTGATCAATATCCGACCTACAGCAGGGAATGGATTTGGTATTATCATTATCTCAACAACATTGATCTTCCAACCAGGTTTTCTACAACACCGATCAAGAGAACATTGCTAGGTCCCAGTTATTTGAGGTTGAAATTCAAAGGAATGGCATTTTCACTGTAGAATGAAAGCAAATGGTGGGGACCCGCACATTTCAATCCGCTTGTCCTGGGAAGCAATGCACCTGGATTTTTGCATGCAAGCATCAATCCCCTAAAACCCATCAACACATCCATAGGTAAGTTTCAATTTGAGACGATATTTGGATTGTTGTACAAAAGCGGATTTTATCCCCCGGATACCAACCGCGTGAATGAACTGTCGGGAGCACGTTTGTACAAACCGAAAATCGATGAAGATCGATATGTAACAGGACTCGTCTACACATATCAGCCCAAATGGCTCACCAACTTTACAGTTGGGTTCACCAAATTATCCATGGCCTATAAGAACGAAGTGAAATCACCCTATGATGCACTGCCGTTAAGCGGATTTATTGGACAAAATGTTTCACAACTGGAAAAGCAGGGAAAGAAGGCTTCCATGGGTTCATGGTTCATGCGCTATATCATGCCCAAAGCAAATGCAGAAATTTATTTTGAATATGGAAGGGCTGATCAGTCGCTGCATGCTTGGAACGTACTTCAAAACAATGCTTATTCGAGAGGTTATACCGCAGGATTGAAAAAAGCGTATGAATTGAATAGGTTTCCAGGTCATTTTATTCAATTCGGGGCAGAAATCACCAACTTGAGCTTACCCACCCGTGAATTGGTAAAAAGTCAATCACCCAAGAGCTGGTATATCCATGATTATGTTCGACAAGGGTTCACCCACAAAGGAGTGGTGCTTGGTTCGCAACTGGGTCCTGGTGGCAACGGTCAACATGTATACCTACAGTATCTGAATAAATTGAATAAAATTGGCATACGGTTCTATAGAACCACCCATAACCTTGATTTCTATCATTACCAGGATTATTACAGAGAAAACCACTTTGCACAATATTGGACTTCTGTCGGAACCCTGCTATATGGCACCTGGCACCTGAAAAACTTTTCTTTACAAGCCACCTATGGCATGCAGCGTGATTTGAATTATCAGTGGGATTGGATACGTTACAGAGATGTGGGTGTGGAGAACATTGGCAACGACAAATACAATATCAGCCTGAATCTGATGCTGACCTACAGGCTTTGATTTTTCTTTGGATCAAAGAGGAAGAGCAATACCCCCATGCTACCGAAGAGGAAAACCAGCATGCCGTAGAATCCCCCTTTGTACCATTTGATTTTATTGTCCTTCAACGGATGATCAGGATTGTCAACCACCTGGATGGTGGGGGTTTCCTGCAACAAAGAAGCTTTGCTGAGTTCCAGGTTCCTCAGCACTTCGCTGTATACTGAATTAGAAAGATTTTCATTTCTGCTGTTGATGATCTTGCTGGCGCTTCTGTCAACATAAATGGGATTGATGTCCAACACCTCCAACTCACTGTTGGCGTTTTCAACAATGCGTTCATTTGCATATCCTCTCAGGCTATCGGCTAATTTCTCCAGCCTGGCAATATTTCTCCTGATTCTTCTTGTCTTGGTTTCAATGTAAAAATCTGAAACCGATTTCATGAGTCTTTTGCAAAATAGCTCAGGCAAAAGATTGTCGGTCATCACCACGTTGACCTCAAAAATCCCCAATCTTCTTTCCGGTTTAAAAATGCTTAGATCTCTCTCAATGATCCTGTCCACCAATTTGTTTAGGAGACTGTCCTCGGTTCTTGAAAGCGCCTTATTGATGGGAAAATCAACCCGACGATTCAGCGAAAACCTACCAGCCCATTTTTTCTTGTATTCATAGATTTCAGCATATTGATCGGCCAGCGATCTTGTGCTGTCTTTATAAGGCGTTAGAAGGGTTTGGCGGATAAAGGACCTGCTTTTGGCAAGTTCAAGAATGTTTTCACCGGTCAGCAAATTGCTGCTTCCGCCCAACGCACTGGAGATGTCCATGCCAAACTGACCTGAGATGGCACTCAACAATCCGGAACCGGGGAGTGTTTTGCTGTCTTCAACCACAAAGCTCATCCTGGCTGTATACTTGGTGGTGCGGGCAAGCGCAAAAGCAATTCCCAATAAAATGCCCAGCAATGCTGCAAGCGCAATCAGCTTTTTCTTTTGGATGATATGATCTATATATGCTCGAATCAACTCCAAGGTCTAATTTTTGAGAATGGAAAAAATAGCAACCAATGACGTCAGCAGGCTTGCCAATCCGGTCAGCTCTGCCAGTTGCAAACGATTCTTGTCTGCCTCTGTTTTTTCAGGAACGATGATTTTGCTGCCCGGCTTGATGCGCGGATAGGATTTTATAAAAAAGAATTTTTTTGTTTTCTTGTACATTCCATTGGGGTACTGCACATAAATTTTTCTGCTGTTGCCGGTGCTCTTGATTCCACCAACACTGCTGATGTAATGCATCAGCCTGGCTGATTCGAAATCAACAATTTGCTCGTTGTATACTTGTCCATTGATGGTTACAAACTGATTTTTTCTTGGCACATACACACTGTCGCCCGGAAGCAATTTGATCCGTATGTCTTCTTCTCTTGCCTCCCTGAAATTGTTGGAGCCAATGCGCAAACCATTTCTGTAGATCTGCACATCTTCCATGGAAGCATAAGGGGAAATCCCTCCAGCTCTTTGAATCAGGTCAATTACCGTTTGATCTCTTTTTTCCAGTCCATAATCTCCTGCATATAAAATTTCTCCTCTGATTTTCACATTGCCCAGCAGCTGATAGTTCAACAATCTGGGTATGAAAATTTCGTCGAAAGGTTCGAGCGCTGTAGATTTCTCTGAAATCTTCAATGTTGAATCAACGGCGATTTTTCTGACATTCAGGACCTCGTTTGATAGTTTGTCGGAGTTGTTCTTTTCCAGCCTGGACAATTCAACTTTATGGATGGCTGCATCGATGGTGAAGCCACCTGCCATGGCAATCAGATCCTCGGCTTTCATGCCTTTGTTGTAGGTATACCTGCCTGGATTCTTTACAGATCCATTGATGGTAATGAAGCTGCTTGCTTTGAAATTGTCTGCTGAAAAAATAACGATCGAATCATTCTTGAAAAGCTCGATGTCTTCCTGTTTATTATCAAGAATGGCTTTGGCATCAAACGGAATGATTTGTGGTTGGAGTCCTGGCATCTTACGGTGAATGATACCCCTGTTTGAGAAAGCTTCATCGCTGAGTCCTCCTGCATGTACTATCAACTTTTTGAGTCCGTCGTTTTCCTTCAATCCGTATGGACCCGGACGTTTCACTTCACCCGCAAGAACGATTCTGTTGGTAAATAGGTTGTTGATTTGTCCAATCGTTACCTGATCACCGTTTTCCAGCGCAAATTGTGCATAGTCTTTTTCGTCAACTGTTACCACCTTCTTGCTGTTGGTTTCATTGCGCACCACGTTGATGGATTGCCTGAATGCATTTTCTGAAAATCCACCTGCATAGCTGAGGAGTTGGGTGAGGGTTTCGGCTGACTTCAATTCAAAGATCGAAGCTGTTTTAGCTTCTCCATTGAGTTGAATCCTGTTGCCATAAACCGGGAAGAAAATATTGTCTTGGTCTTCTAGTCGAATATTTTGCTGAAGTTTTCCCTTTGTCAAAAACTCATAAAAGTCAATGCTGGCAATGGTTTTATTGTTTCTGATCAGCTGAATGTTTCTCAAACTTCCCCTCTCTGTTGGTCCGCCTGACAGATACAAAAGATTGAAAAAATTCGTCAGTGAGGATACAGTATAACTACCTGGGGTTTCTGCTTCGCCGGAAACAATCACTTGGATGGTTCTCAACTCACCGAGACTGATTTCCACTTTTGTATTTCCGTTTTTGATGGCAGGGTAGAGAGCAGAAAGTTTATTTCTGATGAATTGCTCAGCTGCATCGATGGACATGCCGGATAAAGTGATCAATCCAATATAAGGAATATTGATCTTCCCCTCGGTATTGATGTATTCGTTGATTTCACGGTAGTTTTGACCCGAGACCAGGATTTTCAGGTTATCGCCAGGCCCAAGAATATACTGCTTTGGGGTGGCGATGTTGTTATCAGGTGAAAAGTTTGCAAATGCTTGCGTGAAAAAGCTGTAACCAAAATATTTGGAAGGCTCTTTAGGAAAAGGCGTCTTGAAGATCCAGCTGGTATCTCTGAGGGTTGATTTGACAGCAATAGAAGTATCCTCCTCAATATCATTCACAGGATTGATGCCAAGTGGTGAGAGTCCGGATTGTGCCAGTTTTTTTGCATAGTCTACCATTTGAGCAGTATAGCCTCGCTTGACCAATTGGTATTTGATTTCTGCGTCTGAGAGTCCCATTTGCTTGGCCTTGCGGTAAGCAGTCACCATTTGGGAAATAAACGCATTGTTGCGGGTATTGTTAGACAATACCTGAGCATTGGTCAGGCCAAAGGTGAAAAAGCAGGCCAGCGTAAGCAGTAAAATTCTCATTTCAGTGATTATAACCCATAATAGAAACCAGCACTGATGGTGTTGAATTTCTTTGTCTGGTTATCAGATACCGTCACGCGACTGGAAGCCTGGGCTTTCAAAAGTACAAACAACTGGTTCAGTACCTGATACTTAGCTTCAAATGTAATGCTTTTTTGCTTAAACTGAGGGTCGAAAAAGAAAGCCGGCTGGGGCATTGCAAGGTATTGCTGCTCAATGGTTCCGGATCCCCCTTTTCTGATGTAGGCCAATTCAATTTTTGCCATGATTTTTTGATTGGGGTAGTATTGGAAATAGGCCATCATCCTGTCGCTGTTGTTCCCAAGCCAATCTCCCAGCATCTCTTGATGGTGGGAATAAAATTGAACAGGATTGATATTGGAATAGACAAATGGTCTGTTGCGGGTATATTCTGCACCTGCAATCAATCGATTTACTTTTAAAAAATCAACTGTTTTGATGCCGGCCTGATAGCCGATTTGATTCCTGTTATCATTGGTGAGCAGTTTTGAAACCCTGATTTCATCAATGAACAGTTGTCCATAGAGCTGGGTTTTGGGGATGAACCTCCTGACAGAAGCTGCTGCAAAAAACTGACCATTGGCACCTGCCAGCAGATTTTGGTTGGAGCTGGTATTGTCGAATGACTTGTAGTAATTGATGGGCAGGAGATATCCTAGGTTGAGTTTATTGGCATAAACGATTGATTCCCCCAAGCTCAGATCAACTCCCTCCTTGGGGGAATAGGTGATGCTGTGCATGGCGTAAAACTTGGGAATATAAACATTGCTGACTCCACCATATGTGGTGGTGCCCAGCGAATAGCCTGCGTTTTTATCAAGGATGCTGGATTGCAACCAGGCGTGCAGGTAATTGAATTGTACTTTTTTGAATGGATGGTACCTCAATCGGATCATCGGATAGGTGGGGGCATTTTGAGAGAGGATGATATTGGATTGTTGCCCGTATCCCATCGTTATCCTGTCTTGACCTATTGAGATGTATCCGTTTTTGAATTGATAGGCGAGTGATACCCGCAATTCATTGTAATTTCTTTTGTTTGACTTTGTAGGATCGCTTAAGTTGACATATTTTTTTTCACCATGCCAATTGGGAATTTCAGTGAGTCCGTTTCCGTCAAAATTGATGTCATTGAAATACAGAGCGTAAGAAAATTTTTCTGAAAGCTTGCCCCAGAAATTCAATCCAATATTTCTTTCGAAAATAATTTTATTGTTGTTCACTCCGATGCTTGATCCAACAATCGGGTCCAGGTAAAAACTGTTTTTATCTTTTCGGTAGGTAAAGGCCCTGAATCGGTTTTGTTGATCCAGGCTGAATTTCTTGAAATGCGCACGATTATCATCAGCAAGCAGCTGGAAATCATTCGCATGAAACATCAATTCTTCCCGATCCGTTTTATCCAGGCTGTCCTTGATTGCCAGCAAAGCGGAGAGGCTGTTTTTGATTTCAGATCTGGTCATTGGTTTGATAAGATCCAGCCAATGGGATGCTCTTTTCAGGCTCATCTGGTCAAGAAAATGATATACATTGTTGTGCAGTGACTCATTGATTTCTTGTCCATTTGCACAATAGAGATTTGCATTGAGTGCCACGACCAGCAACAATAAATATTTAATACGCATTCAAATCTCCTTTGATGAAATTTACAATTGTTTGGAGAATAATTTGGCAGTCGAGCCACAAACTCC
>JACCDP010300761.1_pt1 | contig 10035 bp, 6 predicted proteins | sample 7445841 | NCBI WGS metagenome assembly JACCDP01 (sample SAMN15323441, study PRJNA562643) | freshwater metagenome | isolation source: river surface water | place: USA:Blue River Watershed | collected 2017-08-17
TCACCTCTGGCCCCGGTGCGACCAATGCCGTGACGGGGCTTGTGGATGCGCTGATGGATTCCATCCCGGTGATCTGCCTCACGGGTCAGGTGCCGACGCATTTGATCGGCAATGATGCCTTCCAGGAAGCCGATACCACCGGCATCACGCGCCCTGCGACCAAACACAATTACCTGGTCAAGAAATCCGAAGACTTGGCGCGTGTGATGCACGAGGCTTTTTACGTCGCGAAATCCGGCCGCCCCGGCCCGGTGGTGATTGATCTGCCGAAAGACATTTTGATCAACAAGGCGCCGTATCGGGAAGCGACCACGCAAAGCCATCGTTCCTATCGCCCGCGCACGGAACCCGATGCCAAGGCAATCCACGATGCGGTGCGGCTCTTGAAGCGCGCGCATCGCCCGATTGTCTATGCCGGCGGCGGCGTGATCAATGCCGGGCCGGAAGCGTCTCGCCTGCTCCGCGAATTTGTGCGCATGACCGGCATGCCTTGCACCAATACGCTGATGGGGCTTGGCGCCTATCCGGCGGAAGACCCGCAATTCCTTGGCATGCTTGGCATGCACGGCACTTATGAAGCCAATCTTGCGATGCATGGCTGCGATGTCATGTTCAATATCGGCGCGCGTTTCGATGACCGTGTGACAGGGCGGCTCAATGCCTTCTCACCGACATCGAAGAAGATCCACGCCGATATTGATCCTTCTTCCATCAACAAGAATGTCGCGGTGGATGTGCCGATTGTGGGTGATGCGGGCGCGGTACTCGCCGCCATGATTGAAGCCTGGAAGGCCGATGAAGCGCCGCAGGATAAGGGCGCGATTGCCGCATGGTGGCGCCTGATTGATGAATGGCGTGGCAAGAAATGCTTGGCCTATCGCCAGGAAGGCAAGATCATCAAGCCGCAGCATGCGGTGCAGCGGCTTTATGACATTACCCGCGAATTGGGGCGTGAGACCTTCATCACCACCGAAGTTGGTCAGCACCAGATGTGGGCGGCGCAGTATTTCGGCTTTGACAAACCCAATCGCTGGATGACCTCCGGCGGGCTTGGCACCATGGGCTATGGGCTGCCGGCGGCGATGGGTGTGCAAATCGCGCATCCGGATGCGCTGGTCATTGATATCGCCGGTGAGGCTTCGATCCTGATGAATATTCAGGAAATGGGCACGCTCGCGCAGTATCGGCTGCCGGTGAAGGTATTCATTCTGAATAATGAATATATGGGCATGGTGCGCCAGTGGCAGGAATTGCTGCATGGCGGGCGCTATTCGGAAAGCTATTCGGCATCGCTGCCTGATTTCGTGAGGCTCGCGGAAAGCTTCCACGCCGTTGGCATGCGCGCGGAAGGCATTGATGATCTTGATCGCGTGATCCGTGAAATGATTGCGATAGACAAGCCCGTGATCGCCGATATCTGTGTGGCGAAGGATGAAAACTGCTTCCCCATGATCCCATCGGGTGCAGCGCATAATGAAATGATCCTTGGCCCCGGCCAGGAAGGTGGCGTCGCCGGCGTCACCGATGAAGGCAAGGTCCTGGTCTGAGGAATAACGCAATGTCTGATCTGAAAGGCGGCCAACGCGCCGCGACTATTGCTGTACTCGTCGAAAATGAAGCGGGCGTTCTGGCGCGTGTGATTGGCCTCTTTTCCGGCCGCGGCTATAATATTGATAGCCTGACGGTGGCACCGGTGGATGAAACGGGGCGGATTTCGCGCATCACCGTGGTGACCAGCGGCACGGATATGGTGATTGAACAGATCAAGGCGCAGTTGGACCGCCTGGTGCCGGTGCATAAGGTATCTGATCTGACGATCGAAGGCCCGCATCTGACGCGCGAATTGGCGCTGATCAAGGTGGTCGGACGCGGTGACGACCGTATGGAAGTGCTGCGGCTTGCCGATGCGTTTCGTGCGCGCGTGGTGGATGCCACCACGGAAAGCTTCGTGCTTGAGATGACCGGCAATGCCGACAAGATTGATGCCTTTGTCGCCCTCATGCGCCCGATTGGCTTGGCCGAGGTTTCGCGCACCGGCGCCGTTGCCATTGCGCGCGGGCCGAAGGGAATCATGGAATAGCCCAAATGGCCGAACGCCCAGGCCGGACCAAGGCTTTCGCCTGGGCGCTGTATGATTGGGCCAATAGCGGCTTTCCGACGGTGGTTTCCACCTTCGTCATTGCGGCGTATTTCACGCAGGGCATTGCGCCAGACCCCATAAGCGGTCAGGCGCAATGGGGCTGGATGCAAACGCTGGCAGCCATTGCCATTGCGCTGCTCTCGCCCATTCTGGGCGCCATTGCTGATCAAGGCCGGCGCCGGCGCGCGATGCTGGCACTTTGCACACTGCTGACGGCGATTTTCACCGCGCTCATTTGGTTCGCGCGGCCCGATCCCACTGATGCGCTTTACGCGCTGATCTGCATTGGGCTTGCCACCATCGCCTTTGAACTCGGCACGGTTTTCTACAATGCCATGCTGCCCGGCCTGGTGCCGGAAGAAAGAATGGGGCGGCTTTCCGGCTTGGCTTGGGGGCTTGGCTATGCGGGCGGGCTTGCCTGTCTGGTGCTGGCACTCGTGCTGTTCATCCAGCCCAATCCCTCCCCCTTCGGGCTTGATCGCAGTACTTCGGAGCATGTGCGCGCGACCGCCCTGCTGGTCGCGGCCTGGATTGTGGTTTTTGGCTGGCCCGTGTTGCTCGCCTTGCCTGATCCCGCAGGGCCGCGCCCCGGAATTGGCCAAGCCATGCGTGCGGGGCTGGCCGAGGCGTTCAATATCCTGCGCGGCCTCCCGCAGCGCCCGGCCATGGCGCGGTTTCTGATTGCGCGGCTGTTCTACACCGATGGGCTCAATACGCTTTTCGCCTTTGGCGCGATTTACGCCGCCGGTGTGCATGGCATGGCGTTTGAGGAAATTCTGCTGTTTGGCATTGCCATGAATGTCACGGCGGGGCTGGGGGCGGCGGGTTTCGGGCTGATTGAAGATCGGCTGGGGTCCAAAACCACAATAATGGTGGCGCTTGGCGCCATGATCGTGCTGGGGACGCTGCTGCTGCTGGCCCAAGACAAGACGTTGTTCTGGATTTTGGCGCTGGCGCTTGGTTTGTTCATGGGCCCTGCCCAGGCGGCTTCGCGCACGCTGATGGCGCAGATGGCGCCGCCCGAGGAAGTCACCGCGCATTTCGGACTTTTCGCGCTTTCCGGGCGTGTGACCGGCTTTTTGGGACCCGCCGCGCTGGCCCTAGTGACCGAGGCAACAGGCAGCCAAGCCTGGGGGGTGGCGACGGTCTTGGCGTTTCTGGCTCTGGGGGCGGTCATTTTGGCGCCCGTCAAGCTGGTGCGGCATAGCTAAAGCGCAGCGCCTTCTGCCATAGTCCCGCCGTGGAGGCATGGCAGCAAGGCGTCATGGAAAGCGATGCAAGCGAAGCCGCCTGGGCGGCGCTGATGGAATTTGCTTCACGGCCAGGGGCGGCCGCCATCCGCCCGCTTTTCGCCGCCGATCCTGATCGCTTTGCGCGCTATTCTCGGCAAGCGGGCGATCTCCTGCTCGATTTTTCCAAAACCGCGCTTTCGGATGATGTGCTGAAGGCGCTGCTAGAACTCGCTGAGGCGCGCGATGTGGCGGGCTTCCGCGCGCGGCTTTTCGCGGGTGCGGCGGTGAATGAAACCGAAGGTCGCGCCGCGCTGCATATGGCGCTGCGTGCTGAAGCGGGCGATGCATTCCGCGCCGGCAGTGAAGACATCATGCCGGAAGTGCTGGCCGTGCGCGCGCGCATGGAAGCCTTCGCCCGCGCCGTGCATGAAGGGCGCATCCTGACCGCCAAGGGTGAGCGCTTCACCGATGTGCTCAATATCGGCATTGGTGGTTCCGATCTTGGCCCTGCCATGGTGGCGCGCGCGCTTTGGACGGAAGGCGCACCGCTGCGCGGGCATTATCTGGCCAATGTGGATGGCCACGCCTTTGATGAAATCACCGCAAGGCTTGATCCGGCGCGCACGCTGGTGCTGATTGCTTCCAAAACCTTCACCACGCAGGAAACCATGGCCAATGCTATGCTCGCCCGCGATTGGTTGCGCGCTGCGGTTGGTGAAGCCGGCGCTTCCGCGCATATGGCCGCCCTTTCCACCAATCTTGCCGCCACCGCCGCTTTCGGCATTGCGCCTGAACGCGTCTTTGGTTTTCGCGATTGGGTGGGCGGGCGGTTTTCGCTCTGGAGCGCGATTGGGCTTTCACTGGCGCTTGCGCTGGGCTGGGATTCATTCGCGCGCTTGCTTGCCGGTGCCCGCGCCATGGATCAGCATTTCCAGGCCGCAGCGCTTGAAGAAAACCTACCGGTGCTGCTGGCGCTTGTTGAAGCCTGGCATGTGAATGGGCTTGGATATCCAAGCCGCGCCGTGCTGCCTTATGATGAACGCCTTGCGCGGTTTCCAGCGCATTTGCAGCAGCTGGAAATGGAAAGCCTTGGCAAGCGCGTGGCGCTTTCCGGCGCGCCGCTGACCCGCGCTTCGGGGGCAGTGGTGTTCGGTGAACCTGGCACAAATGCGCAGCATTCCTTTCTGCAATTGCTGCATCAGGGCACCACGCCCGTGCCGGTGGATTTCATCCTTGTGGCGCGGCCCGATCACGCCCATGCCGATAGCCATCGCAAACTACTCGCCAATGGTCTGGCGCAGGCCGAAGCGCTGCTCGCCGGCAAGGATGCCGCCGCCGTCACCACTGAAATGCGCGCCGCCGGTGTGCATGAGGCCGAGATCGCGCGGCTTCTGCCGCATCGGATTTTCTCTGGCGATAGGCCAAGCGTGACGATCCTGCTGCCCCGGCTTGATGCCTTCACCCTTGGCCAATTGGTGGCGCTTTATGAACACAAGGTCGCGACCCTCGGCGCGCTTTGGGGCCTCAATCCCTTTGACCAATATGGCGTGGAACTCGGCAAGCAATTGGCCGGCGCCATCCTGCCGGAAATCAGTGCCGGCACGGCACAGCCCGGCGCGCATGATGGCTCCACCAGCGGGCTGATGGGCAAAATCGCGGCGCTTTGGCCCGAAGGCGCGGGGTAACACGCCGACTCGCCGGCCATGCTATAAGGGCGCATGTCTGCTGCCCCGCTCTCGGCCCTGCGCCCGGCCATTCGCCTGCTGTCGGAGACCACCGCCAACCGCATCGCGGCCGGCGAAGTGGTGGAACGCCCTGCCGCAGCGCTGAAGGAAATTGTCGAAAACGCGCTGGATGCCGGGGCGCGGCGCATCGCTGTCACGCTCGAAGGCGGCGGCATGGATCGCATCCTGATCGAAGATGACGGCATCGGCATGGGGCCTGAGGATCTGGCGCTGGCGGTAGAACGCCACGCCACTTCTAAATTACCGGAAGAAGCCACGCTGTTTCGTATCGCGACCCTGGGCTTTCGGGGTGAGGCTTTGCCTTCCATCGGCGCGGTGGCGCGGCTTGCCATCACTTCCTGCCCGCGTGATGGCACCGCGCATCGCATCAATGTGGAGGGCGGGCTGAAGGGCGATGTCACCCCCGCTTCCGGTGCGCCCGGCACGCGGGTTGAAGTGCGGGATTTGTTCTTCGCCACCCCCGCGCGGCGGAAATTCCTCAAGCATCCGCGCACGGAAGCCGAGCACGCGGTGGAAGCGGTGCGCCGCCTGGCGCTCGCCTGGCCGGAAGTGGCGTTTCGCGTGGAAAGCGATGGGCGGGAAGTGCTGTCCTTCCCCGCCGCCGATCAGGAAGGGCGCATCCGGCAAGTGCTCGGGCCGGATTTCGCCGCCGCCGCCGTGCCGGTGGAAGCGGTTTCCGCCAGCCTTGATATCAGCGGCCTGGCCGCGCTGCCGACGCATCACCGCCCGACCACGCTTGGCCAGCATTTGGTCGTGAATCGCCGCCCGGTGCGCGACCCTCTGCTACGCGTGGCTTTGCGCGTGGCTTACCGTGATATCATTCCGGCAGGCCGCCACCCGGCAGCCGCGCTATTCCTGCAAGTGCCGCCGGAAAGTGTGGATGTGAATGTGCATCCAATGAAGACGGAACTGCGCTTCCGCGAAGGCGATGCGGTCCGCGGCGCCTTGATTTCTGCGCTGCGCAAGGCCTTGGCGATTGGCGCGGGGACAGTGGTGGCGGTGCCCTCCTTGGGGGGCGCCACGCCAATGGCCGGTTTCAGTGAAGCCCTGCCGGTTTTGCCCCAATCCATGCCGCGCCCGGCAGGGCTGCCGCAGCCGCGCCTGCCGCTTGGCTTCCGCCCGCCCAGCCTGCCGCCACCGCCCGCCCCCGAACCACCAGATGCGTCGCATCCCCTGGGCCGCGCCGTAGCCCAGCTTTTGGACACTTATATTGTTGCCGAAGCCGCTGATGGCGCCTTGGTGCTGGTGGACCAGCACGCCGCACATGAACGCCTGACGCATGAGGCCCTCACCGCGCAATTGCGCGAAGGTAGTGTGCGCTCCCAGCCGCTATTGGTCCCGGCCGTGGTGGATATGCCGCCCGCCGATGCCGCGCGGCTTTTGGGCGCGGCAGAAGCGCTGGCGCGCCTGGGCTTGGAAATCGAGGGCTTCGGCGCCGGCGCGGTGCTGGTGCGAAGCCTGCCCGCCTTGCTTGGCGCAGCTGATCCCGCGCCTTTGCTCAGCGATATGGCGGAGGAATTGGCCGAGGATGCGGAAAGTACCGCTTTGGACCGCAAGCTGGATGCGGCAATAGCGCGCCTCGCCTGCCATGGCAGCATCCGTGCTGGGCGGCGCCTGAATGCGGCTGAGATGGATGCGCTGCTGCGGCAAATGGAAGCAACGCCGCGCGCCGCCACCTGCAGCCATGGCCGGCCTACGGTGTTGAAGCTGGACCGTGCCGCGCTGGAGCGGATGTTTGGGCGGCGCTGAAATATTTTCCAGCCAAGCGAAATCCTTGGCCTTCTGGGAAACTGGCCCCATCAATAACTAAAGCCGTTTTACGACATCCGGCCGAGTTGCAATGGCCGCCGCGCATGGACGCCCAAGCCATGGGATGCCTATCATCCTGCCGAGCCCCCAAGGCGATAATACCCAGAGGTGAGGAAATAATGGACGTGTTTGCCCAAGAGCTTGAGGCATTTCAGGCCGCACAGGCGCATCAGCGTTGCGCGCTGGACTGGCTGAATAATTTCGAAGCGGCATTATCAGCGGGTGATGCCAAGCAGATCGCCAGCTTATTTCATGAAGATTCCCATTGGCGCGATGTGCTGGCCTTTACCTGGCACATGACCCCGGTTGCGGGGCGGGATCAAATTGCGGCGCGGCTTGTCGCGGAACAAACCCGCATTGGCGCGCATGCTTTCCAACTACCGCGTGACCGCAAGGCGCCACGCAAAGCGATGCGCGTTGGCATTGAATGCATTGAAGCCATTTTCGAATTCACCACCAGCATCGGCAAAGGTGCGGGTATTTTCCGGCTGTCGCCAGACCTGACCGATGGCGGCAAGATGAAGGCGTGGCTGATTTCCACCACGCTGCAATCCATCACGGGTCATGAGGAAAAAATCGGCGCAAATCGCCCCTCAGGCTCGGCCTATTCGCGCAATTTCGGCGGCGATAACTGGGCCGATATCCGGCGCAAGGCCGCGGCTTACGAAGACCGTGATCCGGCCGTGATCGTGGTAGGTGGCGCGCAATCGGGGCTTTCCATCGCAGCACGGCTCAATCAATTGGGTGTTGATACGCTGGTGGTCGAAAAATGGCCGCGCATCGGTGATAGCTGGCGCCGGCGCTACCATTCCCTGGCGCTGCATAATTCAATTCACATCAATCATTTGCCCTATATGCCCTTCCCGCCCACCTGGCCCACCTATATCCCGAAGGACATGCTCGGCAATTGGTTTGAATTCTATGCCGATGCCATGGAAATCAATTGCTGGACCGATACCGAATTCGTCAGCGCCACATGGGATGAACAGGCGAAATGCTGGACCGCGCGCCTGCGCCGTGGCGATGGCACAGAACGGGTCTTGCGGCCGCGCCATATTGTATCGGCCAATGGGGTCAGCAGCTATCCAATGATCCCGGATGTGCCGGGGCTGCAGGATTTCAAAGGAACGGTGCTGCATTCTGAAGGGTTTGACAGCGGCGCAGGCTGGACCGGCAAGCGCGCCCTGATTCTGGGCACGGGCAGCAGCGCCAATGACATCGCGCAGGATCTGCATAGCTTTGGCGTGCACACAACGCTGATCCAACGTGGTTCCACCACCGTGGTTTCCATCAACCCAAGCGCCCGGCTGAATGAAGCGATCTGGAATGAACCCGGCACACTGGAAGATGCTGATCTGGTGGTGTGTTCCGCCCCGCCACCTTTGGTGCTGAAGAACTACAAATCTGTCGTCAAGCGCATGGCCGAATTGGACAAGGACCTGATCGCAGGCCTGAAGCGCATAGGCTTCAAGCATGATTTTGGCGAGGATGAGACCGGCCACCAAATGAAATATTATCGCCGCGGCGGCGGCTATAATCTGGATGCCGGCAGTTCCGAGCTAATGATCAAGGGCGAAATTGGCCTGCTGCAATATGATCGCATCAAGCATTTTGTTGCTGATGGGGCGCTGCTGCATGATGGCACTATCGTGCCCGCGGATCTGATCATTCTGGCAACCGGTTATTTCCCGCAACGTGAAATGATCCGCCGCACCATGGGGGATGCCATGGCGGAGAAAATCGGCCCTGTCTGGGGCGTTGCCCCGGATGGTGAATTGAACAACATGTATAAACGCACCCCGCAACAAGGGCTGTGGTTCATCTCTGGCGGGCTTGCCGTCTGCCGCATCAATTCGAAATTCCTCGCCCTTCAGATCAAGGCGATGGAATTGGGCTTACTGAAACCCTTGTCATGATCACCGGGCGCGGCGGGGCGGGCCTCGCCGCGCCTTCCTGAAGGCAGCAGCATGCGCGCCAGCATTCGCGGTACGGAAATCTACTTCGATATTGAAGGCATGGGCCTGGTGCCGGAAGGCACCAGAATGATCGAACGTCCCGCCGCCTTTGTCATTCATGGCGGGCCGGGTGGTGATCACACTGGCTTCAAGCCGGGGTTTTCACCCCTCGCGCAGCATATGCAGCTTGTCTATTTTGATCATCGCGGCCAGGGCCGTTCCGGCAAAGCTGATCCGGCAAGCTATACGCTGGATGAAAATGTCGAGGATATGGAAGCGCTCAGGCAATATCTCGGCCTTGGCCCCATCATCAGCATCGGCACAAGTTACGGCGGCATGGTGGCCATGGCGCATGCAGCGCGCTACCCATCTTCCGTGTCGTATCTTGTGCTGCTGGTAACCGCCGCACATGCGGGCTTCAATGCGCGCGCGGCGGAAATTGTCGCGGCGCGCGGTACCGCCGAACAGCAAGATATGGCGGCCATGCTATGGGCTGGCACGCTTGATACGCCAGAAAAGCTCCGCCGTTATTATGATGTCATGGGCCCTCTTTATGCGCGCAGCCATGATGCCCAAAAGGCCGGCATGGCCCGTGACAGAGGCATTCTCTCCCCAGAAGCGCTCAACCGCGCCTTTGCGCCCGGCGGCTTTCTGCGGCGCTTTGACCTGCGGCTGGAACTCAAAAACATCACCGCGCCCACGCTGATCATTGGCGGGCAGCATGATTGGATTTGCGCGCCGGAATTTTCGGCAGAAATTCACCAACTGATCCCAGGATCGAAGCTGCACATTTTTGAACAAAGCAGCCATTCAATCCGTGCGGATGAACCAGAAAGATTGATTGCGGCCATTGCCAATTTCATCGCAGGCCCGCCAGACCAATAAGCAGAACCCGGCTGATTGATCTGGCCGCCCGCGCCGGGCAACGCTGAAAAGGCGCTATTCTACCCGCCCAATGCGGTTCACCGCCGCCTGCACCCGCGCAAAATCCGCGTCCAGAAAATCCTGGAAGGCCTTGCCGTCGCGGTGGTCCAATTCCAGCCCTGCAGCTTCCAATTGGCGGAGCATTTCCGGGTCTTTCGCGACCGCCGCCGTGCTTTGGCGCCAGGCTTCCCTTTCGGCGGCGGGCGTGGCCGGCTGGCTGAAAATCCCAA
>JACCDP010960967.1_pt1 | contig 10035 bp, 5 predicted proteins | sample 7445841 | NCBI WGS metagenome assembly JACCDP01 (sample SAMN15323441, study PRJNA562643) | freshwater metagenome | isolation source: river surface water | place: USA:Blue River Watershed | collected 2017-08-17
CAAGGCGGTGGAGGATTTCAGGCAGCATCACCAAGAAGTTTTGGTATAAACGCTGAGGGGGGCGCAGGTGGTGGATTAGGATCAGCAGGCACAAAGGGAGGAGATAAACCTAGTCCCTCTCCGGGTATTGGTGGTGCAGGTGGGGCTGCCGGTGCAGCTGTAAACGGAAACTCAAACATTACATGGCTGGCAACAGGAACACGATTAGGTGCAATTTCATAAAATTCGAATTTTTGCGTTCCGGCCCTAAAATTTTTCGGCGCAACTTCAAATACTAAAAAAGCGATTTTACTCCTAGAGCAGAATAAATAGAAAGATGGCATTAACAATAACAAAAATATACTCTGACATTGACTTCACCTTTACCAAGAAGCCGGTAACGGGAGATGTCGCTCTCAGTTATGATGAGCAAGCGGTCATTCGGTCGATTCGTAACCTATTATTGACGAACTACTATGAACGACCATTTAATCCAGAATTAGGTTCAAATCTCAATGCTTTGCTGTTTGAATTAGTATCACCACTAACCGCTACAGCATTAGAACGAGAAATCTCTACCATGATAGAGAACTATGAACCAAGAGCAACATTAAATAGTATCACCGTATCACCACAACCAGATAAAAACGCATACAATGTAAGTTTAAGTTTCTACATTGAAAATGCCACATTACCGACAACGGTTACATTACTTTTAGAGAGAAATAGATAACATGGCCGGCGCTAATTCTAATATCCAAATGACCGATTTGGATTTCAATACAATTAAGACCAATCTCAGAACATTCTTACAATCACAAGATATACTGAAAGATTACAACTATGAAGGTTCGGCACTTTCTACTCTGTTAGACATTCTGGCTTACAACACACAATATCAGGCATATTACCTCAATCAAGTGGCTAATGAGATGTTCTTAGATACGGCCATTCAGAGAGGTTCAGTAGTATCTCATGCCAAGTTACTCAACTATACACCACGGTCAGCCATTGCACCGACAGCTACCATCAATCTACAAGTAAATCAAGTTACTGCTTCGTCATTAACATTACCAAAGTTCACACAGTTTATCTCAGAAGCCATTGATGGTGTCAATTATAGTTTTGTTACTTCTGATTCTTATACAGAGAATACTTCTGGCGGTGTAGTTACATTCAATGATGTTGTATTGAAACAAGGTTTACCAACAACACTTAACTTCACCGTTGATTCGATTAATAATCCATCTTATACATTTGAAATACCGGATGAGAACGTAGACACTTCGACTATTACAGCCACCGTTCCGCAATCATCTTCAAATGCGGCCTCTGAAGTATATACTTTGGCAACCAATTTCTTATCATTGACCGGTGATTCTAAAGTATACTTTCTACAAGAAAGTTTGACAAACACCTATCAAATCTATTTTGGTGATGGTGTAATTGGTAAACAATTAACTGATGGTAATATTGTAATCGTATCGTATGTAGTCACCAATGGTACGGCTGCGGCTGATGCAAACAATTTTGTATTAATGGATTCTATATCTGGTTTCTCTAACACATCGGTGTTTCCTGTTACTGCGGCTTCAACAGGCAACGATAAAGAAACCATTGAATCAATTAAGTTTCAGGCACCAAAAGCCTATGCCGCTCAAAATCGTGCGGTGAGTAAGAACGATTACATCACGGCGATTCAACAAAACAGTTTAGGTATTTCGTTTGATGCTGTTAGTGTTTGGGGTGGTGAAGAAAATAATCCGCCAGTATATGGCCAAGTATTCATCTCATTGAAACCAACAGGTGGATTTAGTTTAACTCAGTCACAGAAACAACAGATTACATCACAAGTATTAACTCCTATTTCTGTATTGACGGTAACACCTACGATTGTTGATCCTGATTACACATACATTCGTTTGACAATTAATGTGGTATATGATCCAACTAAAACAAATCAAACATCGGCTCAGTTACAATCAGGTATTCAGGCAGCCATACAGTCATTTGCAAATGACACATTGAACACATTTAATTCAACATTTAATACCTATGATTTGTTGAATACAGTTCAAACTTATAGCACTTCAATTATCACCAGTGAATACTCGATGAAGTTGGAGAAGAAGTTTCTACCTAATCTGACCACACCAACGACATACAATCTGTATTACGGTGCACCACTACAAGCAGGTCGTTTCCTAAGTGGTGTTGGTAGTTCACCAGGTATGAGCTTCAGAGATCCAGCCAATCTAGCCAACACGATTGATGGTGTATACATTGAAGAAGTTCCGTCTGCCACGAACGGTGTTGAATCAATCTCGATATTAAATCCAGGTTTTGGTTATCAAGACACACCAACAGTCACTATCATGGGTGATGGCACAGGTGCAACAGCAACAGCCAAGGTAGCAGGCGGTTCAATACAAAGTATCACAATCACCAATGCAGGTAACGGATACACCAGTGCAATTGCAATGGTTACACCGGCTGCTGGTGATACAACAGGTCAGTTAGCATCTCTTGTTGTCAACCTACAAGGTCGTTATGGTACACTTAGAACATATTACTTTGATGATAATGGTGTCAAAACAATCTTCAACGAAAATGTAGGTACAATTGACTACCAAGAAGGTATCATCACATTGAACTCATTTAATCCTTTGACCGTTGATAATCCATTTGGTCAGTTATCTGTAATGGCAACACCAACCACAACTATCGTTTCATCGACATACAATCGAATCATTACGGTGGATCCATTTGATCCTACCGCCATTACAGTTAACGTAACAGCCAAGTCATGACTATAAGTAGCGGACAAAAGACTTCTCTTTTAATACCATCACAGCTTCCTGAATTTGTTCGGGATGATCCTGCGTATGCCAATTTTGTATTGTTTCTACAGGCATACTATGAATGGTTAGAACAAAATAATAATGTAGAAGATAGAACAAAGAATATTCTAAACTACACCGATATTGACCAAACATCATCGGAGTTTTTACAATATTTCTATGATGATTTTCTTTCTTACTTTCCAGATGAGATACTGGCAGACAAACAAAAGGTCGCCAAGATTGCACGAGACCTGTATCAATCAAAAGGTACACAGGCGGCTTATCGATTCTTATTCAGAACACTCTACAATACCGATGTAGAATTCTTTTATACCAAAGATGCCGTGCTTCGTGCATCTGCCGGTAAATGGTATGTTGCTAGAAGTTTAAAGTTGGACTCAGACAATTTAAATTTTTTAGATTGTGTTGGTGAAAGAATTTTTGGTGAAACATCTAAAGCGATTGCAACGATTGAAAATGCAGTTGTTTCTGGTAATAAAATAGAGTTATTCATCTCTGATATTCAACGACTGTTTGAATCTGGTGAGTTTGTTCGTGTGGTTGATTCGAACAACCAAGATGTATTAATGGAAGATGGTGAAATACACAGAGCGAAAATTGTAGGTCAGATTAGCCAGATTCGTATCAATCCGAACTTCCGTGGTTTATTATATCGACCAGGTGATCCAATCGTAGTTTCTGGTGGTTTAACCTCTGCGAATGGTATTGGTGCTACTGCTGTAGTAGGTGAAACAACATCAGGTTCTATTCAGCGTGTCAAATTGGAAACTGGTGGTTATGGATATCGTACCAGTCCAAACACAGTTATCACTTTGACAAATGCTCCTGGTGCTGTTGTAGTTGTAAGTGGTTTAAATCCTGCTGCTAATGGTGTGGCGAATGTTGCATTTGTTCCAACAAATGAGATATCTCCAAAAAGATTAATACAAATTGGTGCCGCTGACTATGAATTTTCAAATGTGGCTTTGGCCAATGTAACGACAACATTAGCTAACGCATTTACATTTACAGCATTCTCAACCTTTCCAATATCATCCGTTCTTGTAGAGAATTCTGGTGGTGGCATTACATCAACACCTACTATCACAGCGACTTCACAATACACTACTGATGTTGGTACCAATGTTTCTAATCTAAAAAACTTGGGTATATTGGCACCAATTCAAATTACAAATGCTGGCCAAGGTTATCAAAACAATGATATCATTTTATTTACAGGTGGTTCTTGCCTAGGAGCCAATGCAAAGGGCACCAATGTTAATGCCAACGGAGAAATACTAGCAGTAGAATATACCTATGATACAAGTTACTTAACTTATCCATTAGGTGGATTAGGTTATCGGACTGATGCGTTACCATCTGTAACTGTATCATCTACCAATATCTCAGCGGCTAACGGTGTGTTAGTAGTACCAGGAATATTAGGTGATGGTGCAACATTCTCGTCTATTGTAGACCGTGTTGGTTCAATTTCAACAATCAATATTGTCGAAGCAGGTGAAGATTATGATTCAGCGCCAGAGGTATCACTCAAGGTTCAAGATATTGTTGTATCAAATCTGACCATTGATATTGTACCGGTTTCTGGTGATACGGTGTATCAAGGTGCATCATTGGCCAATTCAACTTATCAAGCAACAGTTGATTCAACCACTCTGTTGGCACCATTTGCTGACCCAACACAATCATTATATCGCCTACGAGTATACGATTATACTTCGGTACCTAATTCAAGTTTACCAATTTATGTTTCAAATAGTGCCACAACAATGGCTATGTCTAGCCAGTATTCGACAATTAATACAGCGACACGATTTGATTCTACTGGTGTTATTACTTATGGTGACGGTACTGCTCGTGCCAATGCATCGTTCTTAAATGGTCTGGTTGTCAGCCAAGGACAATACTTAGACACAACAGGTCAACCAAGTTCATTTGACGTTTTACAAAGTGAAATCTATAACAACTTTACTTACCAGATTACACTTGAAAAAGAGATTGCAGCCTACCGTGACACACTATTGAATCTATTGCATCCTGCTGGTATGAAGGTCATTGGTCGATATGCAATGAAGTCCAATGCCATGACTGATTTAACTACTGTGTCGGCACTTGATACTGGTTTCCCATTAGGATACTATACTGGTGATCCAGGTTCGTATGTAACCATGAGTTCAACATGGGACAATTACAGTAACAACATCGTCAACTTTGAGGCTCTGGTCGGTGCCAATCTAGAAAATATTGTTTTACCTAACAGTAGTTTGGCTATCACATTGACCAATGGCTTCCAGATATTCTCTGAGGTCGCTGAGATATATGGTAACGGAGCTAACAATGTGGTACTTAAAGATAATGTCTGGTTAACCTATGCCAACGTTGCGTTTGTGACAGCAAATGCTGGTAGTAACGTCATAAATATAACATCATTGACAGGTTCTTATGATATCGTCAATAACGGTGAATACAGTAACACACAGTATCCATTAAAAGACATTGTGTATGCTGGTGATAAGGTACTGGTGGCCAATAACACGGAACAGACGGTACAGAGTGTTGATTGGGAAGGTGGCACCGTTACTTTGACCAGTAATCTGGCCAACACCGTTAATTCGTTGATGTCGGTACAAAGAACAGTTTCTACAACAGATGTCATCATATATGGACCTGTTGGTTTGCAATACTCACCTGAGTTAGTTACACAGGCTGGAGATACAATCATAACACAAGATAACAACATCATTACACTAGGGTAAGAAATGTCCACAGTAAAAATTACCGACCTGCCGGTCATATCACATTTAAACGCTAACACAGGTAACACCATTTTTGTTGGTGTAGATTTGCCTAGCGATACAACAGGTAGAGTTTCTGCAACAGTTCTTGCAGATGGTCTGTATGAAAACAAGGCACTCAAAGTTGGTCTACCAGATATTATTTTTCCAAATGTGATTGCACAGTTTGCTGGTTCAGGCGACCCTTATCTACAAATCAACGCACAAAATACTGATGCAAATAACTCAATTGATTATGTAGCAACAGCTGATATTGGTACTGATGCAAATAATTACATTGACATGGGTATGAATAACTCACAGTTTGAGGATGAAGAATTTTCGGCACACTCAGCACTCGATGGTTATCTATATGTTCATGGCTCAGTCAACTCATCGTCAGATGGTAATCTAATTATCGGCACCGCATCAGCTGGTGCCAATGTGGTCTTTGCAGTAGGTGGCCAAAGGTCTGCCAATGTCGTAGCAACATTCTCTCGTTATGGCTTGACGATGAATGGTGCCAGTTACATCAAGTTCTCTGACAACTCAATTCAATCAGTAGCGGCTGCACCGGCTGCCCTATCGCAAGGCGCCTATGACACCGCAAATTCTGCTTCAGCCAATAGTATCATTACACAAGGTGTAGATGTCTGGCAAAACACACAGATTACTGCCGTTAATCAGTATGCACAGTCTGGCTTTGCAACAGCGAATGATGCAAATGGTATGGCTGTATATGCAGCTCAGACGGCCAACGGTGCTAACGGCTTGGCCGCTGGTGCTTTCAACACAGCCAATGGTGCTAACGGCCTAGCTGCTGGTGCTTTCATTACTGCTAACGGTGCTAACGGTCTGGCTGCTGGTGCTTTTGATGCTGCCAATGGTGCTAATGGTCTTGCTTCTAGTGCATATAATACTGCCAATGGCGCTAATGGCTTAGCTGCTGGCGCTTTCGTTACTGCTAACGGTGCTAACGGTCTGGCTGCTGGTGCTTTCAACACAGCGAATGGTGCCAACGGTTTAGCCGCAGGTGCCTTTAACACTGCTAACGGTGCAAATGGTTTGGCTTCTGGAGCTTTCAACAAAGCAAACAATGCAGTTGCGAATACATTTTCAATCACATTAAACAACAGCATTTATATTCCAGGTTCTTTAGTTGTAGATGGTTTGGTGTTTGCCAACGGTGCAACTTATGTGGCTAATACAATGTCAATACCAACGACATACTCAACACCACAAACAAACATCACACTTAACTATCAACAAGCTAATATTATTAAAACAAATATTACCAGTGATTTAGTAGTTGCACATACCAATTTTGTTCTTGGTAAATACATTGAGTTGTTTGTATACAATGATTCAGGTGTTACACGCACAATCACTCATGGTGTTTCTGCCAATAATGCTTCTACAAAATCACTTACATCTTTGGTGCCGCCATATAGTACCAAACATTTAAAATACTTTACAATTGATAGTGACCTTGCCAACACATATGTTGTTGAAGCACTAAGTGAAAACTATAATGCAAGCAATGTCACATTTGCTGGATTAGTATCAGTAAACAATTCAACATTTAGTTCCAACTCTGCACTCATTAATATCACTGCAAGTGATGGATATGCCGTAGCTGCACCATCTAATACAAACTATATCCTACACATTACAGGTAAAGCAAACTCAACTACTCGTGTCGTAATTGATTCGTTTGGTGCCAACACTTATCCATTAGTGAGTGGTCGTATGGGTCGTGGTTCTGCTGCAGCGCCGGCCGCTGTGGCCAATAATGATGTGTTGATGCGTGTTGTTGGTAATGGTTACACAGGCACACAATTCTCAGCATCTAGTCCATCAAAAATTGATTTTGTTGCTTCAGAAAACTTTAGTGACACCAATCGTGGTACTCGTATTGAGTTTTGGAATACACCAACAGGTTCAAACACGATTCAAAAGATTGCTAACTTCAACGCCAGCACAGCTGAATTTATCGGCACGGTTAATCCACAAAAAGGTTTCATATTCAGTCCTAGATTACCTGTTGGATTACAAACAGCCATTACAGTTGATTTTGGTTCCGATTCTATCATCAAAGCAAGCCTTGACCAAGACTTAGCTGTGACATTAACCAACTATCAATATGGTAAAATTGTTGAAGTGTGGTTGACAAATACTGGTGCTCAAAATAGAACAGTCACTCATGGATGTACCGCTTTGAATTCAACCAATAAATCAACTACATATACGATTACATCTGGTAGTTCTGCTCACCTAAGGTACTTTAGTGTTAACGGTGATAATGCAAACACCTTCGTTTCCATCATTCCATAATGCACAATAAATAAGTCATGGCAAATAAAGACCTTCTCACATATAATGCAAAAGTAACTCAGGTTGAACAGGACTATTTTGCTCCTGTGGCTTCGGTTGTTGGTACAACTACACCTGTCAGCACACTCTATTGCTTCATGTCCCGTGTATTACCATGGTCAAATGATATTGATCCACCACAACCAACACAGGATCAAAAAGCAATCAAGCAAATCTATAAGAACATCTTTGCAGTTAAGAAAATCAATTCTTCAAACATCAGTCCTGTAATTCAGCGTATCGATTGGGCTGCTGATAATGTATATGATTATTACCAAGATGATGTGAATATGTTTGAAGTCAACCAAGCTGGTAATTTAGTCAGACAGTTCTATGTTCGTAACCGTTACGACCAAGTATTCAAGTGCCTTTGGAATAATAATGATTCTATTTCTACTGATGAACCATTCTTTCAACCAGGTTCATACGGCACCAATAACATCTACAAAGGTTCTGATGGTTACAAATGGAAATACATGTATACCATTGACGTAGGCCGTAAGACCACATTTATGGACTCATCTTGGATGCCGGTGCCTGTAGTTAAAACCGCACCAAGTCCAAATGGTACTAGTGCTGGTTACGGTGACATTGAAGTAATTAATGTAGTAAATGGTGGTTCTGGATATGATCCAGCCAATGCAACGATTTCAATAGTGGTTGCTGGTGATGGTACAGGTACCACAGGTACCGTTTCAACATCTAATGGTGTTATTACCGATATTGTTGTAACCAATCCAGGATCCAATTACACCTTTGCAAATGTGTCTGTGACTTCAACTGCTGGTTCAAACGCAACCTTCATCGCTCCTATCTCTCCTATCGGTGGTCATGGATATGATTCTGTATCTGAATTAGGATGTTCTCATGTTATGGTGACTGCCGAATTTGATGGCAATGAGGGTGGATTAATACCAACAGACATTGACTTTAGACAGGTTGGATTATTGGTCAATCCTACCGCACTCAGTACCTCTCCAAATCCAGCCAATGCTAGCATTTATAAAACATCGACCGACTTTGTTGTGGCTCCTGGTTTTGGTGTTTACACTACCGATGAAACAGTATATCAAGGTACATCGTTAGCAACAGCCACATTTAGTGGCACCGTATTGAGTTTTGATACAGCATCCAATGTATTACGCTTGATAAATACAACAGGTACACAGACACTTAATGCACCTATCTTCGGTGATTCATCGTTGACAGCACGAACAGTATTGAGTGTAAGCACACCAGATTTCATTACTTTCTCAGGATTTATGACGTATATTGAAAACCGAGAAAGCGTTCAAAGAAGTGCAGACGGCATAGAACAATTTAAATTTGTATTAGGATACTAAAAAATGGCGCTTAATTTTAACGTTGAACCGTATTATGACGATTTCGATCCTGCTAAAAACTATCATCGTATTTTATTTAAACCAGGATTTGCGGTTCAGGCTCGTGAATTAACTCAAGCTCAAACTATTCTGCAAGACCAAGTTACCAAATTTGCAGATAACATCTTTAAACAAAATAGTCCTGTAACTGGTGGTCAAGTCACAACCAATTTTCAATGTAGTTATATCAAACTACAAGATACCTATAACAATGCTGCCGTTGATGTTAATGATTTTGCAAACAAAGTTATTCAAAATGCCACAGGTACCGTTCTAGCCAAAGTAATTACTGTTGTTGAACCTACTGGTACAGGTGGTGTCGGTGATCCACCAACACTCATCGTATCGTATATTTCTGGTGACCAGTTTCAAGACAATGATGTAATCTATGACAACGGATCCAACCTGGCCGCACAAGCATTAACAACTGATGCAACTGGTTTAAGTTCTACTGCCTCGATTGCACAAGGTGTTTTCTATGTGTCAGAGAACTATACTCGTGCCGATGGTATTACTATCTCTACTGGCACATTTGTTCAAGTTAATCCACAAACTATTGTTATCGATAAGTATGACAACACACCATCAAAACGTGTTGGTCTAAACATCACTGAAACAATCGTTGACTACATTAGTGATCCATCTCTATTAGACCCAGCCATC
>JACCDP010978651.1_pt1 | contig 10035 bp, 19 predicted proteins | sample 7445841 | NCBI WGS metagenome assembly JACCDP01 (sample SAMN15323441, study PRJNA562643) | freshwater metagenome | isolation source: river surface water | place: USA:Blue River Watershed | collected 2017-08-17
AGGAATGACAAACTCCTTCCTATCAGTAGCCGTTAAGAAATTCGCTGGTGGTCAGGAATTCTCAGTTGAGTTGCTAGATCGCTCATCTCCACTCTTCTTTGAAGAGCTTGTTCGTCAAATGGAATTTGCTTACGCAAAAGAGACTGACAAGTATGTAACCAACCTAATCATTTCATCCGGTCAGCTTGCTCCAACAGCTCAGGACAACACTGCTGCTGGCTTGCTTGGATACGTTGCGCAAGCTGCTGCTGAGGTATATGAGAACTCACTCGGCTTTGCTCGCTCATTGGTAGTTTCCCCAGAACAATGGGCAAACATTATGAGCTACAACGACAATGGCCGTCCTATCTACACAGCGACAGCACCTTCAAACGCTGGTGGAGCAGTAAGCCCACAGTCACTACGCGGAAACGTTGCAGGACTTGATCTATACGTCTCCCGCTCACTATCAGCACTTACCTACACCACTGGTGATGGTTCAATGTTCGTAGTGAATCCAGAGTCCTACACTTGGTATGAGTCACCACGATTCCAGCTACGCGCTGATGTCGTTGGAACCGGACAAGTCAAGGTTGCTTACTACGGATATGGCGCACTTGCAGTTAAGGTCGCTAACGGTTCTTGCCACTTCAACAAGAACTAGTAAATCTCAAATAGTGAGGGCCAGTCCGCTCCCGAGCTGGCCGCTCACCCAATTAGCTTGAAAGGATAACGAGATGCCGACAATAGTCACAGCTACAGAGCTGAGAACCATTCTCGGTGTCTCGTCATCCCTGTATAACGATGCTTATTTAAACGAAATTATTGACGCGTCTGAAAACATTATTCTGCCAATGCTTGTAAAATACGCTTCTCCAATCGGGAAAGCAGAACTAACAGATAATGTCGCAGTATTTACCACAGTCGGACAGCACGAGTTCTCTGTCGGCCAATCAGTCGTTATCGCCGGAGTCTCAGCCACTTTTAACGGAACCAGAGTCATCACTGACGTATCAGATGACCGATACGAGTTCTCAGCAGATATTACTGCTTCAGACATTACAGAGTTTAACGTCATCCCATCCGGAACGGCTACACTCGTTGGCGCGGCTACCTATGTCGGAAACGCCAGCGTTAAGACTGCTACTTTGGTTATATCAACAGAAATTTTCCAAGCAAAAACCGCCGCAGGTGGATCAATAGAAGGCGTTGATTTTGCAGTAACCCCATTTAGACTTTCAAAGAATTTATTGGCAAAAGTAACTGGCCTTCTCGGGCCTTATGTTGATGTTGATGCGATGGTGGGATAATGCCTGCCAGTACAATTTCAACAGACATTAGAGGGGCTATAAAGACGGCTTTAGCTGCTTTACCAGCCAACATTTACGATCACGTTCCAGAGTCTCCACAGGTTCCTGCAATCGTTATAGTTCCAGACTCCCCTTATATGGAATTGGAACTAATCGGCAAAGCCTCAACGCGAATTAAACTCAACTACACAATTACCGCCTGTGTCGCTTATTTTTCTAATCCAGCAGCTTTAGACAATTTAGAGCAATTAATTATCAGTATTCTTGGAGCCTTAAACGCTTCCAAGTATGAGTTATCGGTGGTCGAAAGGCCAACGGTTACAGAAGTTGGAACCACTACCTTGCTGGTTTCTGACATCCGCTTGAGCGTCCGCTACGAGCAAACTAACTAAGGAGAACAATGGCAACGACAGTAATCACCGGTCGCGATGTCACTTTCACGTTGGACTCATCGTCCTACGATGCTCAAGCGACTTCAGCGATTCTCTCGGCTGAGACAATTATTGAGACCTATCAAACCCTTGATGGTCGCGCATACAAATCCGTTGATAAGCAATGGACATTTACAGTTGAACTGCTTCAGGACTGGGGCGCAGCTGGATCATTATTTGAGGCAATGTGGGCCGATGCAGAAGCAGCTCCAAATACTACTTTGGCAGTTTCTTTTACTGCTGCGTCTGGTGCAGTTTTCGCATTCAACGTTTTGCCAATTTTCCCAAGCGCAGGCGGAGCAGCTCCAGGAGCTCTAACTGACACTTGGACACTTACAGTTGTTGGACAACCTACAGAAACCTTCAGCTAAAATAAGGGAGATCGGGAGCAATGAAGTCACAAATAACAATTAAATATAACTCGGGCGAAGAAGCTACTTATGTGGCCCAACCGCCCGAGTATGCAAAATGGGAAAAGGCCACCGGCAAAAACCTGAGCGAATTGAGTGGAGTCTGGGACATTCTGTTCTTGGCTTACAACGCAATGAAGCGCGAAGCAGCTGGAAAGCCAGTCAAATCTTTCGAGATTTGGATGGACACAGTCGCAGATGTGGATGTCGAGAACCAAAACCCAAAAGTTTTAGAAGCGGAAGTCTAAATTATTTGCTCGTTATGCTGGCAATTGAAACCGGCATACCAGTTAGAGAATGGACTGACGCAGATGAGATTTACACAGCTTTAGACATATTAAAGGAGCGAAAAGGTGGCAGATGAAGCTATTAGCTATGACCGCCAAGAACTTCGCTCAATTATCAAAGCGTTCAAAGCTATGGATGACGAAGCGGTTGATGCCGCTAAGCGAGAAAGCAACGCGCTTGCCCAATTTGCAGCCAACGAAGTTAAAGCGTTCGGCTCAACAAGAACCTTTGGACAAGCCGCTGTCAATCGCATCACTTCTGGCGTTAGGGTTTCAAAGTCCTCGAAGGTTGGCGAGTTCTCTTACGGATTCGCTTCTCAGCGTTTCTCTGGTGGAGCAACGACTCAGTCACTCTGGGCGGGTTACGAGTTCGGATCTAATCGTTATCGTCAGTTCCCCAGACGCACCCCCCGTCAGGGAAGAGGAAATTCTGGCTATTTCATATATCCAGCACTTCGCAAAATTCAGCCTGAACTAGTGAGAAAATGGGAAGAAGCGTTTTCCAGAATTTTGAAAGAGTGGGATAAATAATGGCTGGTAGTAGAACACTTAAACTTTCCATCCTTGCCGATGTTGATGACCTTAAAAAGAAATTAGACACTGGGTCGAAAGAGGTTGAAAGCTTTGGCGGGAAACTTGGAGAGTTCGGCAAGAAGGCTGCTGCCGCTTTTGCCGTAGCTGGTGCCGCTGCTGCCGCCTATGCTGGCAAACTCTTGATAGATGGCGTTAAAGCTGCTATTGCGGATGAAGCTGCTCAATTGCGTTTAGCTACTGCTTTAAAAAACGCTACCAATGCCACAGACGCTCAAATTGCTTCAACTGAAGATTACATAACAAAAACTTCTTTAGCCGTTGGCGTAACTGATGATGAATTGCGGCCTTCGCTACAAAGACTTGCAATAGCAACCAACGACGTATCTAAGGCTCAACAATTACAAACACTGGCTTTGGACATTTCTGCTGGATCTGGTAAATCATTAGAAGCTGTAACAAATGCGCTAGCCAAAGCATATGAAGGCAATAACAGCTCACTTACTCGTCTAGGGGTCGGTCTAACGACTGCCGAATTGAAATCTATGTCATTCGACGAAGTAACAAAAGAATTGGCCGCAACGTTTGGCGGGCAAGCTTCAGAACAAGCCGACACCTTTCAGGGTAAATTAACCAGACTGCAAATTGGCTTCGATGAAGCTAAAGAAGCTGTTGGTTCGCGCTTAATACCCATTTTAACAAATTTATTAAATTTATTCGTTGATAAAGTGATTCCAGCGGCTCAAGGTTTATTGGAAAAATTTCAACCTTTAACAAAAGCCATAGAAGACAATAAAGACGAATTTAAAGCACTATGGTCTTTCATAGACAAATTTATTGTGCCGATTTTAACAGGCGTTTTAAAAACCGCTTTTAATGGAATTGTAACCACAGTAACGACTCTCGTAAATGTCATAGGACGAGCTGTCGATTTCTTCGAAAGTCTATATAACGCGTATAAGAAATTTGTTGATTTCCTTAAGAATAATCCTTTATCAAAATGGCTTGGTTCAATTAATCCATTTAATAATGCTAGTTTTTCCACCAGCAATGCTTCTTTCTTAACTGCTGGTCCTTCGACTGGCTTTGCCGATGAGCGTAGAACAACAACCAATCCATTTGATCCAACGGCGACATTTGTCCCAACTGAACGGTATTTGGAAGAGGTAAGACAAACCGAAGAATTAAAAAAACGGACTGAAGAGCTAAGGGCTCAAATTGAGGGTAGAGCCGCCGCTCGCAATGAAAGAAATATCAACATAAACGTAAATGCTCCATCTATTATTGATGAAGAAGGATTCACCCGAGCCGTTATTGATGCTTTAAATGGAAGCCAAGCTAGAACTGGCTCATTAGCGACCCTGACAATATGACACTTTGGAATCCAGTTTATCGAGTCACTATAAATGGTTACACAGTAACCGATGCTACTTTAGGTGGATTAACAATTACCTCTGGCCGAACTGACATTTACTCTCAGCCTGTAGCCAGTTATTGCAATTTTAGTTTAATTGAAACTAATTTATCGTCGGTGCCTTATGAGATTAATGATCCAATTGCTATAGAAGTTCAGGATTCTAACGCCAATTGGGTTAGCATTTTTGGCGGATTTTTGACTGATGTTTCTATAACTATTCAGACTAGCGGGTCTTCAGCGACAAGCCAAAGAATTCAGATTATTGGCGTTGGAGCTTTAGCGAGATTAAACCGAAGCGTATTCGCTGGCAATCTGCCTCACGAATTCGATGGTAATCGCATTTATAATCTTTTATCTACGGCACTTTTTGACTCTTGGGATGAAGTTCCGGCCGGGACAACTTGGGCAAGTTATGATGCTGCAACGACTTGGGAAAACGCTGAAAACTCAGGACTTGGCGAAATTGACCAGCCGGGAGACTATGAGCTTCATTCTCAAAACAATGTCAATGACACTCTTTATAACTTAGTCACCTCTTACGCAACGTCAGCTCTTGGCTATGTGTATGAGGATGCTCAAGGCCGGATAGGTTATGCAGACTCTACCCGCCGAGCCCAATATCTTGAAACTAATGGCTATGTGGATTTAGATGGCAATCACGCAATTGGCCCAGCTCTCAACATTACTAAACGGGCTGGCGACGTTAGAAATAACATTACTGTCGGCTATGGATCTAGTGGCACTCAGCTAGTCAGTGACTCTGACCCTAACTCAATTGCCTTGTTGGGCAATCTAGCCGCCACCTTTTCAACTACTTTACGCAATCAAGGGGATGCCGAAGCCCAAGCAGCGTTCTATTTACTCATCCGCGCCTATCCTCAATATGCGTTAAAGCAAATAACTTTTCCCATAGGCAACCCAGAAATTGACGATAATGACCGCGACGCTTTATTAAATGTATTTATGGGTTTGCCGCTTAATATCCAGAACTTGCCGGGCAATATGACCAATGGCGAGTTTCAGGGTTTTGTTGAAGGCTGGACTTGGACGGCTAACCTTAACTCCCTCAGCTTGACCCTCAATCTCTCACCTATCGCATTTTCACTCCAAGCCTTCGGCTGGGATGATGTGCCGGCAACCGAGACTTGGCAGACAATTTCACCAACGTTAGAGTGGCTAGACGCTACAATAGTGGCCTAAAGGAGAACTATGGCAAATACGACAAATTTCGGATGGGAAACCCCGGACGATACAGATTTGGTTAAGGATGGCGCAGCTGCTATCCGCACACTTGGCAGCTCCATAGATACTTCATTTGTTGATCTTAAGGGCGGCACAACTGGCCAATTATTAAGCAAAGCATCCAATACAGATTTAGATTATACTTGGGTAGCAGCTCCCGCTGGCGGAAAAGTATTACAAGTGATTCAAGCTGTCACCACAACTTCAACAAACATTGCTTCTACAAGTTATACTGATACTAATTTAACAGCAACGATAACTCCTAGCAGTGCAACTTCAAAAATTTTGATTTTAGCAATGCAATCCGGACGACTCTACAGATTATCAAACGAAATTCAAGGCAGCTTTGATTTACTAAGAAATTCATCGTCCATTAGAGCATATCCCTTAGCTTTAACTCTAGAATTAGCTGGTGGTTCAGGCGTAGCGGCACCAGGGGTAATTTCGCCGTTAATTTTTTTAGATAGTCCAAATACAACTTCTGCCACAACTTACAAGGTACAAGCAAAAGTAAATACCACAGCCGATTCGGGTCAATTTCAAGCTCAATCTGCTAACTGTCCTTCAATTATAACTCTTTTAGAAATTGGTGCGTAATGGAAGCAAAATACATAATCAAGGCGATACATAAATTAAAACCAAATGCTGAGTTTTCTTTTATTGAGGATGATTATTCTACGATTAAATGGGATGTTCTAGACGGAGATGCCCCTTCCATTTTGGACATAGAAGAAACGATTAATAAAATTAAGGATGAAGAAATGCTCGCTCAAAATAAAGCGGCAATTGCAAAAGCTGCATTATTAGAAAAACTCGGTATAACCGAGGATGAAGCTAAACTGCTGCTGAGCTAATGGCAAAGCTTTGTAAAGCCGGGCAACAACTCAGGGAGCAAATTGACGATGATTATCCTGAGCGCGATCGTAAGTCTGATGGTTGGGTGGCTGATGCTCGTCATTATGCCTCTAATTCTAATTCGGATCATATTCCGCGAGATGGAATCGTTAGAGCTCTAGACATAGACGCTAACCTGAACGCTCATCCTGAGGAGACTTACGCGCTAGTGGAGAAAATTCGCAAATGTGCTAAGCGCGGGGATAAGCGAATTAAATACATTATTTATGACGGAAAGATTATGAGTCCAATTCTCAACTGGAAGCGCAGAAAGTATCGGGGCACTAACCCGCACCGCTCGCACTTTCACATTAGCTTTACAACTCTGGGAGACAACAACGGAAAATGGTTTGACCTAGAAGGAGAAAGACAAAATGCTAAAGGATCTAAAAAAGGCAGCCGAGAGCTGGTTGAAGACATTTCTAGCAGCAGCACTAGCGACCTACCTAGCAGTGGGTCTAGATGTCAATGCAATTGCCAATGCCGCAATAGCATCAGTCTTGCCTAGCATCATTAACTGGCTTAATCCTAACTACGAGCGTTACGGCAAAGTCCGGTAATGCAAGTTTCAGAGTTCGCCGCGACCCTAGCTTCAGTGCTGGGGTCTATTGGCCTTCTTATTGCCGGTCTTAGATATATAATAAAACTTGAAAACCTTCCGCTGATTTCGCGGCTTGACAAGTTAGAATCTACCCTTGAAATGGCCCTACGGGAAAAGGTGGCAAAAGGTGGCACAAAGGCGCGTCGCTAAAAAACCTGTTAAAAAGGTTTATCGCAAAAAGCGGACAGTTAAACAAATGCCTACGAAGCTAGACCTTTGGGCTATCACCACGAAAGAAATTTTTGAAACCTGCCGCCGTAATGGTATGAGCGAAGAGCTGGCTCTGGCCTTTGCTATGGATCGTAGCTCTTGGCCTGACTGGGCTATAGACCCAACCGACCCCATCAAGAAAATCGGGTGGGAAGACGGAGAAGAGGACGTCTAATTTACGTTCGCGAGGTTGAATTATTTGAAGCGTTAAAGGCCGTATTTCCAGACCTAACGCCACTATCAGCGACCGACCGGGCAGACGGCATTACCCACGATGCGTATATCGAGATGAAATGTCGCCGCACTCATTACCCCACCTTGTTGATTGAGAAGAAGAAATGGGACTATTTGGCCGATATAAGGGCTAGAACGGGTGCTAGGACGCTTTATATCAACTCAACCCCACAAGGAATCTATTGCTTTGACTTAGGGGCTCTAGAGGAGCCTGAATGGCTTTTAAAGAGCCTTCCAGATAAGACCGACTTCGCCAATAGCGGCAAGGTTGAGAAACTAGCCGGCTACCTAGACATCCGACTCGCCGAATTGCTACTTGTATAAATCCATTTAATTAAATACATTTATCCCACTAAATCCATTTACGAGGGTTTAGAAGGGAGAAGAAATGATAAATACACCGAATTTAATTCGGTTTGATACCACTTCCGGTGCTTGGTCGGATGGTAAAAATTACGTTAAAGGCCAATTAATCCGCAGATATGCGGTTGAGTCATTAGGCCGTAAATCAGTTAGAGGACGTCTAAGTAAGCAAGAAATCTCGGCTTATTGGTTAGACAGATTCGGAGTTAATGCCGATGTCCAATAACTTTACAGCTGAGCAAATTGCTTGGATCACTATATTCGCGGGCCTAGGTGGTTTATGGGTCTATGGGCTAATTGCTTCTGCAAAAGCCAAAGCATTTAACGAGGGATTTAAGAGAGGACGGAGCAGCTTAAATGTCAGAGAGATCGTTAAGTGACTGGCTTGAAGACGCTGGTAACACCCTTGAGGACAGGGGGATGGAATATGGTGACCCGCGATTCAATCTATTACGCATTTACAAAATCGCGAGAACACTCGGTATTCAGCTCAGAGACCCAGCTGACGTTGCATTGGTGTTTATCGCGACAAAACTCTCAAGAATGGTGGAAAGTCCAGAGCGCGAAGATTCGTATCTCGATCTCATTGGATACGCCGCTATCTTGGGTCGATGCAGATTTTCGACACCAGAAGATTGGGACAACGTTGAGTCTGACTCGGAACTCTAATAATCACCAATGGTGTGATTACTGCAAATCTCGCTGGGGACAATTAAAAGATGGAACTTGGCATTTAAGAGCACAAGTACCAGCAGTCTGGAAGGTTGTTAGCGAGACACCGATGAGAAGAGGTCAGGTGAGGTTTTACTGCCAACCCTGCGCCAATGAAGCTCAAAACTGGCCAGATGGAACTTTCTGGTCATTAAAAGAACAATTAACTTACGCGATAGATCAATTCGCAGGACGGGAGAAATTAGATGTCGAATTACCTTGATGATTATGTTTCAGTGCAAGATCGCTTGAAGGAGTTTATTAATGCTTACCCAGATTATCGGATTAAGACTCACGTCCTTGAGGAGTCGCTTACTCCTAATTGCGATGTCTATATTGTTAAAACTGAGCTCTATCGTACTGAGGCGGATGCTGCGGCTTGGACAACGGGACTTAGCAGTGAGTCCAAATCCAAGCAGTATGCTCTGGAGCTTGCAGAGACAGGCTCTTTGGGTAGAGCTCTTAACCTTGCTGGATACTTCGCAAAGCCAAGCACAACGCCTAAGAAGCCTATCCAGACTACAAAGCCAGCACTCGCTGAATTCGTTAAAGAACAAAGGCCGAACGACCCAGAGCCGATAGTTTGGGACGTTAGCGATGTTGTCGATAAATTAGGTGCTGAGATAATTGATGAAATTCCACTTTGCTCCGGTGGCGATGGCCCGATGGTGCTGAAGTCCGGTGTTAAAGACGGCAAGGAATATCGCGGTTGGGTATGCCCTACGCCTAAATCTGGTCATCCAGCTAAGTGGATGCGCATTGGATCAGATGGCAGTTGGGTATTTCAGAAGTGACATTAGAAATGCACCCCTTCAAATGCGGTAATTGTAAAAAGATAACCGCACATAGGGAAATCAGACGATACGCAAGTGAGATAAATGAGGGGCAAGAAGTCTGGTTAATGGAATGTCAGAATTGCTTTGAGATGCGCTTGATTGAACCAGCTGAGCGGGTGGCTAATAAAGAGGATGACATTACCCGCTGCGACCAGTGCGGCAATTACAAGATGAAAGCTGCTAACTGCCGTATCTGCCGAATAGCTGCCGGACAAGAGCGCATCAAAGAACGTTATTGGACTGGCGGTGCAACTCTTGAAAGGTTCCTAGATGCCGACATATGATTTCTATTGCAACTATTGTGATGATCAATGGGAAATCTGGTTATCCATCGAGGCTTCAAATCAAACTATGGTGTGCCACTGCGGTTCCCCATTAAAACGCATATACACTGCTAATCCTGTTCATTTCAAAGGAGAAGGATGGGCGAGCAAAGACAAATAAAGAGACGCATCCACTCCATTAAATACATTTATCAAATGATGGAGTGGGGCTTCTCTAAAGAGTTTATTGCCCAAGATATGGGCGTTGAACTTAGTTCATTAGAGACTAGGTTAAGAAGGCACAAGGAAAGGGAGC
>JACCDP010653646.1_pt1 | contig 10034 bp, 2 predicted proteins | sample 7445841 | NCBI WGS metagenome assembly JACCDP01 (sample SAMN15323441, study PRJNA562643) | freshwater metagenome | isolation source: river surface water | place: USA:Blue River Watershed | collected 2017-08-17
CAAAATATCATCATTAAGAATGATGATGATGATGACGACCAACCGGATGACCGTATACCGAAAACAATTACAAAAGAACATAATCATATATATTTTCATTCAGAAGTAGACCGAGATACCATCTTTGAATTAATTGCATACATTCGTAAAGCAGAGATAGAGAATATCATCTTGGCACATAACTTATGCTGTGAAGAAATTCCAATCTATTTGCATATTAGTTCGTACGGTGGAATGGTATTTGACGCGCTCACTGCAATTGACGTGATTAAATCATGTAAAGTCCCGGTATATACAATCATTGAAGGAGCAACTGCATCTGCTGGTACACTAATGAGTGTAGTAGGAGAGAAACGATTTATTCGTAAAAATGCGCATATGTTGATACATCAGTTATCGTCTGGTTCGTGGGGAAAAATGAATGAATTAGAGGATGAATTTGAGAATAATAAATTGCTGATGTCAAAAATCAAAGAAATTTACAAAAAGCACGCGAAAATTCCGAAAAAGGAATTAAATGAAATTTTAAAGCACGATTTGTGGTGGGAATCGGATAAATGTATAGAGTATGGATTAGCGGATGAGATTTGGGAACGTACATAAACATCAATATTATAATTTCGTAAAAATGATACAAAATTATAAGCAGTTAGTGTATACTGAACACAATGGAGGCAATAACAACATCATTATTTGGAATAACAAATGCCGTTCCGTTGGAACAGGTTTATAAAGTGTATCAAGTCAATGAGAACCAAAAGCATTCGCACATATTTATTTTTAATGGTAACAAACAAGCGACATTAAATTTAAGTGATTGGTTTAGCGAAATTGAAATTGCTGATATTAACTTAAATAACACCAAAGTAGTGTTCTCAGATGAAATTATCCATTACGATGATACTATTCGTACTATAAAGCGAAAGGTTCTCAATGCGATTGGAAGTGCAACTGTATCTTATCCCGAACTTTATTTGTACGCAAAAAACAGTTATCAAGTGGACTTGTTTGATATATATCAGAAAGTAACTCATAACGATAGGTATAAGTTTCGTTCAAATATGTTAGCACAATTGCTACAAAATTTACACGTTGACCCGACTATCATTGAGCAAATACCTGACCAAGAGGCATATACATATGAAACATTGTTCAAATATCTACATACTGAGAACCAGGTGTATTCTATTAACGTGCCTGTTGGTCAGAAGTTTTCAAGTTTTAGAGATATGATGTATCCAGCGGACCCATATGATACGCTGTCATCCGCCGAAAACCCATTTAAACAAACCGTAGATAATAACATCATAACGTTTGAAAAGGATTTATTGTTGCATTACGGTCCGATTGAGAACAATAATTTGTATGTATGTTTACTAGACGATGTTCTCAAATATACTGAAAGTATTGGTCTGGATGCGGAATATATAATAAGATTGTATTATCCAGTGATTGCAAACCGTAATATAATTACAAAGCAAGGTCTGGATGAAATACGACAGGAATTGATTACAGAAGACCAAACCATACGAGATAATGTTACAAACCAGCAATATAATTCAGATATAGATTTGTTATATACAATATACAATCAACGCAAGTCCGAGTTGAGTAATGTAACGAAAGGAATTACCGAAATAGATATGACAATGCATCCGGAAGCGATTGTTAATTTACCGTTAGAGGTCATATTTAAAAATGTTCACGCCACAAAGGAGGTGCCTTTTGTAAAATATAATCCAGGTTCTCGTCAGGAGAATATTTATAGGTTGTATTGTGAGAAAATTTCAAAAGGAGGTAAGAAGATACCCGTGTTAAAGAAGTCGTTAATTACTAGTTTATCCAAGTTTGGTACGCCCAGAGAAATTTTTATGTTTGTGAAGGCTGCGCACGAAAATATCGCAACGGATTTGTACTTAACTATTAATCATAATGGGAATATGCGTATAAAGTGTGCATTTTCTAGCAGCATATCGTCGGATATACTTGACAAGTTTTTAAAAGAAACAGTAAACAATATTATTAATAAACTTAATCAGTTTTTACAGCAAACCGGATATACGATTAGCCCGTTTGTAAATACATCGCATCATTTAATTGAAATAAATAACATAGAATATGTATTTGATATAGGGTCTGTTATTAACGGCGTGAATTTTGAAAAGTATATAAACTGTTTAGTCACGGTATTTGAAATAAATGAACACAGTGCAGCGGGTCCATTATCTATGAACTATAAACGCGTGGATAATTATAAAAAGATGAATTCAATGCAGACTATGATTACTAAGATATATCAAACCACGAATAGTGAACGAGCAGTGATTGAAGCACTTATTTTGAATTTCAACATAAATGAAGAGCAAGCATTGATGGAAGTCGCAAAATATCTGAATGATTTTAATCAAATCAACGGTCGGTACGTAAATAAATCATTTGACATATTAGAAAATCAGGGGTTTTACGCCTTATTACGTTATTTTAAAACCGAAAACCGGTTAACATTGGCGATTACCAATATTGATAATATTGGATACATCCGCATATTAGACATTTATATTGATAGTTTGTTTCGTGTCATGTTAATGCCGAATACTACGAATGTACCAATGGATGATATTCATCGTTTATGTGCAAACAAACGTAAAACCACCGTAAAGGAAGAAGTTGATTTAATTATACCCCACGTTAAACCACTTGAAGTAACAGAACGAGTAGATAAAGTACTAGAAGAAGATGAAGATGAGGAAGGAGAAGACGATGAGTTTATATTTTTTGATGGTGAAGATGAAAATGAAGAAATGGACGAAGAAGAAACCGAAGAAATTCCAGAACCAGATGAAGAAGATATGAACGGAGGTGCGAAAAAAACGGCTTTTACCGCAGAGGAAAAGGAACAAACAAACGTATTTTATAATAAAATGCGTAAATTAGAACCCGAAATTATCTTAACTAGAAAAGAAGGGCAGTATAATGCGTATTCTAGAACTTGCCCTGCAAATGTAAGCCGACAACCCATTATTCTGACGAACGACGAGAAAGAACGAATTGATAAAGAAAATCGCGGAGCATACGGTTATGCATTACGATATGGATATAAATCGGATAAAGATGACCAACATTGGTTTATATGTCCTAGATACTGGTGTATGAAAACAAATTTACCTCTTACAGAACAACAAGTAAAAGATGGAAAGTGTGCAAAGGAAGATATTCAAGAATTCTCTGGACGTTATCATATGAAAGATGGCAAATATGTTACGCATAATCCAGGATTAGTCAAGGATGCTCATCCGAGCCACGGTGTACCGTGTTGCTTTGGTAAAAATTGGGATTCCGAACAACTCAGAACCGCCCGTGTAAAATACGGTATTACACCAGAAGATGTTGACGCACCTGAGGGAACGGAGAAGAAAATAGAGACTGATAAAAAGGCAAAAGAAGAGGTATCTGAGCATTCTAAGTTGTATGTAGTTGGATTTGATAAATTCCCTATACCAAAAGAACGTTGGGGTTTTCTGCCTCCCTCTGTTCAATTATTTTTGGACGTTAATTATACGGATGTTATTACTAAGAAAAATGCAGCATTAATCAAACCAAATGTCAAGACTTTTTTACGTTATGGTGTTGAACAAAACTCCCATCAATCGTTTATTGGCTGTATTGCAGACATATATGCGTCTGTAAATCGCTATAAAGAACGTAGTATTCCTACGCCGTCTATCAAAGAAATGCGCGAAATACTGATTAATTCCATTACGTTAGATATGTATTTGCAGTATCAAAATGGGTCACTGGTCACGTTGTTTCAACCGAAAAAGCAGAGATTGAGTAAAGAGGTTCTAACCAAGTACGAAAACACGCAATTTTATACTAGTTTAACAAGTACGGACGAAGCACAAATGAATTTTTATGAAGACACCGTAGCGTCGTTTGAAAGGTTCTTACAGTATTTACGCGATGATGACGCGTGGATTGACCATACATATTTATGGGACATTGTTACGTGTATTAATCCGGGACTATTTCCAAGTGGATTGAATTTGGTCTTACTACAAATTACAGACAATGATATTACCGATAACGTGGAGTTAATATGTCCAACGAATTCTTACGTTTCAAATATGTACGATATACGTAGGGAAACGGTGATAATATTAAAACAAGATATGTTTTATGAGCCGGTATATATGTATGAAATCAAGGAGGATGCGAATAGTGAATATGGAAAAACCATTCGTTCCAATGAAACGTTCTCTCATCAACTTGCTATACCTGAATTGAAACGCGTATTGAATGTTGTGCAAAATGTGATGGGTAAATATTGCAAAGCCCGCCCGAGTATGCCGAACTTATACAATTATAAATCTAACATTATTGCTAGCAAACTATTGTATTTGTTACAAAACAATGGTTATATCGTGCAACATCAAGTGATTAATTATCGCAGAAAGGTTATAGGAATTATGGTAAAGGATATTGCGGAGCGCGACTGGTCGGTCTTAGTGCCGTGTTTCCCATCCTCTATTTTGCACAATATCAATATAAAATACTCGGATGAGGTTAATTGGACAACTTATGTAAATACGAGAGATATGCTCTTGCAAATTAGTAGTAAATCTGGAAATTCAATATTATGTAAACCCATTTTAAAAGTCATAGAAGATGAAATGATTGTTGGAATATTAACAGAGACAAACCAGTTTGTACAAGTAGACCCTCCGATATTTAATGTAGATGATGGCATAGAAATATTACATACAACTGGATATGCGAATAATGGATATGTAACTGCGGATAAAGAATTGGCAACGAATAAATTAGAAGATGCGGTTCGTTTGAATACGATACGTAATATTAAGTTGGAAGGTCAGTTTTATTCGGCATTCCGAACAACGTTGCGTCTGATACTTAGCCAGCATTCTAATTACGAAATTCGTCAAAAAATACTATCATTGATTAATAACCGAGAACAATATACTTATCATACTTCCCTCATCAAAATAGAAATACTTGTTCGGTTGTTGTTACAAGACCGCGTGTCATTCGCTAATTATAAGCAGTCGGTATTGAATGGTCTGATGGATATCGCGGATATTGAGACCACATATAACAAAACACAGTATTGTCTGGTATCAGAAGACGATAGTTCGTGTAAGTTAGTTATCCCGAAAAATAACTTGGTAACCAGAAAGGATAATAGTATAGTATATTTCAAGCGATTATCAGATGAATTATTACGATATAAACAAGTGCGTATGTTTATTCTTGAACCAAAACGATATTTAAATATAGGTAGTTCGGAGTATAAATTAAATGAAAGTGAACTATTGTTGCTGCAAACATTGCTAGAAGGCGATTATTTTGATGATTTAACGCCCATACAGGCAAATGAATATATAGATAATGTTACGTATGACATTGCAGAGCCGTCAATGAGCCAGAAATATTCAACGGAGGTGTCTCTTCAACAACAAACAAGTTCTACTGAAATAGACGATACGACAAGAATAACAATCGCAGAGTGTGTGAGAGAAATTAAACCGACTGTTGTTGGAAACGATACGAGTTATTGGAAAAAAGTCTTGCCTGCGAATTCACGTGAAATCATTTTTAATAATTCGCATAATTGCACGTACTATGTATTGATTGATATTATATTTAAGCATTTGAATAAGTATGTTACAATACAGTTAATAAAAACCGCGTTGTGTAAAAGATACAATACATATATGGCGAATAATGAAACCAAATTATTACGTATTTTAAAAATGCAAAACGGTAAACGTACGATGATAAATCGTGTTATAAAGAATGAGGTGAAATTGGAAGATTTAATTATGAGTGAAGAATACTATATTACTAACTTGGATATATGGGTACTCGCGTCTTATTTCAATTTACCCATTTTATTATTTTCGCAAAAACCATTAGACAACTTGGGACTGAGTGTGCAATGGGTGATTTTGGGCGGGAAACCGATGATTGATAACTATTATTGCATTCGTAGTCCAACGAATAATCCCCAGTTGCCAGAATACCATTTGGTTACTCCGGCGTGCAAATTGAATGAGTTGAAAGGATTTGATGCAATGATAAATAATCCCGAATATGCTGAAAATAACCTAGATTTTGATACGTATCTAAGTGTATATCGTCTGAATATGGAGGCATAAATGTGTAAAATAAAACATTCATTGCAAGAACAACAAATATTACCTGCATAACACTCTATATTAAAATAAAACCCACGTTTTTATTTTAATTTTTTCCGGGCTATCGGAATTGAACCGATGACCAATAGATACCTATCGGTAAAAACCACTACAGTCTATTGCTCTACCAACTGAGCTAAGCCCGGTTTAATTGTCCCCCCATCCCCACAATATAACATTGTGCTTTTTTTATATAGTTTTGTGGTGAATATAACATACCAGATTATTTGGTCTAGAACATAAATTCATATTTTGCTTGTGGAAATAAACATATTCTCCCAAAATCTTCATCATCAAAATAACTATTCTCATATGGCAAACTTTCATAATCCTTTACTAATCTCTTCCCAATATAAATAGTCGGCGGTTTCTCAAATTTCATATAATATTCTTCAATAATGCCCGAACAATGCGATGGTATAATAACAATAACCGAATTTTCTTTTTCTTCAAAGAGTTTGACGTTTCTCTCTTCTTTTTCGTCCTCGTACTCAATTATCATATCAATCAGGTTGTTTTCACGGCGAATTATCATATCAATATCTTCTTCCTCAGTTTCAATTGTCATATCAATATTATTTTCCATATGATTATATAGTGTATGTCTTTACATTTTTATGTACTTTTGTACGAACATAAAAAAGATTTTTATAATTTATTCTATTATGTTAATTACATTGTAATATTTTATTTTTAAAACCCAGCATCATATCCATCATCTTCACAAGTATTCGTATTATGTGATTGTAATGTTTCTAAGTTGTTACGAATAACGACGTTATTTAATGAACAAGCATCCGTTGGGTCGGATACCGCGCCAAACATTTTATCAATCTCGCGCGAAGTGTCTTTGGTACTCACTTCAACATCTTCCATATTTTTCATCTGGTCAATATCCAAAACCACTTGGAATGAACCCGTACCAAAGACGCCCATTTGTCCCATCATTACGTTTGCAGATACACCACGCATATGGTCAAAGTCCGCGTGTCTAGACGCGTTCAGTAATACTTCGGTATGCACTTCAAATGTTGACTTAGCAATAGGACCGATGTTGTCATTTAAGATACCCGACCTGAATATGGCAACCATATTTTCAGTAGAGGTCATACGGTCGCATAGTAAACTGAGGTGATGATAGTTAATGTATACATCCGCAAATTCCATCACTTCTACAAGTTCATTATATAGAACTTGACGTGCGGCTTCAATACCGAGAACCGTATATGTTTCGTGAATATCATTGCAGAAGGTTCGGTTTGCATCAATGAAGTCAATGGCTAACATTTCCATCAAGTTTGAGCCAGTTGTATCCATCACCCAAATATCTTTACGCACATACTTTCCGTCTTCCTTTACGACATAATTCTGTAACTTACGTGGCAAGACGTTTGTAATGCCATTGATACCACGTAATACAATATTATTCAATAGATTTTCCTGGAAGTTGCGTAACATATAAATATCATCGGATTGGTCAAGTGCAGCAGGTACGCCGCGAACCTTCTTGCCCTTGTTCAGTATCTTTTCATTCAAGCGAATTCGGAATACCAAATTGTTGGCATTGTAGTCCGCGTAAACACACGAGATGTCTTCGCCGTGACTAGAATTAATCGCAAAATGAATATCGTCCATCGTGATATTTTTTTCAAGAAGGGTTTCAGTATCCATTTCCATACGAATAATCCATTTAGACTTTGCTTGTGTTGCGTCTGCGCTTTCCTCTTCCATACATTCCTTGACCATATTCTCAAATTCGTAATACTGTTCAAGCAATACCTTGTCTTCCATAATATTGCTAGATTTATCAGAAGGGTCAAAGCAAATCTGTACAGATTTCACCACATCTACTAATCTAGTATGCTCTAACATATTTGAAAACATACTTGCTTTATCCTTGTCGTGTTCATCCATATCGTGCATATGGACGGTCAATGACGGGTTTTTCGGATTTTTAGTGAGACGCAAGATTTCTTCAATTCTGGGTACACCACGAGTTACGTTAGATTTGCTGGACACACCAGACAAATGGAATGTGTTCAAAGTGAGTTGTGTGGTTGGTTCACCGATGGATTGACCCGCAATTACACCAACCATTTCACCAGGATGAACAATCGATTGCTTATACTTCAACAAGATAGTCTCTAACAAGAGTACGAGTGCTGCACGATGAAACCGTTTGTTTACGAGCAGGTCCTTTGGTGTTAAGTAAAAGTAGTACATCGTTTCAAACAAGGCAGTCGGTTTAACAAATTGCAATTTGTTTAATTTGTTGTAATATTCTTCAATTAAATCAAATGCTTCCAATGGAGTAATATCAACAATCGTGGATGAGTTCAAATGCAACTGACCTTGAATATTGGCAATAGTACTTTGGAATGCAACAGGTAACTTTACACAGTTATCATTCTTGTTGTGGAATACCGACTTGACAATTGTTTCACGCGCAGCGAGTAGTTTTTCAATGTACTTAGCACATCTCGCCTTCGTATCTGCCTTCTGTTTCTTAATACGGGTGGATGCTCCCTTACCGTATACATTGATAGTCTCCGTCGTTTGGTCATTTACACCAACAATATCATAATGGAGATAAATGTCTTCAATGCTCATACCGACCAAGGGAATAATTTGGTTTTCGGTTTTTACGGGGTCAAAGCCATCGTCGCCATATGCAAACTGTACGATTTTGCCCATATTGTTTCTAACCGTCATATCGTATTCAACCTTCAAGTCTTCCAAACCCTTGATTAATCTACGTTGAATATAACCAGTTTGAGATGTTTTGACAGCAGTATCAATAAGACCGATGCGACCACCCATAGCGTGGAAGAACAACTCGGGTGCGGTTAAGCCGGAGATATAAGAGTTTTCAATAAATCCACGTGCACCGGGCGAGTCATCAAACTTGTTAAAGTGAGGAAGCGTTCTGTCATCAAAGCCATATTGAATACGTTGTCCATCAATATTCGTCTGACCAAGACACGAAATCATCTGGGAGATATTGATTAATGTGCCCTTTGAACCGGAATTTACAATCATAAGGAAACGGTTGTCCTTGCTGAGAGATTTACGACTAATTTTACCGGCTTGATTGGTCGCTTCATTGAGAATATTGTTAATACTTTTCTCAAACTCGGCGTAGTTAGTAGCAGAGGTGTTATTTTCAAAAGTACCAAGATGAACACGTTCAATCAATGATTGGACTTCTAGTTTTTGTTTTGCGATTTCTTGGATAATAGCATCTTGTGTTTTGCGATTAGCAACCAAGTCACTAATGCCGACACTGAACGAACTGGACTTCATATATTCAGTGACAACGTTTTGCATATCGTCAATAAAATCACACGCTTGGATATTTCCGAAATCATTGTTCACGCGGTGAATAATACCCTTGCTAGCCGAACTCAATACGGATTTTTCAATTTGACCGCGAATGTATTTTCCATTGCGAATTTCAAGTACATTGTTGGAAATGGCATAATCTTCTTCTTCATCAAACAACTTTGTTTTGTATTTCATAGTTAAAGGAGGTAAGATTTGAGAAATTACGTCAAAATTGGAAATCTTACCATCCTTACCCAACGCTCCACGAAGTGCATCTACATTCACTTTCGGGAACATCATCAACAAATTCATCGCATCACGCGGCGTGAAACTAATATTCGGACGCGTAATACGATACGACCCCAACAACGAATCTTGGTAAATACCAATAATTGGGGCGTTACCTGCCGGACTAATCATCTGATACGGAATTGCAGCCAGATGTCTTAGTTCGGTTTCCGCCAGAACATTCTGGGGCATGTGCATATTCATCTC
>JACCDP010804409.1_pt1 | contig 10034 bp, 19 predicted proteins | sample 7445841 | NCBI WGS metagenome assembly JACCDP01 (sample SAMN15323441, study PRJNA562643) | freshwater metagenome | isolation source: river surface water | place: USA:Blue River Watershed | collected 2017-08-17
AAACCATCTATCAATCCTACAATACCATCGTAGTATGCTTCTAAAGCAAGATGTGGAGCTAATCCGTTTGGAGATACTCTCAAATGGAACACATGCGCTTGTGTTCTGCTGTGTAATAACATTGAAGCTAAATCTGTCATAATATAATCCTTTATAGATTATAAATATTCCTCATCCCAAAAATCGTTACTTGGGGATTTAATCATTCCGTGGTCTAAGTAATCATTCAACATCTTTACTTGATGCTTTTTCATTTCATTTACCACTTTTGTAATGTAGTGGGTCTTACAATCTGTCATTTCTCTGATGAGAAGGTATAAGTGTTTCTTATTAAAGTTTTCTATATATCGGCTTCTTCTAAATAATTCTAAAACTGCATCTGCAATCTGAATATCTCTTTTCTTTGTAAATACTCTTGTCAAATTTTGGTCCCAATATTTTAACATTAATTCTTTAAATTCTACAAACTCATTTCCTTGCTCTACTTCTCTAAAATCATCTTCTGGATTCCAACTTTCAGGCATTTCAGAAAGTAATGCTGTCTTTTTGAAACGTTTGTAGTTACCATTATTTTTAAGAATTAAATGGTTCTTTGCCACAATAGAAAAATAAGAGAATGCTTTACCTTTACCCTCTTTAAACATATGTATCTTTTCAATAAGTGTAGATACTACTTCCATTTGTACATCTTCCTTGCTTACATCAAAATAAGAAAATTTGAAAGTATTAAGAATGTTTTCAGCAAGTTTTTCAAAAGGATATTTTATACTTTCTTCGTATATTTTATTTCGTGATTTTATATCTTCTGTTTTATTATATTCTATAATGGCTCTTTCAGTATCCATTGTAAAATACATTTTTTCTTTCTTTTTTCTAGGCATGTTTAGATTTCATTTTTGTAAGTTTCTATTGTTCCCTTTAATTCGGTAAACACAGCTCCAACTTCATCATCCGATTCAAACGAACCTCGAATATCAATTTCTTTCATTGTCTGTAACATAGATTCTAATTTTTCTTGAGTTTGTAATTGTCTGTCCTCATATACATTAATCACATCTCTCAATTGTTCATTTTGTTTAACAAGATTAATGCCCCTAATGAGAAGTAGTATATTGAATATTATTGAAGCTGGTAATAATATTATTAATAAAAAACCTATTAAATAATCCATAAATTTTTAGTTATTATACAAATATACAATAATTTTTTGATAATTCCAAATTTAAGCTTCACCCATAGGACCACCGAAATATGAAATGGGCGGTAGTGATTCTTCTTTTTGTCTTAATTTATCCGCAATAGATTGTAATTTTTTTATTTTTTTCTTTAATCTTTTTTCTAATCTATCAGTATCAATAAGTTCTTTTTCAGCCAATTCTTCAATTAAACAATCTATATTAATTGTTAAACTGAGTATAGCGTCTTGTTGATTTTTTATTATTTCTGCCAATGTATGTGCTTCCATATTATATTGCATATGAGCCAGAATACATAGCTCTTAAAATTTCGGTAGTTTCTAATTCGGATTCTCTTTTGTATTCGTGTCCAAAAGCTTTTTTAATTGATAAACTCGTATAACCCATTGCCCCAGCCATTCGGATACACATTCTTTTGTATTCCCAAACATCCATATCATTTGGTACTTCAAATTCTATTTTGGAGGCCTCCCTATTTTCTTTTTCGCTAGTGATAAATATCAATTTTGCCATATTTCACAATTTAGATTAATTGCCAACCTTTTTGTAAATACGAATCAATCTTCTTACTTTTTACAAATTCCATTTCACCATTTGGTCCTTGCAACATTACTCTTTCATTTCTACCTGGCTCTTTATCTTTTCTAACAGTTTCAGAATATACTCTAACAGGATCCGTAATATCAATACCATCAATAGCGTCTAATGCTCTTTGTACTAAAACACATTCCAATAATCCAGCATCTCCAAAAAATTCATCAGCATCTTTCCAATCGGTTTTTTCTGCTTTGAATTCTACTTTTCCTAAATTATCAGTTTCTATAACAAACCAAGGATAACGTATTGTTTTTCTAACTTTATTTTTATGTGTATCTTTTTCAAAATAAACAACAGGAGTTTCAGATTTTGATATTTGTTTTGGATTTACAAGAGTAAGTTCATCTTGTTTATTACCCAATCGAATGGTAACAATTCTTTTATCAATACCAACATCGGATGCATTAAACACCACACCTTCTAATTTTGATATTGCTTCTTTGTATCTGAATACATCATCTGCAGTAATAGAACTATTTTCAATTTTTTTTATTTTCATTTTGTTTATTTTTATATTCTTGAATTTTTTCTTTAACAAAATCTATTGAACAAGAATCTTCTGATTCATATCCCATATATCCCATATAGAATTTTATGTTTTCTGGATATTGTTCTAATTCTTTTTTTATATCCTCTACACTTCGTAGATATTTTGTTATTTTTGTCATTATTCTAAATCTTGCGGTCCATTTCTATAAACTCTATATGAATCTTCATCAAAGTGTTCCGTACTTACTTCAAATACAATTGAATTATCACTAAGAGCTGTTAATTGATGCGGTAATCCTCTTTCAATATAAACTACATCACCTTTTTGTAATTGCGTGTAACATCTTTCCGCTTTCTCTCCATCAATCCAATCGAATTGAAATGCTCCTTCTTGGATATACCAAGTTTCATTTTTTAACATATGATAATGCATTGAAAATTTATTTCCAGCATTTGTGAATACTAAAAGTTTACCACAATATTGAGAATCATTATGAATCCATAATTCATGTCCCCATTGTTTTTCTACCCTTTTTGGGTGTTGAATTTTTACATCTATTGTTGCCATAATTTTTAATTTGATAAAGGTGCTTTAATTGTTGGATGGTGTTGATATCCTTGTAATATAAAATCATCAGGAGTTGCACAACAAATACCATCTATTTTCACTTCAGTTTTTAATGATGGTAATTCGTATGGAGTTCTACTCAGTTGTTCTTTAGCCTGTTCGATGTGATTGGAATACAAATGAACATCTCCTAAATTACCAATTAGTTCATCAGGTATCATATCACATTCATTTGCTAATATATGAAGTAATAGTCCGTATGAAGCAATGTTAAATGGTAAACCTAAAAACATATCTGCTGAACGTTGATTCCACATTAAAGAAATTGTTCGCTTTGGGTATTTAATACTATCTAATTGTTTCTCCGATAAACAGTCTTCATTACCAGTAGTTTTTAGATAATGTTCCCATCTTTCTTTCCAACTCAATTCTTTTGTGTAAATTTGAAATCCATAATGGCAAGGTGGAAGTACCATTTTATCCAAATCACTCACATTCCAAGCCGATACTATTAATCTTCTACTATCTGGATTTTCTTTTATATTTCTCACCAATGAATCTATTTGGTCTATACCATAGTGTTTAATATATGTTGGTTTAAGATAACCATTCTCATCTTTTTCATCTGTAAATTTAACTTCTTTCCACCCACCCCAATTTCTCCATTGATGTCCATAAATAGGTCCTAACTCACCATCATCTCTACCGCTTTTATTATAATCACCATCCCAAATATGATTGTTGTGTTTATGTAAAAATGCAATATTAGTTTGACCCGTTAAGAACCAAAGTAATTCAGATACTACTTGCTTCCATGCTAACTTCTTTGTTGTAAGAGCTGGGAATCCATTCTGCATATTGTGACGGATTTGCCAACCAAATATAGATTTAGTTCCTGTACTTGTTCTATCGGTTTTATCAACACCAAATCTAATAATATACTCTAATAATTCTTTATATTGTCTATCTATTTCGTTTCCCATAATTAGTTTATTATATCATCTAATCTAATATTATGCTCATTTAATATATCCCAAAATTCTTCATATATAGCATCTAACAAATCTTCCTTTGATTCGTATTTATCCAACTTCCATTCGTGTCCTTTCTTTGTATTGTGTCCAAATTGAAATAAAGCAATAGCCATATCAGTTGCTTTAACTGCACGTTTGTGAGCCATTACATCATCCGGTTCGTTAAGGTCAAACTCTAGTATTCCTTTTGCCATTTTGTTTTGTTTTGAAAAATATAAATAATTTGGATTCTAAATTATCCATTTGAGTCATTGCTATCCATTTTCCTAATACACTACCACCGATGTAAAATGGTAGTACCCACATATCACCTTTTAATAAACTATCCAATGAGAAATAAACTGAAGCAAGTGATACTAAGTTAATCCATACTGAATTAATAAGTAACCTATTTAGTTGATTCTCATAAGTAAATTTAATTTCCAATACCTTAAAGATATTGAACATTATTTGAAAAGTTAATATGGCTATGTAGTTCATCATTTAATAAAAGGTAATATTGCCAATTCTTTTGCTTTTGCCTCAACCATAATATCAATATTCAATCCGTAGGTTTCAGGTAATTGTTTTATGTAATCAGCGTGTGCCTGTGGTTTTGTTCCTTCTTTTGGTTCTGAATAATGAACTTCTTGAGTAATTCCATCAGGCCAAGTTGTTGCTGCTAATTTAAGTGCTTCTTCTTCTGTCAATCCACCTGTGCAAAAATTGTGATGATGATAATCAAATACAATTGGAATACCAATTTCCTGGTGAATGTACATAAGGTCTAATACAGAATACATAGTAGCTTTATCATCATTCTCTACTGTTAAACGGCTACGAACTGATTTGGATAATCTTTTAAAATTCTTACAAAATCTATCCATCGCAGATTTCTTATCACCATATACTCCATTACAATGAATATTAATATTATTAAATGGAGTTTTAGATAATCCCATTAGGTCAAATATTTTAGCATGTAATTCTAAATCTGCAATTGCGTTCTTAACAACTTCTTCATTTGGTGAAGTAAGAACTACGAAAGGACCAGGATGTGAATTGATACGCATATTATGAAACTTAGCAAAATCACCAGCTTTCTTTAACTCACTTTTAATTTCTTTGTAATCTTTTAGTTGTGTAATATCAATATGGTCACCCCAAGGTATTATGGTTGATGATAATCTGAATAGTTTAATACCATTCATTCTGTTCCACTCTAAGATTTTAATTATATCTTTTGCATTAGCAAGTGCTAAATCAGATACATAATCTAAACCTTTTGTTTGAAAAGTTTTCTTAATCATAGCACGATTAGTACTAACTTTTTTACCCATACTCATATTGATACACGCGTATCCTAAATTCATCATTTGGTATTATTTGTTATTATACAAATATACAAAATGTTTATGAATTTACCAAATATTAGTATGATTTACTTGTAAAATCGGTTGGATATTGTGAAGGTTTAATATGTTTTATCCAATAATTAACTGCGTTTTGGTCATTTATCCAGTTCTTACGGTCATTCCAATCGAATCCTGGTCTGGCGTAATAAGGTAATATACCTCTTATAACTTGTGCCCTATTTGGATGTGCAGTAACTTTATCTATCAACCCGTCTCCATCTAAATCAACACCATCAATTGAACCATCACCATCTAAATCAATTTCTCTAGGTGAATAATCGGTTTTAAGATTTGCTAATTCTTCATCTATAACATTCGTTTCCACATTCGTTGTAGCGGAATTAATTTCGTTTTTTTTTACTTCTTCGTTGTATTGAGTAGCCGCTTCTTTTAATTTTTCGTTTGGTGGTGGTGGATTTTCTATATTATCAAAAAATGTGTTTTTATCATTTTCTGATAATTCTATCGGCTCATCGTACAATCCCAATTCTTCATCTTTTTGCATGATTTCAACCAATGCATCTTTTTGCTTTTCTTTATCACCATACACTTCGTATTCCTTACTATCTACTTTTTCTAAAATCTTTTCTTCTTTACGTTTCATTAACAATCCATTAAAAGCAATAATCAATGCTACCGCTAATGGGTCAAATACTAATACGATGATAAGAATAAAGAATTTTACAACATCATTAAGTGGAACACCAAACGCATCTGCTACAAAACGGAATCCACCAACTTCTCTTTCTAAATTGATATTGTTATTTTTGATAGAATTTATTGAATCCAAAGATACATTATTTTGTTTTGTCAGTTCATCAATACGTTTGGATATAGAACTCATTTCCTTATCTGCATTACGAATCATCTGCGATACTCTTGCAGTTGAAACGTTCTTATCAATTTGTTTAGATAAGTTTGCTTCTTGTGAGTTACGAATATTTTGTTGATTGGTTAATTGAGTTGTATAACGAGCAATTTCCGCATCATTCTTTTCTATTTGAGTTTGATATACTGCAATATCTCTTTCAACTTTTTGTAAGGAAAGGTTTTGTTGTTGGAAAGCATTGGATAGATAACCAAATATACCAGCAGATGTAATGAGCATTAAAGTAGCAACTGCTACAGTTAAATACCATTTGTTAAATCCTTTAAGGGAATCCCATTCTTGTTTAAGGTAAGTTGCAGCAACTAATTTAGCAGCTTCCAATGAACCGGCCATTACCATTACTGAAGCCGATGCTCCAGCGAATAGTACACCTAATCCTGTTACAGAGAAATAAGCTGCACAACCAGCAACAACAACCGCCGATAATCCAACTAATATTTTTAACCAATTCATTTTACTATGATAAATCTACTATATTTTGTGTCAGCTCAACTAATTTTTGAATTTCTTTTGTTAATTGTAAAGCTTCAGCAGGATTGGCTGGTCTTTCATTATTTAACATTTCAGAAATAACTTTTGCTCTTTTAGCAATTGCTTCTAAGTTCTCTTGAGCTCTATTTTTGTATTCAGGTTTCATAAAACTATTATTTGTTTCTATATAAATATTGGTAAAAATAAAAAGGGGTGGATTTTGATACCCACCCCCTTCTTTATTTTGATAGGATTAACCTATTGAAATTGTTCTTTTCTTTGGTTTTTCAGGCTCCCTCTTTGGTATTTGCAATTCCAATACACCATCTTCAAATGATGCTTTTACCTTATCTAAGTCAAAGATTTTAGAATCAGCTGTAAAACTTCTTAGGAATGAAGAACGTTTAACTTCTCTACGAAGATATACTCCACCTTCTTTTTCTTGTGATTTACTTGCTTTTTCTCCTTTCAAAGTAATTACATCACCATCTACATCAATGGTAAGTTGTTCTTTGGTTAGACCAGGAACTTCCGCTACAATCTCAATACGGTCATCAAAGTTAATGATGTCACATTTTGGATAAGCGTTTTGTTGGAATGGGTTGATACCGATTTCCTTTGTTAATTCAGGAAATGCATCTGAAAATACTTTATCAAATAAAGTATCCAATGGAGTGAAGAACTCGTCCCTAAAATGTGGGGTAGGGAATCCCCTTTGAATTTGGTTTTTCATTTTTTACCTTTTTTAAGCGTTAAATCTAAATCCTCTTTTGAGCGATTTAGGGTTGATATGCCGGCCGGGCTCTATCGGTATATAAATATAGTGTTCTTTAAAAAGCCACACTAAACTTATGCGGTTTGCCTTTCAATAATTGTACTCATATGGTCTGCCCAATGTAGTATGTACTGAATTTTGGAACGAAGGTATTTTGAAGTATCATACACTTTAAAATATTTTTCATTATCTTCATCGTACAGTCCATCCGTAAGTTTGATACCAAAATACTCATTCTCATTATACTGAATTCCATAGTGGTTCAATGTAAAAAATGTTCTATCGGTAATAGTCATAAAAGGAATATTCTCATTTCTTTTATACATATCACCTCTATTTTCAATATGCCACTTTGAATCGTTTGGTACATAGTGTAGTTCGTCTTTAATACCCAACTTACCCAAATCATGATGAAGTGCTGCAAATAACAATTCTTCATCACTAAAATCAATTGTACCACCGGCTTCTTCGTAAATCTTTTTCATACGAAGTGCGTTTTTACAAACATTCATAACGTGGTCAATGTATCCACCTTCATATGCGTTGTGATAATTAAGATTTCCACTAGCAGGCGATATAATCAAATTAGGACCTAATTCATCCATTGAATACATCTTTAATAGTTTTTCTAATCTCTCTGGATTAGAACCACAAGCTTTACGAACTAAGCTTAGAAACTTTTCGTAATTTTCTTCTAATTGTTTTTCAGTATAATTTTTCATAACACAAATATACAACTTTATTCTTGAATTTCCAAATTTTCTTCAATATCCTCACCACAAAGGGCTGAATATAGAATATCCAATTCTTCTTCACTACTACAAAATCCTAATCCATCCATATCCATAATTTCAATGAAAAATTGTCCTTTTTTAATACCAATTTCTTTTAGAAGTAATTGTTCATCTGTTGAGTTTGATATAAGCATTGGTGCAAATTCATCATCTCTATATTTTGGAATTGGTAGAGTCCAATAATAATGTCCATCTTCTTCATTCCCCTTTTCATCCATACCATCACCGGCTTCTACTTTTTTCCACCCTTGTCTTATAAATGTTTCTTCCGTAATTGGAGTCATTGGTAATTTAACTTCTTTCTTTCTCATTCTAATACTATTTTAGTATAAACGGTTTTATTAAAAATTGAATTGTGTGTTTTTATAATCATCGTATCTCCGGCCATCTCTTTAATCGGAGCTATTATAGTGTTTATTTCACCACCCTTACCTGTATAAGATACTTTATTAATTGTTGGTACTAATTCATCTTTAGATGATATAAGTGGTGGTAGTTGTACTATTGTAAATTGTCCTGTAAAATAGTTTACATATGTTTGTGTAATAGTTGCTACAGTATCTCCTTTTCTTAGAATCCAATACATATTGTTTTCCCAATCAATTTTAGCATTGGGTAATGGCTCTTTACCATTTACTAAAAATCTACCAGTAACTCTATGAAATTGCTGAGTACCATTTGCTATTAATCTAATATGATACAATCCATTTGTATCTTTTAATACAGAACGAGAACCATCTTGTGTTAATACCGAATCTATATACAATTCACTTGTAGTTGGTATCGGTATTATTTCATCACTTTTATTACAAGAAAATAAACAAAATACAATTATAGGGGTTAAAAGTTTTTTCATTATAGAAGTTTTTTAAGTATAGAATCCCAAGTTGGGTATTCATTAAATTGTTTTGTTTCGTAAGACCATCCGAATCGTAATAGTTCACCTTTGAATTCACCAGCACCATTTGCGGTTCTATCATCAATTAGATAATCACCAATCAACATTCCTTTAAGGTGTGTGATTGCCATTTTCTTATGGAACAATCTACCAAAGTGTTCTTCAATCCAAAATCTTTTATCCATAGCACTCATAGGATTTCCCCAAGGTGCTGCGGTAGCGATATATAAATTGTACTTACCACTTTCTGCTAATTTATTAACTGCTTCAACAGCTCCTTCAATTGGTTTAGGGTTTCTAAAAATACCCGGTATATGGTCATACCTACCTTTGTAAATATTTTTTAGAAATTCATTCTTTGATATAGTTTCTTCAACGTGCCCATTGAAATCTACAAGTACACCATCCATATCAATCCATACTGTTTTTTTATCATTCATAATTAATGTGTTGAATTAAGTTCGTAATTATATTGTTTTAGATATTCTACTTCTTTTTGATGAGCTAGGGATTTGCCTCTAACAACTTCAACAATGTAAAGTTCGTAAACATCTTTGTTAAATTTTTTCATATCTCTATAAAGAGCCCAATCTTTATCTTCCATTTTAGCGCGGGAGCAGTGTTTGTTAAAACGATTAACAACCGAATAATTGATTCTCCTACCAATACACGCCGTAATACCTAAATAACTCTTACCATTGAAGGTATTGAAAATTTCGTAAATTACGTGGTTTCTGTCAGAACGTTTCTTTCTATTCATATCTTACCTTTATTACCTAATAAAGATACGAAAAATATCTGATATTACCAAATAAAAAAAGGGGTATAAGTCATTGAAAATCAACAAGTTATACCCCTTTTATAAGTCATTGAAAATCAATGAGTTATAATTCCTTCATTTTCAATGGTTTCTTCTTCATCTGCAAAGG
>JACCDP010964830.1_pt1 | contig 10033 bp, 7 predicted proteins | sample 7445841 | NCBI WGS metagenome assembly JACCDP01 (sample SAMN15323441, study PRJNA562643) | freshwater metagenome | isolation source: river surface water | place: USA:Blue River Watershed | collected 2017-08-17
CAGGCCGCCCCCGCAACGCCCCGGCCTCCTCCGGCGCAGGCGAGGCTTCGCGCGCGACGGTGCGCGCCGTGTCGCGCAGGATGGCGCGGGCGGCGTCGCGGAGCGGCGCGGCGAGCAGGTGGCTGCCCGCGATCTCCACGAGATCCTGGCGCAGGAGCGTCGCCAGCACCTGTCGCGCGAGGGGAGGGGGCGTGGCCGGATTGAACGCCACGGCGCGCCGCACCTGCCGTCGATGGGCCCAGCGCGGGTGCGCGGCGATGGCGCGGAGAATGTCGGGGTGGGTCGGGCGCATCGCGGCGATGCGCACCACGTCGCGCTCGGTGATCCGCGCGTTGTCCAGCAGCGCGGCCGCCACGCGGGGGTCCCGGTCGTGTAGCAGGCGGTCCAGCACCAGGCGATCCCGCCCGCGCGCCAGGGCCGTGCGCGTGCCCGGGTCCGCCTCCAGGTGCGGGTTGTGCGGCGCCGGAGCCTCCCGCTCCGCGGTGCCCAGAAAGCGCGCGGCGACGTCGTCGAGGCCCGCGGCCCGTGCGGCGGCGTACACGTCCAGCACGCGATCGTAGGGCATCTCGAGCAGCACCGACGGCGTGAGCGCCAGCTCGGTGAGCAACCAGCGGCAGTCGGGGTGCCCTAGCCGTGCGCGCGCGTCGAGCCGGGCGAGACACCCCACGAGGCTGCCATCGTCGGTCTCCGCGACACACGTGGCGAGGACGGTGCGTCGCAGCGCGCGGTCGGCGACTCCCGCGAAGCGTCGCAGCCAGCCATCGAGGATCGGGTCCGCCACTCCCGGCTCCGCCGCCACCTGCCGCGCACGCTCGACCACCGCGGGATGGGCCACCGCCGCAGCCGGGGGGGCGCCGCCGCGCGTCACGGGTGGCTCCCGCAGCGCGTCGCCGTCCCGCGGCGAAGGTGCGGTCGGGCGAGCACGTCGCGGCAATGCGACGCCACGCCCGCATCGACGATGCGCGCGCACCACGCCGCGCGCGGCTCCACGTCGTTGACGACGGTGAGCCAGAGCAGGTCCCGCGTCGCGGAATCGTGGATTTCCGCGTCCACCATCGCCGCGGCGCCCGTCGGATCCTCGCAGAAACGGTCGGGCAGGGTCCGTGCGAGACACGCTTCCCGCGCGGCGGCATTGTCCGTCGGACACGCGCGCCACGTCGTCGCCGCCGTCGGGGCACACGCGATCCAGCCGGGGAGGAGCCACAGCACGACGGAAGGCTAACGCGTGCGACGATTCGGCTTGATCCGTTTCGACACCCGGCCTAGCATGGGACATCGAGCGGTCTGGTCCCCCCCGGCACGCCTTCGTTCGGCAAACGTCAGTGTCTCCTCCATCTCTTGCGGTGAGGGTCGGGCGGGGGGGACTTTCCGCCACGGCGCAGGTTAGAGGGGCGCTCTCACGGAGTGCCCGATGAACGTCGCGTCGACCCGCCAGGCCGCCCACACCGTGCGCGGGCTCGCCATGGATGCCATCCAACAGGCCAACAGCGGACATCCCGGGATGCCGCTGGGCATGGCGGACGTGGCGGTCGTGCTCTGGACGCGGTTCCTCGCCTACGACCCCGCGGACCCGACGTGGATCGATCGTGACCGCTTCGTGCTCTCGGGCGGCCATGGCTCCATGCTCCTGTACAGCCTCCTGCACCTCTCGGGCCTCGCGTTGGAGCTCGAGGACCTGCGGCAGTTCCGCCAGTGGGGCTCGCACACGCCGGGGCACCCGGAGGTCGGGGAGACCCCCGGTGTCGAGACGACCACCGGTCCGCTCGGCCAGGGGTTCTCCAACGCCGTCGGCTTCGCGATGGCCGAGGCGCACCTGCGTGCCGTCTACGGCAGCGAGCTCGTCGACCACCGCACGTGGGCGCTGTGCGGGGACGGGGACCTCATGGAGGGCATCAGCTCGGAGGCCGCGTCGCTCGCCGGGCACCTCGGCCTCGGCCGGCTCGTGGTGATGTGGGACGACAACGGCATCACCATCGACGGGTCGACCGGCATCACGTTCACCGAGGACGTCCTGACGCGATTCTCCGCGTTCGGTTGGCACGTGGCGCGGGTCGACGGGCACGACCCCGAGGCGATCGCCGCGGCGCTCGAGGCCGCACGTGCCGAGGAGGCACGTCCGTCGTTGATCGCGTGCCGCACGCGCATCGGCTTCGGGTCGCCCACCAAGGAAGGCACGAGCGCGAGCCACGGCGCGCCGCTCGGGGTGGACGAGGTGCGCCGGACGAAGGAGCGACTCGGGCTCGACCCGGAGCGGTCCTTCGACGTGCCCGAGAGCACACGCGCGTTCTTCCACGACGGGGATGCCGCGCGTCGCGCGCGCCGCCTCGCCCATGACGCCCGCATGGCGGCGTCCCCGCGCGGCGCGGAGCTGCGGGCGCGCATGGCGGGGGAGATCGATCCTGGCGCCGTGGCCTGGCCCTCCCACGCGGTCGGCAGCGCGCTCGCGACGCGCAAGAGCTCCGAGATGGCGATCCAGGCGATCGCGTCGGCGGTGCCCGCGTTCTTCGGCGGCTCCGCGGACCTCGCCGAGAGCAACTTCACGCACATGAAGGGCGTGGGCGATTTCCAGGCCGCGACGCCGGCAGGACGGAACGTCGCCTTCGGCATCCGCGAGCACGCCATGGCCGCCGTGTGCAACGGGCTGTGCCTGCACGGCGGGTTCCGTCCGTTCAACGCGACGTTTCTCGTGTTTCACGACTACCACCGTCCCAGCTTCCGCCTGAGCGCGCTCATGCACCTGCCGGTCGTGTACGTGTATACGCACGACAGCGTGTGGGTCGGCGAGGACGGGCCGACCCACCAGCCCATCGAGACGCTCCAGGCGATCCGCCTCGTCCCCAACGCGTGGCTCGTGCGTCCGGCCGACGCCAACGAGGTCAACGAGGCGTGGGCGATGGCGCTCGCCCGTCGGGACGGCCCCGTCGCGCTCGCGCTCACGCGGCAGAACCTTCCGACGCTCGACCGCGGTGTGCTCGCGCCCGCCTCGGGCATCCGGCGGGGCGGCTACGTGCTCCGCGAGGCGGAGGGTGCCCAGGCGACGCTCGTCGCCACCGGCTCGGAGGTCCACCTCGCGCTCGAGGCCGCCGATGTGCTCGCGGGGCAGGGAATCGTCGTGCGCGTCGTCAACATGGCCTGCACGGCGCTCTTCGATGCCCAGCCGCGCGCCTACCGCGCCGAGGTCCTCGGGGCCGTGCCCCGGGTGAGCGTCGAGGCTGGAACGACCGTGGGGTGGGAGCGCTACGTCGGTCTCGACGGCGCCTCGGTCGGTATCGACCGATTCGGTGCGAGCGCCCCGGGCAAGCTCGTCGCGGAGCGTCTCGGCATGAACGTCGACAACGTCGTCCGCACCGTGCGCGGGGTGGTGGACGCCTCCGCGTAGGGGTGCCGGGTCGGGGCGCCTGTGGTAGCCTTGACCCGTCAATGGCACCACCACGCAAGCCGAAGCCGAAGGGCAAGCCCGACGGTCGCGACGTCCTCGAGGACATGGGGAAGCGCACCCGCGTCGCACGCAAGCCGGCGCGCGCGGCACGCCCGAAGGCGGCCGGCGGGTCGCGCAGCTTCGGGCAGGCGCTCCGTAGCTGGACGCGCTGGTTGCTCGTCGGGTCGCTGATGGGCGCGGCGCTGGGCGGCGCCACCGTGCTCGGCGTGATGTACCGACACGCGGTCGCCATCGTGGATGCACGCATGGACGGGGCGGTCTGGAGCGTCCCGGGCCTCGTCGTGTCCGCCCCGATGGAGGTGTGGCCGGGCCTCACGCTCACGCCGTCGGAGCTCGGCGAGGATCTGCGCCGCGCGGGGTACGCCGTCGTGGCCGACGCCCACGCGGAGGGCGACGTCGAGGTGGACGCCGCGCGCGTGCGCGTGCGCAACCGTGCGGTCGACGTGCCGGGGACCCGTGTGCCCGCCGGGGAGGTCGTGGTCGACTTCGCGGGCGGGCGCGTGGCGAAGGTCACGGTGGGCCGGGACGACAACGCCGCCCGTGCGGTGTTCGCGCCGATGACGCTCGCCACCGTGCGCGGCGCGGACAACGAGACCCGCAGCCCCGTGCCGCTGGAACGCATTCCGCAGCACGTGCGCCGCGCGGTCATGGCGATGGAGGACGCGCGCTTCTACGAGCACCCCGGCATCGACGCGATGGGGGTCGCGCGCGCGCTGTGGGTGAACGTGATCACGCGCGGGCCCGCGCAGGGCGGGTCGTCGCTCACCCAGCAGCTCGCCAAGAACCTCTTCCTCACGCCGGAGCGCACGGCGTCCCGCAAGATCCAGGAGGCTCTGCTCGCCCTCGCGTTGGAGCGCTCGCTCAGCAAGGACGAGATCCTGCGGCTGTACCTCAACGAGGTCTATTTCGGAGAGGCCGGCGGCTCGAGCCTCGGCGGGGTCGACGCCGCCGCCCGGGCCTTCTTCGGCGTGCCGGTGGAGAAGGTCGACCTCGGGCAGGCCGCCACGCTCGGCGGCATCATCTCCTCGCCGAACCCGTACTCCCCGGTGCGCCATCCGGACAAGGCCCGCGTGCGTCGCGACGTCGCGCTCGCGCGCATGGCCGAGCTCCATTGGATCACACCGGACGAGGCCGCCGCCGCGAAGGCCGCGCCGCTCCAGGTGCGTGCGCCGCGGTCCGGTCGCGTGGCGCCATGGGGCGTGGACGCGGCGGTCGAGGCCGTCGAGACCGAGCTCGGGGACGGCGCCCTCGCGCGCGACGCGCTCATGGTGCACACCAGCCTGCAGCCGGCGCTCCAACGCCTCGCGGAGCGCGCCGTCGCCGAGGGGATGGCGTCGCTCGTCAAGGCCCATCCCGGCCTCGCGGAGGCCGAGGCGGCGCTCGCGGTCGTGCGGATCCGCGACGGGGCGGTCGTCGCGCTCGTCGGGGGTCGCGACTATGCGCGCAGCGCCTTCGATCGCGCGAGCGCGGCGCGTCGGCAGGTGGGCTCGACGGTGAAGCCGCTCACGATGCTCGCGGCGTTCGAGGCCGACGAGACGCTCTCGCCGGCCTACGCGCTCGACGATTCACCCATCGAGCGCACCCACGACGGGACGACGTGGACCCCTCGCAACTACGACGACACCTTCGTCGGGCCGCTGTCGCTGCGGGAGGCCGTGGCGCGCTCGCGCAACGTGCCGGCGGTGCTGCTCGCCGAGAAGGTCGGGCTCCCTGCGCTGCGCGACCACCTCCACGCGCTGGGGCTCCCGGGTGCGACCGACTACCCCTCGGTGTCGCTGGGCGGATTTCCTGCGTCCCCCCTCGAGTTGGCGGGCGCCTACGCGATTTTCGGCGGCCTGGGCTACCACGCGCCGTGGATGGTCCGGGCGGCGGTCCCGCGTCCTTCGGAGGAGTCCGGGGCGGAGGTCGCCCCGCGCGGCATGGACCGCGTCCCGCCGAAGGCCACCGTGCGCATGACTCCGCGCGCGACGTGGCTGTCGTGGAGCGTGCTCCGCGAGGTGTTGGAGACCGGCACCGGCCACGGAGCGCTGGCGCTGGGTGTCGGCGACGGCGCTGCCGGGAAGACCGGCACCAGCGACCGGTCCATCGACGCGTGGTTCGCCGGCGTCGCGGGTCCCTACGCCGTCGTGGCGTGGGTGGGATTCGACAAGGAGCGCCCGCTCGGCCTCACCGGGGGACAGGCGGCGGTCCCGACCTGGGGCCGTTTCGTGGCGTGGAGCGGCGCGGGCGCGGAGCCGCCGCCGCCGCCTGAATCGGTGGAGCAGGGGGAGGTCTGCGCCACCGACGGGCTCGTCCGCTGCGACTGCGAGGCGCGGCGTCCCGAGTGGTTTCCCGTGGGTACGGCGCCGGTCGGCTGCGAGGGCTCGCCCGACGAGGAGGACGGTCCGCCGCGGATCCTTCCGACGGCCGCGCGTTCCACCCCGCCGGCCGCCCCGGCACGCGGCGGGCCGCCGACGGGTCCCCGCGAGGACGCGGCCGAAACGCCCGCCGCCGAGGAAAGCGCATGGACGAAGCTGTCGCGGTGGGCCCTCGGCCGCTGAGCGGCCCGTCGCACGTTGACGGCGCGCCCGCGGAACCTTAGCCGCGACGGGACCGTCGTGACGACGGGCAGGAGGTCCGCATGGTGGACGATTGGGAAGACGACGACGCGCTCGAGCCCGGCCCGGAGGACGCGCCCGCCGACGACGACGACACGGTGTTCCAGGGCGACTGGGACGACGACGGAGGGGATTCGGCGCTTGCCGGACCCGCCGGGGAGGTCCCGCTGCCGGAGGGCAAGCGTCGTGTCGCGAAGGTGTTGGCAGCCGCGGGCGTCGCCAGCCGCCGCGAGGCGGAGCGCATGGTCGAGGGGGGCCGCGTCACCGTCAACGGGCATCGAATCGCGCATCCGGGACACCCCGTTGATCCCGAGCAGGACCGCATCCTCGTCGATGGCCGCACGCTCATGCGCAAGGCGGCGCGCAAGGTCTACTACCTGCTCTACAAGCCGAAGGGCTTCGTGACGGGCCGAAACGACCCCGAGGGACGCCGCTCCGTGCTCGAGCTTCTGCCGGACGTGCCGGCCCGCGTGGAGCCGGTCGGACGCCTCGACATCACGACGGAGGGTGCGCTGCTGCTCACCAACGATGGCGAGCTCGCGCACCGCCTCACGCACCCGAGCACGGGCGTCCCCAAGCGATACCTCGTCAAGGTGTGGAAGACGCCCGACCCACGCGTGCTCGCGCGGCTCGAGAGCGGCGTCCACCTCGAAGACGGCGTCACGTCGCCGGCGAAGGTGCGCGTCCTGAAGACCACCGAATCCGGCAACGGCTGGATCGAGATCACGGTGACGGAAGGCCGCAACCGCCTCGTGCGACGCATGTTCGCGGAGGTCGGCCACCCGGTCAGCAAGCTGCGTCGGGAGAGCTTCGCGACGCTGAGCCTGCGTGGTCTGGAGCGTGGACAGTACCGCGCCCTCACGCCCGACGAGATCCGCCGTCTGCAAGACATCGCAGCGGGCGTCCCGGCCATCGAGGCGGGCCGCAAGCGCGGGGGACGCAAGCCGGGATTCGCCAAGCCGCGCGAGGCATGGCTGAAGAAACGCCTTGACAGGGCGCGACGGAAGAATAGATAGAGAGTGTTGGCGCGGGGTGGAGCAGCCAGGTAGCTCGTCGGGCTCATAACCCGAAGGCCGCAGGTTCAAATCCTGCCCCCGCAACCACCTGCACCCTCGTCTTCGCCTTGTGCGGAGACGAGGGTTTCTGGTTTCTGAGGCTCCGCCGTCCGTGTGCGCGGCGCGTCAGTCGCCGAAGGGCGGCGGGTCGTCGGGCTGGAGCTGGCGCAGGTCCTTCAGCGTCGGCAGGTCGGCGAGGCTCCGCATGCCGAAGAGCTCGAGAAACGCGGGCGTGGTGCCCCACGTGAGCGGCCGGCCGGGCTCATCGGAGCGGCCGAGCATGCGTACGAGCCCGCGGTCGAGCAGCATGCGCAACACGCCGCCGCTGTCGACGCCGCGGATGTCGTCGACGGCACCCTTCGTCACCGGTTGGCGGAACGCGACGATCGCCAGCGTCTCGAGCGCGGGGCGCGACAGGCGGAAGGGCTTTCCGCCGCGGATCGCGGCCACCCACGGGGCCAGGCGCGCGTCGGTGCGGAGCTGCCATCCTTGGCCGACCGGCGCGAGGCGCAGGCCCGAGCCCGTGCGCACCAGCCGCTCCCGGAGCGCATCGAGCGCCACGGACACGAGCTCCTCGGACATGCGCAGCGCCGCCGCGAGCTGGGCCGTCGTCACGACGCCGGGCGACGCGAACAGGCAGGCCTCGACCGCGGGGATCAGGAGCTCCGCGGGCGGCGGTCCCTGCTCGTGCGGCTCGTCCGAGTCGGATGTACGCGGCGCGGCGTCCCGTGCGGGCTCCCGTGCGGTGGCCGGGCGGAGCGGGATGACCTTGTCGTCGTCGTCGTCCGTGTCGCTCACGTCGCGTCCTCCGCCGTTCCGTCCTCGGTGTCCTCCGCGGAGAGGATCCGCAGGTCGGCCTCGTCCGAGCGCACGCGCGGCAGGAGGCGTACCGCGCCGAGGTGCACCGTCTGGACGAGGTCGAGGAACTGGTGGCGCGCAAGCTCGAGCACGCCGAGGAAGGTGAAGATCTTGCGCGCGCGCGTGCCGCCGCCGGACGCCAGGAGCTCGCTCAGCAGCAGCTCGGGGACGTCGTCGAGGGACCGCAGCACCCAGCTCACCGTGTCGAGGAGCGAGAAGCGCTCGCGCTGGACCGCATGGACGGGCGGAGGGGCCTGCGCCCGCTCGAGGACGCCGTAGAACGTGCGGAGCAGGCCGAAGGCATCGACCACCGGGTCGATGGGTTGCTCCTCGGCGGTGGTGGGCTCGACGGGACGCGCGAAGACGTCACGGTCCAACCGTTCGCGCGTGCCCAGCTCCTCCGCGGCGGCACGGTAGCGCTCGTAGTCGGCGAGACGCCGGGCCAGCGCCTCCTTCGGGTCGAGGCCGTCGTCCTCGTCGTCGGAGGCCGCGTCGGGCGCGCGGGGAAGCAGCTCCCGCGCCTTGAGCTGGCACAGTGTGGCCGCCATCAGGAGGTAGTCGCCCGCCCGATCGACATCCAGATCGTCCGCGTCGCCGAGGAAGGCGAGGTACGCATCGCAGATCCGCGCCACGGGAATGTCGCGCACGTCCACGCCCTCGCGTCGCACGAGGTACAGGAGCAGCTCGAGCGGCCCGTCATAGACTCCGATGCGAACGGGAGGTTCGGCAGGGCGGAGCGCGGGCGCTGCGGTCAGGGCGACCGGGTGCGCGTTCATGGCGGCGGGGAGGGGAGGGGGGAGGTGGCCGGGGACCCGCCGGGAAGCGGGGCTGGGGAATCCCGTCCTACCGGGTCGCGCAGCGCTTGACAAGCGTGGGAGTCGCGATAATGCGCGCGGGTTCCCTCACTACCAGGAGTTCCCCGTGGCCCACCACAAGGACGCCATCAAGCGCATCCGCACCAGCGAGGCGGCCAACGCCCGCAACCGCGCCTACCGCTCCCGCATGCGTAACCAGATCAAGGAGTTGCGCGCGCTCATCGAGGCCGGTGACGGCTCCGCCGCGGCGGCCAAGCTTCCCGAGACCGTGTCGACGCTTCACCGCCTCGCGCGCAAGGGCATCATCCACCGCAACAATGCGGCCCGTCGTATCTCCCGCCTCGCGCTCGCGATCAACAAGGTCACCAAGGCCTGAGTCGTCGCGCGACACGCGAAGGCCGCCCCACCGGGCGGCCTTTTCGTTTGCGTCGGGGTACGGAAACTGCGCGGAGGCCCGCGTGAATCTCATCGACGATCATCCCTACGCCTTCTCGGCGCACCACGCCGACCTGCGGGCACGCGCGGAGGCCTTCGCCGCGCGGTCGCGCGGTCCGGACGAGCGTGCGGGGGACGGCTCGATCCGCACCCGGGTCGCGGCGTTGGGCGCGGCGGGACTCCTGGACCACGGCATCGCGCGGGACGACACGCGCGCGATGGCCGTCATTCGCGACGCCCTCGCGTGGGAAGACCCGCTCGATGACCTTGCGTTCATCATCCAGGAGCTGGCGGGCTACCCCCTCCAGGCCTCCGGTGTGGCGCCGGAACTTCTCGCGGCGGCGCGACGCGGCGAGGTGGTGCTCTGCTTCGCGCTCACTGAGCCGGACGCGGGCTCCGACGTCCGCGCCATCGCGACGAACGCGGTGAGACACGGTGAGACGTATCGTCTCAACGGCGTGAAACATTGGATCAGCAACGCGCCCGAGGCCGATGTCGCCGTGGTCTTCGCGCGACATGACGAGGGCGTCGGCGCGTTCCTCGTCGAGCGACCGATCGTCGAGGCGCAGGATGTGGCCGGCCATTCCATCGGCCGCATCCTGCTCCGTGACACGCCGGCGCGCCTGCTCGCGCTCCGCGGTCTGCCGCTGGCGCTCGGCGCGCTGGAGCGATGCCGGCCGACCGTCGGCGCCGCAGCGCTCGGGCTCGCCCGGCGCGCCTTCCACGAGACCTGCGCCCACGTGCGCGGACGCACGCAGTTCGGGGCCCCGCTCGCCGCGTTGGACGTCGTGCGCGGCCGGGTGGCCGCGATGGCGCTCGACGTCGAGACGGCCG
>JACCDP011040944.1_pt1 | contig 10033 bp, 5 predicted proteins | sample 7445841 | NCBI WGS metagenome assembly JACCDP01 (sample SAMN15323441, study PRJNA562643) | freshwater metagenome | isolation source: river surface water | place: USA:Blue River Watershed | collected 2017-08-17
GACCCTTGAAGGCCTTGGCCATCTCGAGCACCTGAGCATTGTTCGTCGGCGGCGACTCGGCCGCGACAAGTCCGGAGGCAAGGAAGAGGAGGCCGGCCGACGCGCGCATGCTTATTTCAGGGTCAACGTCACGCGTCTCAGGTCCATGACGCTCTTCCCGGGGATCGCCGTCGCGCGGAGGCGGAGTTCGCCCTTGCCGGGTGCGAGCCTCACTTCGCCGAGGGTCATGGTCTTGAAGTCACGCATGACCGACTCGCCGTGCGGACGGGGGAGGGTGTCCTGCTCGTGCTTGAGCGGACTGTCGAAGGCTTCGGTGACCTTGCCCTTGAGCAACGTGCCTTCGAAGGAGAATTCGAGCGCCGAGCCGACGTCCGCCGCGGCGCAGGCGTAGTCGAGGGTGACGACGTAAGTCCCGGCGTTCACGACTTCGATGTTCCACACGGCGGTATCGGTCGGCTTGGTCCAGTTGACGAAATATGACGAGTTGGGCGCGGACGAGCTGCGACGCATCTCGCCGCGAGGCTCGCCGTCGCGGGCCGGGAGCATGGTGATCGGGAATTCGCGGTAGCCGACCGAGATCGGCCGCGGGTCGACGGCGTTGCCCGGGCCGTTGCCCCCCTTGGCCTTGCCTTTGCCGCCGGCGGGCGCGGCGATGCCCATCTCCTTGCGCCAGGCGGCCACCGCCAAGGTGAGTTCCTGGGCGAGCCCGGGTTGCTTGGCCTGGATGGGCGTGCTCTGACCGGGGTCGGCGACCATGTCGAAGAGGTTGCCGGCGTTATCCAGACGATGGGTCTCGGTACGCACGCTGATGTTGCTGCCCCAGGTCTGGAAGATCTGTCGGGGCGCCCAATCGGCATCCGAACCTCGCTTGAAGAGCGGCGTTAGGTCCTGGCCGTCAAGGGGCTTGTCACCGACCCGCTTCACTCCCGCGAGGGCGTGCAGGGTCGGGGCGAGGTCGATGGCGCCGGCGATGGGCTTCACCTGCGTGCCGGCGTCGATCCGCCCGGGCCAGCGGATGAAGAGCGGTGAGCGGACGCCGCCCTCGTCGGTGGTGCCTTTGGTGCCCTTCATCCCGCCGGTCCAGCGATGGCCGTTCGGGCCGTTGTCGGAGAAATAGACGACGATGGTGTCGTTCTCGAGGTTCAGTTCCCGGAGCTTGGCGAGGATGCGGCCGACGTTGCGGTCCTGGTTCTCGACCATCGCGAGGGCGCAGCGCGTCTCCTCGGCTTTCTCCGCCTTGGCCTGCGTGGCGGTCTGCGTGATCGGCTTGTCCCTGAAGCGAGCCCAGTCCTCCTTCGGGGCCGACCACGGCGAGTGCGGCGTGGTGAAGGGGACGTAGCAGACGAAGGGCTTTCCTTTGTTGCGTTCGATGAACTGCAGGGCCTTGTCGGTGAGGACGTCCACGATATATCCCTTGGAGGTCTTCATGACGCCGTTGTGCTCGAGCGGCGCGTCGAAGTACTCGCCCCAGTGACCGGAGGTGTAGCCCCAGAAGGTGTCGAAGCCCCGGGCGAGCGGATGGTAAGGCCACTGGCTGCCGTTGTGCCACTTGCCGAAGATGCCCGTCACATACCCGGCGGCCTTGAAGGAGTCGGCGAAGGTCTTTTCGTCCGGGTTCATGCGCTCCTGTCCGGTCGAGACCCCGTAGACGCCCAGGCGGCGGTGGTAACGTCCGGTCAGGAACTCGGAGCGGGTGGGGGAGCAGACCGGTTGGACGAAGAAGCGGTCGAAGTGCGCTCCACCCTTGGCGATCGCGTCGATGTTTGGCGTGGCGACCTGGCGGTTGCCGTTGAACGAGTAGTCGCCCCAGCCGGCGTCGTCGGCCAGCAGTACGACCACGTTGGGCTGCGTCGCGGCCGTGAGCCGGCAGACGACCAGGAGCAGGCAGGCGAGGACGCGGGGCATGAAAGTTTATTTGGCGGGCAGATAGCCGAGCGAGACGAGGAAGGCATCGGTCGCCGCGAGGGTCTCGGCATACTTGGCCTTGTTGAAGAAACCGTGCGGCTGGCCTTCGTAGCCGACGAGCTCGCAGCGGCTGCCCGCGGCCTTCATGACCTCGGCGAACTTCTCGACGGTCGCATACGGCACGGTCGTGTCGGCCTTGCCGTGGAAGATGATCGTGGGAGGCGCGCCTTTCTTCACGTGATGCAGCGGCGAGATCTCGGTCGGTTCGCAGCCGAACTTCTCCTTGCTGAGGCCCGCGCCGAAGCCTTTGAGGTCGAGGCCGGGGAAGGGCGCCATGACGGTGCCGGGATTGTACAGCACGAGCGCATCCGGCACGCAGGAGACGGATTTGTCGTCCGGCGCGGGATCCAGTCCCGGCAGGGTGGCCGTCGCGGCCGCGAGGTGTCCGCCGGCCGAACCTCCACCGACGGCGATCCGCTGCGGGTCGATGCCGAGGCGCACGGCGTTGGCGCGCACCCAGCGCACGCAGGCCTTGGCGTCCGAGACGCAGTCCGCCGGCTTGGCGTCCTGGCGCGTCTTGACCCGGTAGTCGGCGACGATGGCGACCATGCCCCGGGACGATAGGTGGCGGCTCTGCGGTTCGAACTGCGTCGGCGAGCCGCCGGTCCAGCCGCCTCCGAAGAAGAACACAATCGCGGGGAGCGGCTGTTCCGTCGTCTTCTGGCGAGGTTCGAAGATCCAGACCTTGAGCTCGGTGTCGCCGATCTTTCGGTAGGTCTCGGACTTCGTGCCCTCGATGACGGGCGGGTGGCCGCCGGCTTTCTTCTTCGAGGTTTTTTCCTGGGCGCCCGCGGTCAGCGCGACGCAAAGGGAGAGCAGGGCGAGGATGAGACGCATGGGGTTATCCGAGGACTAGAGGACCGGAGGGCCAGAGGCAAGGAGGGGAAGGGGGGATATTGTAGAATGGAGGACTGAATGGAGGACTGCGTTGAGGGCTGAATGGAGGGCTGAATTGAAGAGCAGATGGTTGGATCGATGACGGATTAAGCTATCCGGTTCCCGGTCTCCCCTTGAGTTCAGCTTCTTCCCGCCACCTGCCACCCGAGAACGATTCACCCGCTCAAAGGGAAACCGGAGACCGGAATATATGCTGCGGGGGTGATTCATTCTCAGGTGACGGTTGACTGCCATGGTGGTCAGCCTTTCGGGTGCCAGCTGTTCAGCCTTCAGCCACCGGAAGCCGGGTGCCAGCACCTGATGGCCGAACGGCCGGCGCCTGAACTCCCGTCGCCCGTTTCCGTCACCTGTCACCCGAAAGTGTTTTCCGCCAACTATCCGGTTCCCGGTCTCCCCTTGAGTTCAGCATCTTCCCGCCACCTGCCACCCGAGGCTGCCACCCGCCACCCGAGAATGATGCCTTCACTTTGCACTGACATGGTCCAGCCCTCCAGTCCCTCTGTCCTCGTGCTTACCTCCGTTGTCCATGCGTCCACTTGCCGACTGACCAACTAACGTGTGTCGCGGCTTCGCCGCGCTTAAGCGATGATCTCCTTGATGACCTTGCTGGGTTCGACGCCGGTGAGCTTGGCGTCGAGGCCCTGGAACTTGATCGTGAAGGCTTCGTGGTCGATGCCGAGCTGGTGCAGCATGGTGGCGTGCAGGTCGTGCACGGTGCAGACCTTGTCGACCGCGGCGTAGCCGAGCTCGTCCGTCGCGCCATAGGTCAGGCCGCCCTGCACGCCGGCTCCGGCCAGCCACATGGACATCGCCTTGTTGTGGTGGTCCCGTCCGACCGGGCCTTTGTCGCCCTGCTTCATCGGCGTGCGGCCGAACTCGCCGCTCCAGACGATGAGGGTGTCTTCGAACATGCCGCGCTGCTTGAGGTCGGTGATGAGCGCCATGCAGGCGCGATCGACTTCCTTGGCGCGCAAGGGCAGTTCTTCCCGCAGGAGGCTATGGTGGTCCCAGTCGCGGTGATAAAGCTGGATGAAACGGCTGCCGCGTTCGGCGAGCCGGCGCGCGAGCAGGCAGTTCGCGGCGAAGGTGCCGTCGCCCGGCTGACAGCCGTAGAGCGCCAGGGTCTGGGCGGATTCCCCGGTCACGTCCATGAGCCCCGGCACGCTGGCCTGCATCTTGAACGCCATCTCGTACTGCGCGATGCGGGTGGCGACTTCGGCGTCGTTCACTTCGCCGGCGCGCACCCGGTTCAAGGCGTTGATCGCGTCGACGTCGCCGCCTTGGGCGGCGCGGGAGACGCCGGGAGGATTATTGAGGTAAAGGACCGGGTCGCCCTTGGAGCGTAGCTGGACGCCCTGATGCTTGGACGGCAGGAAGCCGCTGCTCCACTGGCGCGCGGCGATGGGCTGCGGCGACCGGCCTTTGCCGGTCGAGACGAGCACGACGAAGCCCGGCAGGTCCTCGGCTTCGGAACCGAGCCCGTAAGTCACCCACGAGCCCATGCTCGGCCGGCCCGCGATCTGCGAGCCGGTGTTCATGAACATGTGCGCGGGATCGTGGTTGATCGCGTCGGTCGTCATCGAGCGGATGACGCAGATGTCGTCGGCGACGGAGCCGAGGTGCGGCAGGAGTTCGGAGAGTTCGGTGCCGTGCCGGCCGTGCCGGGCGAACTTGAACTGCGGTCCCTGGCAGATGAGCTTCTGGCCCTGGAGCTGGGCGAGCTGCTGGCCCTTGGTGAAGCTCTCCGGCATGCCCCGGCCGTCCATTTCGGCGAGCTTGGGCTTGTGGTCATAGAGCTCGAGCTGCGACGGTCCGCCCGCCATGGTCAGCCAGATGACGCGCTTCGCTTTCTGAGGAAGAGGGAGCTTCGAGAGTACGCCCGGGGCCGCTTCGAGCCCCGTGCGGCCCAGCAGCGAGGCGAGCGCGACGGCCCCCAGTCCGCGGCCGGTGTTGCCGAGGAAGGCGCGGCGATGCAGCGGGCGGACGTCGGGGGACATCAGGCGATGATCTCCCTGATCGGCTTGCTGGGTTCGACGCCGGTGAGCTTGGCGTCGAGGCCCTGGAACTTGATCGTGAAGGCCTCGTGGTCGATGCCGAGCTGGTGCAGCATGGTGGCATGCAGGTCGTGCACGGTCGCCACTTTGTCGACGGCCGCATAGCCGAGCTCGTCGGTCTGGCCGTGGACGACCCCGCCCTTGATGCCGCCGCCGGCCATCCAGACGGTCATGGCCTTGTTGTGGTGGTCGCGGCCGCTGCCGCCCTGGGACATCGGGGTGCGGCCGAACTCGCCCGCCCAGACGATGAGGGTGTCTTCCAGCAGGCCGCGCTGCCTGAGGTCGGTGATGAGCGCCATGCAAGCGCGGTCGATCTCGGCCGCCTTGAGCGCGACGCCGTCCTTGACGCCGCCATGGTGATCCCAGTCCTTGTGGTAGAGCTGGATGAAGCGCACGCCGCGTTCGGCGAGCCGGCGGGCGAGCAGGCAGTTGGCCGCGAAAGAGCCGTCGCCGGGGACGCACCCGTAGAGGGCGAGCGTCTTCGGATCCTCGGCGGTGACGTCCATGAGCCGGGGCACGCTGGCCTGCATCTTGAACGCCATCTCATACTGGGCGATGCGCGTGGCGATCTCGGGATCGGCCGCGACCGGATCGCGGTGGAGGTTCAGCGCGGCGATGGCGTCGACGTCGCCGCCCTGGGCGTCGCGGGACACGCCGGGAGGATTCGTGAGGTAGAGCACCGGGTCGCCCTTGGAGCGTAGCTGGACGCCCTGATGCTTGGACGGCAGGAAGCCGCTGCTCCATTGGCGCGCCGCGATCGGCTGGTTCTGGCCGCCTTTGCCGAGCGAGGTCAGCACGACGAAGCCGGGCAGGTCCTCGGATTCGACGCCGAGCCCGTAGGTCACCCACGAGCCCATGCTCGGCCGGCCCGCGATCTGCGAGCCGGTGTTCATGAACATGTGCGCCGGGTCGTGGTTGATCGCGTCCGTGGTCATGGACCGGATCAGGCAGATGTCGTCGATGACCGAGCCGATCTGCGGGAACAGCTCGCAGATCTCGGTCTGGTTGCGCCCGAACTTGGCGAACTTATGCTGCGGACCGAAGCAGGTGAGCTTCTGGCCCTGGAGCTGGGCGAGCTGCTGGCCCTTGGTGAAGCTCTCGGGCATGGGCTGGCCGTGCATCTCGGCGAGCTTGGGCTTGGGGTCGAAGGTCTCGAGGTGCGACGGGCCGCCGGCCATGCTCAGCCAGATGACCCTCTTGGCCTTCTGCGGCAGCGGCAGCTTCGTGAGCACGCCGGGCGCGGCGGCGAGGCCGGGCGCGAGCAGCGAGCCGAGCGCGAGGCCGCCCACGCCTTGGGCGGTCCGTCCGAGGAAGGCGCGGCGGGTGAGCGCCGACTGGAGTTCGGGCGGGATCATCAGTCGCGGGTGAGGGTTTCGTGCAGGTTCAGGATCACGCGGGTGACGTGCGTCCACGCGGCGAGTTCCGCGGGGTCGGCCTGCGCCGGCGGCGGGGTGAGACCGACCTTCAATAGTTCCTTGGCGGCCGCGGGGTCGGCCCGGTAGGCCGTCCGTCGTTCGGCGAGGACCTTGCGCAGGGTGCCGAGTTCCTTGGCGTCAGGCCGGCGTTGCAGGGCCCGGCGCCAGGCCCAGGCGATCCGCGCGTCGTCGTCGCCGTTCTCCGCGAGCACGCGGGCCGCGAAGGCGCGCGAGGCTTCGACGTAGGTCGGATCGTTGAGCATCACGAGCGCCTGCTGCGGGATGTTCGAACGGGTGCGGTCGGTGCAGGATTCTTCGCGGCTGGGCGCGTCGAAAGCCAGCATGCTGGGATGCAGGAAGCTGCGCTGCCACCAGACGTAGAGGCCGCGGCGATACTGCGCTTCGCCCTGGTCATGCGCGTATTCCCGGACGGGGAAGTTGAGGTTCTCCCAGTAACGGTCGGGCTGGTAGGGCTTCACGCTCGGACCGCCGACCTTGGGGACGAGCAGTCCGGCAATGGTCAGGGCATTGTCCCGCACGAGTTCGGCGTCCAGGCGGTACGGGCTCTGCCGGGCGAGTTCGCGGTTATAAGGATCGGCGGCGACCTGCGCCGGGGTCGCGACGGAACTGCGCCGGTAGGCGTCACTGTTCACGATCAGGCGCACCATGTGCTTCATGTCCCACCCGCTGTCCATGAACTCCACGGCGAGCCAGTCGAGCAGGGGCTGGTTCGGGGGGAGTTCGCCCTGGGCGCCGAGGTCGCCCGGATTCTTGCTCAGCGCGGTGCCGAAGAACTGCATCCAGAGGCGGTTCATGACGACGCGGGCGGTCAGGGGGTTCTCGCGCGAGACCAGCCACTTCGCGAGGTCCAGCCGGTCGGGGACGCGTCCTTCGAACTTGGGCTGCGGCAGGTAGTGGGGCAGGGCCGCCTTCACGATCTCGCCGGATTCGTCCATCCAATTGCCCCGTGGCAGGATGCGGACGGTCCGGGGCGCGGCGGCCTTGTAGGTGACGAGCGTCTTCGGAATGGCGGCGCGGAAGCCGTCATGTTCCTTCTGCGCTTTGGCGAGGGCGTCGCGTTCGGCCTTCAGGGCTTCCGGATGCAGCGAGAGGTAGTAGTCGCGGACGATCGTCTGCTCGGCGGCGGAACGTTTGGCGCCGGGCTTCCTGAGGACCGGGGCGGCCTGGGCGGCGAGCCTCGCGTCGGGGTCCTTGCGCTTGGCCTTGGTCTTCTTGGCCGCGGGCGCCGGCTTCGCTTCTTCGGCGAGTTCGGCTTCCCAGGCGGTGATGGAGCCGGCGAGCGACGGGGCGGCTTTTTCGAAGGCCTTCCTGGCTTGGCCCACTTCGGCCGCGAGCGCGGCCAGGGTCTTCTCCTGCTCCGGGGTCGCGAGCAGCATGCCTTCTTCGCGGCGGCCGATGTCGGGTTCGTGGATGTCCGCGAAGAACGCGCCGAGGGTGAAGAAGTCGCGCTGAGTGAAGGGGTCGAACTTGTGGTCGTGGCACTGCGCGCACCCGGTGGTCTGGCCTAGCCAGGCCGCGCCGATCGCACGGACGCGGTCGTTCAACATGCGCTGCTGGTAATCCTTGGCCTGGGCCCCGCCTTCTTCGGTCGTCAGGAGCAGGCGGTTGAAGCCGGAACCGACCTTGGCCTCCTGGTCGGAGCCGGGCAGCAGGTCGCCGGCGACCTGCTCGAGGGTGAATCGGTCGAAGGGTTTGTTCTGGTTGAAACTCCGGATGACGTAGTCGCGGTAAGGCCAGACGTTGCGCGGGGTGTCGCTATGGTAACCGATGGTGTCGGCGAAGCGGACGACGTCCAGCCAGCCGATGGCCATGCGCTCGCCGTAGTGCGGCGAGGCGAGCAGGCGTTCGACATAGCGCTCGTAGGCGTCGGGGGCGGCATCCTGGACGAAGGCGTCGACTTCTTCCGGCGTCGGCGGGAGTCCGAGGAGGTCGGCGGAGAGACGGCGGGCGAGCGTGCGCCGGTCCGCGGATGGCGCGGGAGCGATGCCCTTGGCCTTGAGCCGGGCGGCGACAAGGGTGTCGATGGCCTTGGCGGGCGCAGGCACGGGGGCCTTGGCCGGCGCCTCATATGCCCAGTGCTTCTGATACTTGGCGCCTTCGGCGACCCAGCGCCGGAGGAGCTCCTTCTGCTCCGGCGTCAGCTTCTTGTGCGACTCGGGCGGCGGCATGATCTCTTCCGGGTCGGTCAGGAACAGACGCTTCACGAGTTCGCTTTCGTCGGCCTTGCCGGGGACGAAGGCTTCCTTCTTCAGCGCTTCCTCGCGGATGTCGAGGCGGAGCTTGGCCTTGCGGTGGCTGGCGTCGTTGCCGTGGCAATAGAAGCAGTTGTCGGACAGGATCGGCCGGATGTCGCGGTTGAATTCGACGGGTTCGGCGGCGGACACCAGCGGGGCGGCCACACTCAGGGCGGCGAGGGCGAGACGGGCGCTCATGGGGGGTGCGGCCAAGATGGAAGATGAACGATAGGGGATAAAGGAAGAAAGAAGGAGGGGAGGACTGAATGGAGGACTGCGTTGAGGACTGAATGGAGGGCTGAATTGAAGAGCAGATGGCTGAATCGATGACGGATTAAGCTATCCGGTTCCCGGTCTCCGCTTGAGTTCAGCTTCTTCCCGCCACCTGGGCCCCGAGGCTGCCACCCGCCACCCGAGACGATTCATCCAATCAAAGGGAAACCGGAGACCGGAATATATGCTGCGGGTATATGCCCCCCGCCAGCTATCCGGTTCCCCTCTGCCGCCTCCTTTGAGTCAGAGGTCATAAAAAAGACCGGCAACCTTTCGGTCACCGGTCTCCTTTGACTTTTCTTTCTGGTCCTCCGGGCCTCTGGGCCTCGGAGCCTCTGATTTGTATCTCCCCGTGTCCACGTGTCACCGTGCCCACGTGCCCCCTCGCGACCTGCGGTCGCGCTTACTTCTTGAAGGCGGCGTTCTCCTTGTCGCCGCCGCTGAGGATGAAGGCCACGAGGTCGAGGACTTCCTCCTTGGACAGCATGCTCAGGAGCATCGGGGGCATGGGCGAGACCTTGGAGACTTCGATGCTGGTGACCTGCTTGCGGTCGAAGCCGACGCGCTGGTCGGGGTCCGAGAGGTCGGTGTTGATCTGCACGGTGTCGCCGTTGAGGTTCACGATCACGCCGGTGACGGTCGTGCCATCGGTCTTGGTGACGACGACCGGGGCGAACTGCTCGTTGATCTCCTTGCTGGGGTTGATGATCTGGTCGAGGAGGTCGTGCGGGCTGTAACGGCCGCCGGCGCCGGTGAGGTCCGGTCCGTTCATGCCGCCGGCGTTGCCGTAACGATGGCAGGCGAAGCAGGCGGCGGCGCCGAACATCTTGCGTCCGTTCTCGAAGTCGCGGCCTTTCAGGCCGGTGCTGGCGGCGGCGCTGAGTTCCTCGAGCGTCCAGTTCTTGGGCGTGCGTCCGGCGAAGATGGCGCCGACGTTCTCATAGGCCGACTTCACGGGCGGGTTCTTGGCCAGGGCGATCAGCTTCTCATGACGCGCGGTCTCCTCGGGCGTGAAGCTCGCGAGGGAGTCGTTGCGGATGAACTCGATGAACTTGCCGAAGCTCGAACCGCCGCGGTAGCTGGCGGCCTTGACGAACCAGTTGAGCTGGGCTTCGCGCAGGGCGGGCGTCCAGCCGGCCTTGAGCATGCGCAGGCTGCGCATGTATTCCATCTC
>JACCDP010244240.1_pt1 | contig 10031 bp, 10 predicted proteins | sample 7445841 | NCBI WGS metagenome assembly JACCDP01 (sample SAMN15323441, study PRJNA562643) | freshwater metagenome | isolation source: river surface water | place: USA:Blue River Watershed | collected 2017-08-17
GGAATAACAATTCCATTTTTGTGATTATCAATCAAATCGCTCGCCCAGCCAGTATCAGTTACAACCGGCACCAACCCACAAGCCATTGATTCCAATAAAGGCAGCGGCCCACCTTCTAAGGATGATACAGACAAAAAAATTCGTGCGCGATTTAAATTGTAGTTATAATTTGCAAAATCAAATTCAACATATTCGAAATTTAACAATTGATGCAGATCTTCTAATATTTTTGATTCTTTCCAGTTTTTACCAATTAAAATGAAATTGATCTCAGGCAAAGATTTAATGATATTGTAAATGAAATCGGGGCGTTTTCTAGAATGTAATTGGGAAACGAGGGCAATTCTATTATTGTCTACTAAATTCAAGGGGCGAAAATATCCAAAATCGATACCTAATGGTTTCAGAATAATTCTATTAGGTGATAATCCAAATTCAATTAACTTAAATCTTTCCTTGCTGTTCATTACAATAACCTTATTGGCATTTTTAAGCTGTTTTAACGTGAAAAGATCTATACTGAAATTTGTATGTGTATAGAAAACTTTAATTAATTTTTGTTTCATTAATAAGGGTAAAAGCCGAGTCCGCCTAAGTGTTGACTGATTTATAAATATAATTTCTTTATATAAAAAAAAATTTAAATAGAATTTTATATAACTAAGATAATTATCCCCCGAAAATTTCAATAACTCCCGTGATTCAGGTAAATATTTGTAAATATCATTTGCAATGCCTTCTAGAACCCAACCACTATATTTTGCGTCATATACAATCAATATATTACCCGAGGTGAATTTTTTCTTGATACGCATTTGCAATAATCCAAAAGCGGTTAATTTACGTTATTTTCGCAGTATTCAGATAAAAAATGGAGCCAAATCAAGTGTACTTCTTGAATTCTAGGAGTGTCTTCAACCGGGGCAACAATCAATTCGCATTGTAGGTCGGATTTATGATTTGGTCCGGTGAAAAGAAAAGTTTTTAATTGTAGAGATACAGCGTACTCAACGGCGTTAATTACGTTTTTGGAGTGACCGGATGTTGAAAAGCCAACAATCAGATCTCCTGGTTTAGCAAAACCCTCTATTTGGCGCTTAAATATGTTTTCAAAACCATAATCATTGCCGATTGCAGTTATTGTTGGATCTGAATCATTCAAACAAATTGCCGGCCAAGGTTTATGATCTTTAGAACATTTACTTACAAGTTCCGTAGCAAAATGACTTGCTTCAGCCGCACTACCTCCATTCCCGAATAAAATAATTTTCGCTCCTGAATTAATGGTTTTAACCATTTCAGTTGCAAGTTTGGATAGGCCTTCTGGCATAGCAGAATTGTTTAGCTTATTTAAAGCAACTAATAATTTACTATAGTTGAAATTTTCCATTCTAAATTATATCACTTGTCTAGGAAATCACTTTTAATAAAGCTTCTTTTTTTCAAATACAAAAACTTTGTAATATTTTTCACATTAACAAATTTATATGATATGTAAAGTATCAGCAATTTAAAATAGATAAGAATCTTCGCTTTAGATTTATTTATAAGTTTGAGCACTGGATAAGCCAAAAGAGATCTATCTCTAAAATCTTCGTGTGCAAAACTTTTGCCACCATTATGAACATGTACCGAAGGTTTCGATTTACTTCTATCAACATGGAAGCAAACAATGGACTGGTAAAAACTCAGAGAGTATACATTTTTATAAAATAAATTATTGAGCACTGGTCTAATTCTTGGGCCTCGCGAGTTTACAACATCAATAATTTTTTTCGCATAATTTATATATGAATATCTAGAGGGATTCCCAAATTCAAACCAGTAGCTGGTATGCACGTCTTCGGTGATGTAGACACCGCCATCATTTACAAAACCAATACAGGAGTTCAATGACATTATTTGTTGAGAGTTCGTGTGACCTCCATCTTCAATAATTATGTCAAATTTGCCCATTTTATGAAAAAACTGTTCCCAAAATTGTGCGTCTGATTGGTCTCCAGTGAAAATATCAAAACCATAATCCTTAAATTTTAAGCAAGCAGGATTCAAATCTACTCCAACTATTTTAGCTTTTTTGCCAAGAATTCCTCTGAGCATGAATAATCCTCCACCGTTTAAAATTCCTATTTCCAAAACTTTCACTTCACGATTCTTGTAAGAATTTAGTATTTCATCGTAAATCGCAAAATAATTGGAGTGTTTTACAGATTTGTATTTAGATTGAAAAAAAGATTTTTCTGTTGAAATATTATTACTCACTGGGTTTCCCAGTATCTAAGTTTTTTGGCTATTTGTTTTTCTTTATCCCCAAAATTTTTCAACCCCGAACCCAATATTGCAGGGTATTTTCTTAATCCTGCTACTAATCGTCTCATGCCATCAATTTCTAGTGAGGCCGCTTGATCAGAACCGTACATAGTTCTATCCAGGGTAAAGTGTCTCTCTATAACCTTGGCGCCAAGAGATGCTGCACACAAACTGGGGGAAACGCTTGCCTCGTGTCCACTATAGCCCACGACCATTTGATATCTGTCTTGAAGTGTTTTAATCATGTTTAGATTTAGGTCATTTAAATCAGCCGGATATACCGAAACTGAATGCAACAAAATAAATGGGCAGTTGGCCTTTTTAAAGATGTCTACTGCTGCGTCAATGTCATTCATAGTTGCCATTCCTGTTGAAACTAGCGCTGGCCTCTTATAAGAAGCAATTTTTTCTAAGAAAACTTTATGTGTAATAAATGCAGATGCAACTTTATGGTATTTGGGATTTAAACTTTCAATAAACTCTAGAGACTCGAAATCCCAAGCGCTGGCAGAAAAGTCGATTTGCAACTCTGAACAATATTTTGAAATTTCTTTAAAATTTGCTTCGCTCAACTCTAGCCCCATTTTTTGGTCCCTCTGCGTTTTACCCCAAGGAGATTCCCTGGGTTCGTCCAATAACTTCTTGCTATAAACTAAATTGATTGTACGTTTTTGAAACTTAATTGAGTCGCATCCGGCTTTTTTTGCTTCTTCGCATAATTTTTTAGCAATTACCATGTCACCATTATGATTTATACCTGCTTCTGCAATGACATATATACTTGTTTGATCATTCAATTTTGAATTTAATATTTCCTCAAGATTCATAAATGCCCTTTCGAAGTTTTGACTAAGCGTCAAGTTATCAGAATCGTACAGTTATTCAGGGTTAAGTGCCTTAAATAAATTCCAATCATCTATATTATTAATATCTATATTTTTGTTAGCATCAAGCACCCAGCCTCGCGAATCCTTTGAGGCCGTAATAGAGAAATTATCAAGCCAAACGTGAGCTGCTGCGAGGTAAAAACTACCTGCATCCGAGTAAGTCTCGGGATAATCTTGAGACTGGAGCGACAACTCTTTAGGGAATAATGGTTTGAGGCTTTTTTCAGTACCTAATGTAAAAGTTCTGTAAACATGTTCTCTTGATTTAGTAACCCCGAAAATTGGAGAATTTTTTGGGATATACTGAAGAGCAAGTGAAATTTGATCCATATCTAAACTTGGGGTGGTAGGCAAAATACAACAAATAATTACATCAGCACCAAGTGCTCTCGACGTAATTTCCCACCTTATAACTTCATCGGCTCGAACCTGATCTCCAGTCAAAAAATCAGGTCGAATCGATATATCTAAATCACTGTTATTATGAAAAAGTTGGATAATTTCTAAATCATCAGTATTTAATATAACTGACTCAAAAATTTCTGATTCAATTGCTTTTTCAACTGCAATTTGGACAAGCGGCTTTCCTCGGTACGTTAACAAGTTTTTTTTAGGAAGTCGTTTGCTACCTTTTCTCGCCGGAATTACGCATAACGGCTTAGTGGTTGTCATTTAAATCTAAATTCCATTTGATATCCAACCTCCATCAACATATATATCTTGACAAGTAATAAAATTAGCACCATCAGATGCCAAAAATGAGATTGCCTTTGCAATCTCAATTGGCAGTCCCCACCTTTTTAATAATGAGCGATTTTTCCTACTATTATATGCATCAATGTCATTTAAAGAATTTTGGTTAAATTTTGTTTCAATATAGCCCGGGCCAACATTGTTGCAACAAATTCCCAACTCCCCAAGGCGGTACCCGAATGCCTTTGTTAATTGCTTTAGGCCGCCTTTTGATGCCGCGTAGGATGGGTTATTCGGAAACGAGAGCTCTGCAGATAAACTTGTAACAGAAATAATTCGGCCATGACATCGAACTTCTTCGAAGTATTTGGCAAAAGCGTTCATCCACATATACGGTGCTGTTAAATTTATTAAAATTGTTTTATTCCATGATTCTATGTCCTCACGAGAGGGTAAAGTGATTCCAGCATTGTTAACTAACACTAAAAAATCAGGTTTAAAGCTTTTTATTATCTTAAAAACTTCACTAATAGAAGAAGTACTTTCAACCGCACCAGTAAAATGTATATATTTATGATCATTTTCCACAGGAATCAAATCAACACCAACAACGTTGAAATCATCTTGAATTAAACTTTCACAAATTACTTTTCCAATATCCCCACTGGCGCCTGTTACAATTGCTAACTTGCTACCCACTTTATTTTTATATTTCTTTGCGAGACCAAGTTAAAGGAGTAAGCGCATTATCAATTTCTAAATCAATCTCATATCTAAAATCTCGTTTAGGAGATTTTTTTATCCAAGTAATTAAATCTTTAATTCCTTCATCTAAGGTTATGGAAGATTCATAACCTAATAATCTGCGTGATTTATTAGCTGAACAAGTGGCATGTTTTACTTCCTGTGGCCTTTCGGCAAAAAATTCTGGTTGGCCCTCAAAATTCATGTGTTTCTTAATTATATTAAACAACTCTATAATTGTAACAGTTTCTTGATCCGGGCCAATATTTATCACTTCACGATCCACATTGTCATCAAAAGTTGCATTGATTAAACATTTCTTAATATCTTCAATATGAGTGAAACATCTAGTTTGTTTACCGTCGCCATAAATAATAGGAGATTTATCATGCAAAATCCGATTAATCATGATTGATGCAACATTTCTATATGGGTCATCATATTTTTGTCCAGGTCCATAAATATTATGAGGCACAAGAATTACAGTTTTCATGCCATGCACCAGTGAAAGATTTAGAATTGTTTGTTCAGCAGCTAATTTTGAAATTCCATATGGATCTTGCGGACAAGGAATCATATCTTCGGTAAACGGTGTCTGATTTTGGGTTCCATATCTTGCCATAGACGAACAGTAAATAAATTTTTTTACCTTATTAGTAATTGCTGCACTTGTAATTGAGACTGAAGATTGAAATGTATTTAAAGTAATATTATTTGGAGAAAAAACAGATAAACCTTCGTAAGCTGCACAAGCGGCATGGAAAACAACTTGAGTATCTTTCAGAATTTTAATCATTTCACGGGTATTAAGAATATCTTCCTGTATAAACTCAATATTTGAGGGGATATTGGATTTGTAACCACCCGATAAATTGTCTACACCAATTACTTGATGTCCAAGAGCTGCCATCCATTTTGCATAGTGGCTTCCTAGTAATCCCGCGACTCCTGTAACAACAATCTTCATTGAAATATCATATAATACATCTAACTTATTTTGCTGCACAAAGCACACATTTGAAATGGATATAGTTGGTTCATGAAAATTTCGTTAATACATGCATCTTATAATTCAGAGGGCGCTTCTATAGCGGTAAGAGATAAATGGTTCGAATTAGCAGATTCGCCTGCAAACATAGAGCATTGCCTAGGATTTGAAGACAGCGACCTTTCCTTATTCACAGAATATGGACTATCACCGGGGAACAAAATAGGTTTGTCTAAGGATATGCGGACTAGGTTTGCAACAACAATTAACCTTCCATCTCCGTCAGCAGTACGAAATTGGAATGCAGCCGCAAAATTATCAACCGGAGAGTTATTGGTTACAATTGCGGACGATTTAATTCCAGAAGCAGGTTGGGACACTCAAATAATTGGTTTGGTGGACGTTAACCCTTTGGAAGTCTCGCGAATTTGGAAAGTAACGGATTTTCGTTGTTCTAGAAAGAAGGACTATACAAAGGGGGACATTTTCTTACCTCGACACCCATTGATTACGCGTCATTTATATAGAAAATGTAATTACATTTTTGATCCTAGATTCTACGGTGTCGGTGCTGATGACCAATGGCTCTTACTAGCTATCCAAAACCAAATTCTTTTTGATGCTAGGCAAATAAAATTCCATCATGCAGTTGGCCCCCTATTCAACAGTGAAAAAGAACTAATTTGTGGCTGCAAAAATATAGTTGAGAAAAATGTACAAACCCGCTCTGCGAGTCAAAACCGCATTCATACATCAAAATTAGATGCAGAAACAATTCTTTCAAGAGAATGGAAACTAATGCAAATTATCACAAGAAACCTTCTTTGTGATTCGAGATTTGCAAAATTCGCCATAAACATAAGTAACGATAAAAAAATATTATTAAAGAATCCATTTTATTTATTGTTACTCTACGTAATCATTAAATTTATTTCAATTGGAACCAAAATTAGAAAATTTACCTGGTAAAGTATAAAAGTGAAAATATTAGTCACAGGCGCTGCAGGTTTTTTGGGTTCACACCTAGTGATGAGTCTATTGGAAGATGGCCATGAAATTATAGGAATTGATGATCTTTCTACAGGATCGATTGAAAATGTTGCACAAAATCCTAAAATGACTTTTCATATGGAAGACGTAAGAACATACTCAATTCCGAACGTTGATATAATATTTAATTTAGCAAGCCCAGCTTCACCAGTACATTATCAAATTAATCCTGTAAAAACTTTTGAAACAAATATTTTTGGTACCGTGGCTGCTCTAAAAGCAGCAAAGGCGAGTAAAGCTCGTGTCATTCAAGCGTCAACTAGCGAAATTTACGGTGATCCATTGGTGAGTCCACAAAGTGAAAATTATTGGGGTAATGTGAACTCAATTGGTCCAAGAGCTTGCTATGACGAAGGCAAAAGAGCCAGTGAAACTATTTGCTTCGATTACAGGCGGCAGTTTGGGCTAGATGTAAGAGTGGCAAGAATATTTAACACATATGGACCCAACATGGCAGTCGGTGACGGAAGAGTTGTAAGTAATTTTATTGTTCAAAGCCTATTAAGCAAAGATTTAACAATTTATGGTGATGGCTTACAAACCAGATCGCTATGTTATGTATCTGATTTAATCAGTGCGTTAAAAAAGATAATGGAAGTTGAGATTAATCCACAATTACCAATAAATATCGGAAATCCTACCGAAATTACTATGATTGAACTTGCCAATTTAATCATTAAACTTACCAAATCTAAATCCAACCTAATATTTAAAGAACTGCCGCAAGATGATCCAAAACAACGAAATCCAGATATTCAATTAGCTAAAAAAATTTTAAAATGGGAGCCTGAAGTTAACTTGGAAGATGGATTAATAAAAACAATTAGATATTTCCGCGAGATATTGAATTTATGAAAAAAGTATTACACATTATCACAACAATTGAATTTGGCGGAGCCGAGAAACAGCTTCTAGTACTAACAAAAACTCAAATCTTAGAGGGCAGATTTGTAGAGATACTATATCTAAAAGGTAAACCCGAGCTTTTGAAAGATTTTGAAGATTTGGGAGTAAAAGTTTCGACAGAATTTTCAAATATTTATCCTCCGTTTCAAGTTTTAAAAATACTTACTTATTTGAAAAAAAATAAATATGAAATAATACATGCCCATTTACCCAGAGCCGAACTTATCTGTGCGGCATTAAGTTATTTCTTAAAAAATAAATTTTTTTATACAAGACATAATGCTGAAAAATTTTTTCCAAAAGGACCAAGTTTTATTTCACGCTTGTTATCAAGATTTGTAAGCAATAGATTTGAATGCGGAATTGCAATATCTCAAGCAGTGAAGAATTTTTTGATAGAAAATAAAGAAATCTCAATGAATACCAAATTGCAAACAATTTACTATGGATTTTATCAAAGTAAGAACGATAATTCCGTCAGATTTGAAAAATCATCTTTTAGTAATCAAAAAAAAATCATAATTGGAACAATTGCTCGATTAACTTTTCAAAAAAATTTGCCGACATTAATTAAAGCCGTTTTCTTATTGAAGAATAAATTAAACTTGAACCTTTTAATTTTGGGAGATGGTCCAAAAAAGAATGAATTACAGAAATTTATTGATGATATGTGCTTAACTGAAAGTGTCAAAATACTCCCAAGGACTCGAGATATTGAAGAGTTTCTAAAATCACTAGACGTTTTTGTGCTTCCAAGCTTCTATGAAGGATTTGGGCTTGTGCTTTTGGAAGCCATGAACATGCAAATACCAATTATTGCGTCAAATAATTCTGCGATACCGGAGGTAATGGGCAAAGAATACCAATTCTTATTTAATTGTTTTTCTGCTGAAGATTTAGCGTCCAAGATTCTACAAATTACAGAAATTGATAAGGCAAAATTGATTATTTATTTTAGAAATCGACTTGAATTTTTTAACGCAGAGCAAATGTGTAAACAAGTAAGTGACATGTATGCTGCTTCATATGAATAGAATTATTGAATTAGTTAAGCTTAAAAATTTAGGTGATAAGGAGATGTAATGAAGCGTGCTAATATCAAAAAAATCGATGAAATTATACTTTTTAATATTGAAACAGATCTAAAAAGTCAAGTACTTGGATCCAACGTTTTTTGGATAGAGGAGTTTAGGAAATATTTTAAAATCGTTACAGTCGTTTCAACTCATTTAGGTTCAGTTCAAAAACATAAAAATGTTCGGTATATCGAAACTGGCGGTGGTAATGTCAAAAGTAGAATTAGTGCCATTTGTCGCCTAACTGGCCTGTTATTCTACATTTTTAAACAAAGAAATAGTATTTTTATTTTTTATCATATGACAACAAAACCACTTTTTATTTTAGGATTTTTTGCTAGAGTTTTTAAAATTAGACAAGCTTTATGGTATTCACATTCTAAAGCAGATATTTTCCTCAGATTAAGTAGCACTTTACCAAATTATTTCTTTAGTCCAACTCTTGAATCATTTCCATTAAAAAATAAAAATAGAGTCATTCGAACTAATCATGCCATTCCCATACGAAATTTAACCGAAAGTTTGAGCATAGAGCAAAGTCGAAATGGGATTCTTTCTGTAGGGCGGGTGGTGAGGATAAAGAATTTAGAAAAAATAGTTTCGGCGGTCAGTTTAACAAAGAATATGCAAAAAGAGTGTATCGAATTTATAGGACCATTGAATAAAGATTTAAAGTATGAAACAGAGCTAAAGGAACTTGCAACTATTAATAATGTGAATCTAAATATTTTAGGACCAGTAAATTATTTAAAAATATCAGAACTCTATAAAAAATATGATCTATATTATAGTGGAACTCCTAAATCTATAGATAAGGCTACAATCGAGGCTGCTATAAGCGGATGTCTAGTGATAACAGAGTGTGAAGATGCACAATATCTAACAGGAATGGATTATGTTTGGGATCAATTAAAATTGGCAGAGCGTAATAATATAGTTGAACAATTAAATATTTTAAGTGAATTAAATAGCTCTCAAAAAAAATCTTATAGAAGTTATATCTCTCAAAAAGCTGCAAGTATGAATAATATTGAATCAACAATCAGCAACATTTCTAGTGTCATCAAAAATGGATGAGAATAGGTTTATTTTAGTGGCGCTGCTTAATAAGTTAATCTAGTAGCGTACTGATAAATAATGGAATCAGTAAAATTTATTCATTTTTTGGTTCTATTTAAGGTTATCATGCACTATAATTAAAAGCCATCCACTAAATGTTTTAGTGATTTGCGGGTCTTTTTAATTTAATTTCAAGACGCGCATCATGTCTTGATAGGTTGATATATGTCATTTAAAGATTTAGGTGTTAACGCTGCGCTTACCAAGGTGTTACATACCTCTGGAATTGAAAAACCATTCCCAATTCAAAAAGCAACA
>JACCDP010866389.1_pt1 | contig 10031 bp, 12 predicted proteins | sample 7445841 | NCBI WGS metagenome assembly JACCDP01 (sample SAMN15323441, study PRJNA562643) | freshwater metagenome | isolation source: river surface water | place: USA:Blue River Watershed | collected 2017-08-17
AACAACAAACTGTCCCGAACTTTCAATTGTAATATCTGTAATAAGTAATTGTCTTAAAGTAGGCATATTATCTCATCTCTTTCATCACGACTATATTTGTTAAACCAGAGATACCGCTTTGTGATCCTGTTAAATCTGGTACTCTGTAGGCAATCCAGTAAACAATACTTGAACCATTTTGTCCACGCATTAAGAATTGTTTACCGCCTTCATTAATTATGTATCTGTCTGTAAAATTATATGCTATAGCCATTAGCTTGCCTCCACATGAACATAAGGTAAGAACACGAAACCACTTCCTGCTGTTCTACTGTATGTTATTTGATACAAACTTGTTGCAATTGAACCTGTTGAATATGAGTAACTGTTTGCATACGAACTTGATAATGTTGCTAATACTGTTGCAGAACCTGTTACGTTACCATTACCGTTTAGTCTCTGCAAGGATACCGAACCAGTTGCAGCAGTTAATTCTGTATTTCCGACAATAACAAATTTAGCACCGCTTGGATAGTTTGCAGAATCAATGTAGAATGTTGCTGCTAAATTTGAACCAGATACATCAGATGACTTATCTAATACGATTGTCTGACAGAACTTACCTTTGATTGTGATTGAACCTGCACCATTTGTTACAGTTAAATTTGTTCCTGTAATTGTACCTAAAGTATAATTTGTGCCATTCCCTATTAGCAACTGACCGTTTGTTGGTGTTGTTCCTAAAGCAGTTCCACCTCTTGCAATTGCTAAAGTACCAGCAGAAACGCTATTAGCATTTAGAGCAGTAATATTTCCACCACTACCGCTAAATCCAGATGATGCAGTAACAGTTGTAAAAGATGGATTTGCTGATAATGAACCTGTAACCGAACCTGTTGTGGCTGAGAATACTAGATTTGTATCGCTTGAAGTAATAGCAGACACGCCAGAACTTCCGCCGCCGCCGCCAGTAGAAGAAATTAACCCATCAACAATTGTAATATTAGTACCAGCAGTAAATTGCGCTCTTACATCTGTAGTAAAGTTTGTTATGTTTGAAGCAGTTAGTGAAGTGATGCCAGATCCGTTACCGATTAAAGAAGAACCGCTGATTGTTCCTGTAGAACTTAGAGAACCAGTTAAACCATATGATCCTGTTAGTTGTTTGGTGTTTCTCCATTGATCATATCCGCCTGTATTTGTCCATGATAATAAATCACCATAGGCAGGAGATGCAGCGTCAACGTCATGCAATTCTGTTAATTCATAGCCGTTTTGTACTCTAACGAAAATAGAACCTTGATTACCAATATCTAATACTTGACCAATTCTAACTTCGTGATATGGTACTGATGGAACTGTATTTGTATAATCTCCGCTAGATGACAAATATAACATTTGACCAGCGGTGTATCCAGTTGTTTGAACACCTTTTAATATACCTGTTAATAATACATATCCATATTCTGTTGTTAATATATTTGACATAACAACAGCTAATGTATTTGCAGACGTTGAATCGTTGTCCCAACTTGCTGTATTAACTGTTGGAGTATTACCGTTAGCACCAACAATTCTAACAATTTTACCTTTTGATAGTGTTCCGCCTGTTTCATTTCTTACTCTTAGTACAAGTTGTTTACCAAGATTTACAGTTGTTGATTGATCTGTATATTCCGTTAATGATAGTGCGTCTGGATCATAATATAATCTACCTTCAACAGCAGTAGGAGCAGAACCAGTAGTAAAGTCTACATAGCCAAGTCTGGCATTTGAACCTGTAAAATTAGATGCTGTTACGTTTGTTAGTGAAATACTATCTTGTAGTGAAACAGTAACAGTACCAGATGAAGTGCTGCTTGTTAGATTTGTTCCTGCTGCTACTGTCGTTAAAGAGCCGCCTAGTGATACAGACTGCCCATTTAAAGTAATTGCTGAATTCTGTAAAGAGGCATTTGGAACATTTGATGCTGAGATTGCTCCGCTGTTAATTGCTATACCTGTTCCTGCGCTAAACTGTCCTCGCACATCGCTTGTAAAATTTATTATATTTGATGCTGTAATACTGGTGATGTTTGCGCCGCTACCACTAAATGAAGCAGTAACAGAAGTCAAGCTAATGTTATCTGCTAGATTTAATGTCACATCTCCGCTTGTACCACCGCCAGTTAAATTTGTGCCAGCAGTAACACTTGTGATATCACCAGCACCACCAGCAAGAGAAGCAGAAATTATAATAGTACCGCTACCTGTAACAATTGTGATATTATCACCAGCAGTTAAAGTTGATAAAGCATAAGAAGAGCCGCTACCAATCAATAACTGTCCGTTTGTAGGTGTAGACGATAAACCAGTACCACCATGAGCAATACCGAGTGTACCAGAATCTACATTTGATATGTTTCTAACTTTAATCTCATCTGGCAAATAACCAGTAATATCTGATGCTGTTGATGGTGTTATTGTAGCTATACGTCTAAAATTTGACATTATTATACCTGCTTCTTAATAATTATAACTTTTATTGTTTGTCCCGATGATAATGGATCACCAGTATTAATTATCAAGCTAGTTCCACTATATCTTATACTTCCGTAAATTTGTTCATATGTTGTTCCATCTAATAAAACAACAGCAGAATCAGTACCTATATTTAAAATCGTAAACTCTGTTGTAGATCCATCGCCTGTTATTGTCTGACTTGTTAATGTAGGTAATGTTTCAATTATTGCAAACAAAGAATTTACTAAGTTTTCTACTCTTATTCTAGCGTTTCTTATTTTTTGTAGTTCTACATTTAATTGATGTTGTGTAATCATTTTAGGTATCGTCGTAGAAATATCCTATAACTTTTTCTGTTCCGGCTATAATTCTATCTATTGAAGCATTTGTACCGGGATTATCTGGATTTCTCCAAGTTATAAAATCATTATCTATTTCTCTCTTTCCTCTCATAATCCAAACAACATTTGTGTTTTTTAAGCTAGTAGGTTGTGAATTACTTAAATTTGTTCTCTGCACGTTTTCTTCTGCATATACTCTAATAGAATATCTAATATTTGAGTTGTTATCTTTATCAAATCTAACTACTTCTGTGTTTTCATATACTTCTAAATTAGATGCGCTATAGTAAATACCAACAGTATCATTTAGAAACTCACCAGTAAAAACATCTATAGAGTCTACAATATTGCCATCTACTAATGTTTGCTCTTCTGGAATGTTATAGGAACCAGATGGACCAGCATAATATAAAGAACCAGAATAAACTGTAGGCATTGTTGCTCCTAGAATTCGATAGCAGTATCAGAAGCCCAAGGGAACCATAAACCACTTAGTAAAACTCTATCATAATCTGCTAAATTGTTTGGTTTTGACATTACTCCATCTGCTCCCGATGATGGTCCCATTTTGATATCTGGTAATCTGCCTTTAAAGTAATATGTTCCGGTAGATACGTTTTGAATATCTAGAACAGGTAAAGGCCATTCAACATATGTATTATCTAATGTTTTTTTATTAGCTGCTAAATACATCCAATAAGTAAAAGCTGAAGTTACAAAAGAAGGTATGCAGGAAATAAATGGAGATACGGTATAAGAGCCAGCACTATAAGAACTGACTCCTCTTAAACAAGTAGTAGATCCTGCCATTGGCATAGAAGCACTCGTTCCTCTAGTTAACAATCTTGTTTGTAAAGTTGAATAAGAGTTTAATTTTGTTTTGCTGTTTCCTACTTGAGAATATAATAAATTAAAAACTTTACCAGCTTGTGAAGAATAATGGTCAGAATAAGTATCCATTGCAAAAAAGCCCCTAAACTCACCCCCGCCAGTTATTAAAAATATAAATCCTCGCGTATCTTCGTCTTTTAATACATATAATCTATCTCCAACGTTTGTGGTATGATCTGTTGCTTGAAATAAAGTTGTAGAATTAAAATATATTTCTGCTGGATCGTGTGGTCTTAAATTTTCAGAAGGTGTACCTAAAGGATTAGATGGTGCTTTTGGAAAAATAATAATATTAAAGCTATTTCCAAATGCATTTTCTCTTTGAGTAGAAGACACAACAGTATTAGTACCAGCAGGATTTATATTTACGACCGTGCTGGAATAATCTAATAATATATGATAAAAATCACCCGAATTTTCTTGTAATGCCGGTGTGAAAGATCCAGAGTGTTTTAGTAGAATCCAAGATCTACCACCACTTGAAGAGGCGTGATAATAGCTGGAGGTTGTTGCTGTTTGACCTGCCACAATTGAACCTGTTGCAAATTCAGTAGATCCAGTTGTCCATCCATCACTTGTTCCTGCGGTATAAGTTGTTGTGTTAGCAGCGTGGTAACTGTTTGTATCATCTCTATAAGAACAACTAACAACAGACCAACCTAATTCTGTAACTAAAGATTCTTTCATAAAATACAATAATTTTCCTACTTTTTGTAGGCTGTATGTATAAGTATTATCTTGCGCTTCGGCAGTTTCAAAATTTAAGCAGTTATCGCTACTTGTTAAAAGACTCCAATTTCTTTCGGTTGCCATATTTATTTTCTCCGTTATGTCTTATTTAAAACTGCATATACAATTCTTGCATTACCTACAACACCAATCGTATCTGATATTGCCATTAGCTGATATGTACCTGTTTCTGCCGCATTTAAAGTCAAAGTAAATTCTGTTGGCGATATGGAAGCTATGGTGTCAGTTGCTAATTCGGTTGCAATAATATTATTTTTTACTAAGAATATTTTTAGATCTTCTGCTGCCTCTAAAACATTTGCTTGTCCTTTAATTTCGATATTGCTAAACTGAGAGGTATCAAAGTAAAATTCAGAAACTAAAGTATTAGAGCCGGGTGGTATCTGATAAAAATTTGTAGTTAAAGAAATACCTCCACCGCTAGAGATTAATGTATTATTTGTTACTGGAGGATTAAATAATGGCATTTTATAACCTTCTTAAACTTGTAATTGTTAATCTGCCAGTTGTAACACCAGAAGAGCCAGTTAAATAATGAGCTAGTTCAGCATATCTGTGTTCGCTTAAATAACTACCGCTTGAAGAAATAACATAAGTATAAATACCGTTTGCGACATCTACTGGTGTTCCGATTGACATATAAACATCTGCATTTGTATGATTAAAAAATATTAAAGTTTTTCTTCCAGATAACGCGCTAGAAGTAATTGCTGTTCCGCTAGTTAAGTCAGAATAAGAAGCTGTTGTAATATTACTAGTCGTAGCAGTATTGATAAAAGTTGAAAGACCAGAAACACTAGATGATATAGAATTTACGCTTGAAGATATAGAACTAATAGAACTAGAAATATCTGATAAGTTTCCTAGTCTTGTTATAATTTCTTGAACATTAGCACCTGTTAAAGCATGATAAGTTGAATAACCAGTAGAAGAACTAACTGCTGATAAACCAGAAGAAGCACCTGTACCGTCTTTAATTATTAGAGTAGTATCTGCCATATTTATATTCCTTTAGAAGTCTAATTTTAGTTTAAACGTATAGTCTCTTACTTCTGTTTTTCTTATAGGTTGAGATAGTTTAGCTATACCAATTAGTTTCTTATCTTTGTCGTATATACCTATTTTTGTTATAAATGTTTGTTTCTCAAAACTTTCTTCGTGTCCCACATAAGAAGAACTAGCAATATTTTTTATGTTTATGTTTTTATCCTCAACATAATAATTAGATCCACTTATATACTTAGTGATCTTATCTGCATAATTTTTATCTATGTATGTCGGATTATTGCTGTGATTTAATTCTGTTTTAGGAGCATCACACAACATGGTTACTGTAGGTATATATGTTGTTCCTTCAAAGTCTATATCATAACTGGAACTAACTGCTGTTGAGCTACCGTAATATACCCACTCTGGATTTTGTGTTGTTCCCTCGTAGCTTTCTGAATGTGAGTTATCCAAATTCCAGCTACCAGTTAGAACTATGAACCCTTCGCTGTAGTAAACAAGGCCAGCGACACTACCAGAACCAAGGCTTCCATAGGTCTGTATTAATTCACCGTTTTTTTTGTAGTCGCTAACCTCTGCTACAACGCTACCAGACACAATAAATTTTAAACTTACCGTACCGCGTTTGATTGAGTTACCAAAGAATATGTTAGGTATATTTACAACTTTAACTTTTGTATTGTTGTCCGAAATGATATCAAAATCATATGATGTGCTGAACTTCTTATTAAATTTTGTGATATTTCTAAAAGAATTTAAGTTTGTTCTGTCGGTTGTGTTGTCGTAATACTGAAATGTAACAGACGAAGTTAATGGTAAGTTTTGCGTTATCTCAGATCCATAAGCAAAAGAGTTATATTGATCTCCAGTTAATCTAGAAGCCGCAACACCATCAGAATTTTTGTATATGAATCTATAAAAATTAGGAACCATTATATGACACCAACATACATTGAATTATCTGGACAACTAAAATCTAATTTAGGTTCGTCTCCGCAATTTCCATGAGGCACTAGATTTAGATCACCTTCTGCAACATTACCGCTACCAGCTTCTACTGAGAAAGTGTTTTTATAATACGCAACGCCGTTTGAAAATGTAATCCTTACTTTTGGATGCACTTTTAAAACGTTGTAAATTATATCATTCTGGTTAAATTTATAAATCATTTTGTCACCTAACCTAAATAGTATTTCTATATAAAAAACCCTTGGGGATTTCTCTCCAAGGGTTTTTCTTCACGTTTCTTTTTTCTCTTAGTAATCTAGTCTAATTTTTAATAGTAATTCGTCTGATGGTGTTTTCTTTAGAGGTTGAGATAGTTTTGCAACCGCTAATAGTTCATTCTTAGGTGAATATAATCCAACAGTTGTAAAGTAAGAAACTGGTGCGTCTGTGTTAGTTGTCTTCACTCTAATTTGACTTGATGATAGATATGTTGGATTTGAGCTATAGTTGAAGTCCGCATTTCCAACTCTACAGAAATAAATAGAAGAATTTAATTCTGTTGTATTCTGTAGGCTGATATTCATAACTCTGCTTCTCAACATGTCTGCGTTTGAAGGAATTGAACCGCTTACAAGAGCATCAGCGATTGTTTTGTTTGTGCCGCTTACAGCAAAACTGGCAGTATAACTAGAGGAATCAAGTACGCCATCTAGATTTCCAGTTAGTGCAGATAAACTTGCTGTTGGATTCTCAGTACCAGAAACAGCAAATAAGTTTGTTGACAATCCTACGATACCAGCTTGATAGAATACATAACCAACTTTATTGTTAATTGAGCTTGCTGTGGTTGCTGATGTTGCACTTGTTAGATAAAGAACTCCATATTCTCCAACAGGTGAGTTTGTTTTATAGTTTGTTGAACCGCTTGCGTCTGTAATTGTAACAGTCTTTGTGTAAGATCCGACGCTGCCACTTGTTACATCTAATTGTAAACTGAAAGATCCTTTTTTGATTTCATCTTTCACTAATAGTCTTGATAGTGACATGAACATTAGTGAGTGATCTTTTCTGTCATCAGATGTTGGTTGTCCAGACTTATCAAATTTATAAATTGAACCAGTTGCATCGTGACCAACTAACATGTGTGCTAATTGTGAATAAATGTTTAGTTTTTTCTTGTTTACTGTCGCACTTGTAGCAGAACCACTTGCAGGACAGTTAGCAGAATATCCAACTGTAATATCAAATAGCTGGTTAGATGATGCACTTAAATAAGGATAATCATATACGGTTTGGAAGTTACCGTTTGAAGATGTAGTGATATTGCTGTCAGAATAAGTACCGCTGACAATTGTACCTGTAATTGGAATAGATTCGTGCAGCTTTGTTGTTGTAGTGATAATGTCGTCTGCAAAAAATGTTTTATATGAAGATGCCATATTTTATTATCCTATGTATTTTTATAAAATGCAACTGGTACTTCAATTGAATAACCTGTTGTCATGCCTGTTACTGTTATATTTGTTATGATTCTCTTGTATGTTTTTCCACTTAATGTTAAGGAAGTGCCAAGTAAATCAAATAATGTATCTGATGACTGTAGATTTACAGATGCTTTTAATGAGAATGTTAAACGACTACCGGGACTTCCAGAATGAATAGAAGTTAAGCTAGTATTATTTGGATCTTTTGCATCAATTGTAGATACTGTCCTATCATCATTCAAAATATATGTAGCAATATTATCATCATCAATAAAAGAAGGCTGAATTGTTTGTGCATTAGGATCTAATAAGTTTCCTAATCTGTTATCAATTTCTACCATATAAGATGTTTCATATAATTCTGGAAAATTTTGATTTATTTGTGATGTTGCTGGAACAGAGTCGCTTGTAGAATCAAAACCTTGGTCAATAACAATATTTTTAATATTATTTGTTCTTGTAACTCTGCCGCTACCAAGTCCCGCTCCTCCAGCAAGACGTTGACTAATAGTGTAAGGAATATAATTTAATTCAGGTACTGTTTTGATATTTGTATCTGTTGTATCCGTACAAGAAACTATAAAAGTATTAGCAAGTGTATCACTATAAGCACTACCAAAATTATTATTAGAATTATCATTAACTTTCAAGATTGGTAAGAAAAGTAGATCTGTTCTGGGAATTGATAATAGCAAACTCTTCATTGTAGAAGTGTTGTTAGTAAATGCTTCAAACACAGGAGAAGCTAAAATATCTAGATCTTCTTGACCAGTTGCAGCAGCTTTATTGTACTGAGAATAATCAATTTCTTCGTCGCTAAGAGCAAACTTAACAATTCTAAAACTACCGTCACCAGCAGCTAATTTTTTACGTCCTAGATCTGTCAAAACTGCATCTAGGATGATATCACCACTATTATTTAAAAATCCCATTTTATCTCCATTAATTCTTTATTAATTAGATCTAACAATTGTTAATTTGCTCTTGTTGAGTGTTTTCTGGTTCTTGCTTCGTTGTGACAAACTTGAACTTATATTCTACAATTCTACCAGTTTGTTTTGAAGTTACTCTTAAGCACAAGTTTTTATTTAAGATACTACCAAACTCAGAGGCACCAAACTTTTCTGCTCCATCAGCATTTTTAGAATATAGCAATTGTCCTAGATTTGGTCTGATCTTAACTCGTTTCTTAAACTTTTTAAAAGGAATTTTGTTAGGTTGTTCTATTCTAGGCTCTACGATCTTGATGTTTGGTATAATTACACCCTCATCATTAAATAGTTCAACTTCATAAATGTACGACATATCAGATAATTGATTATGTACGTCTTTAGTTCTGAACATATAATAATATTTTTTGTTAGGCTCGATTAAATCAAAATAAGTATAAGATGGAGCTATAAACTCACTATCTGGTATCCGTATCAAGTTACCATCAAAGTCTGAGTATGATTCTGGATAATGTTCAATTTTATAGATCTCGTATTTATTTCCTACATCATCTTCTCTAAATAAAACTTTGTCGTCTGCTAGTTGTCTATATTTTAAACTTTTTTGTAAAGCATGAATTTTTTTAAAATAACTATTCTCTTTATTGTTTAAATATTTTGGAATAGAGATATGTGATCCAACATTGTGATTCATAAATATTCTTATCTTGTTATTTACTCCAACATCAGATATAAACTTAACATCTGGAAACAATGGTGGATCGTCAAATACAGATACTTCTACATCACTATCTGTTAATTCTTTCTTCACAAAATATGGAGAAGGTATTAATTCATAGCTAACTAATCTAAGAATATTTTTTTCTTCTACGAAATTATATTTGACTTTAAAAGCATAAACGCATAATATCTGTTTAAATTTATATGTGTATTTATAATCTAAGGCTAAATCTTCAACGTTTACTATAGAGTTTTTAATTCTTGTGTCGTGAAAAGTTGCTAGATCTAATTTATTATCTGCTGAGAAGAAGTTTGTTTCCTGCAATGCGTTCCTATATATTTTTCAATAACATATCCAACAGGCTCGGTTCTTACTTTAAAATTATTTTGTTCCTCAAACTTAGTTATCAGATCTCTTTTTTTAATAAAGTTTGTTACAGATATTCGTGTTGGACCTA
>JACCDP011107320.1_pt1 | contig 10031 bp, 11 predicted proteins | sample 7445841 | NCBI WGS metagenome assembly JACCDP01 (sample SAMN15323441, study PRJNA562643) | freshwater metagenome | isolation source: river surface water | place: USA:Blue River Watershed | collected 2017-08-17
CCAAAGAACGCCGCACTAGGGCGGAGCCATTGTCAGACGAGTAGGGGATCCTGTGTTACCAGTTTTGGACGCCGTCCCACATCGTTTTGCCACCGTGCCACAGGAAGGGTCGGTTGGCGCTAGTCATGTCTAGTCTCGTGATGTTCATAATGTGAATGTAGCAAAAGTTTTTGAATTGACAAATTCCAGTACGTTAATTTTGCAAAGTGTTGAAAATCAATAGAAATAGTGCGTTTGAGCGGCATTTGGATCTGCATTGAATCCAATAATTTATTGAATGAACGACTAAATCCTTTGCTTTGACTCATTGGTTCAACAGCTCCAGCTTTTAAGAAAGGCCAACAGGTTTTGCCATTTGGAAATAGGCTTGACCTGTGGCTGCGCGGCTGGGGGTGGTATCGGTCGAGGTGGAACCGTTATTCCTTTTTCAGATGCTCTTCGTTCAAGTTCGGAATGGGTGATGGTGAAGCGACCAAATCGTAGTCCGCTAATAGCAACGGTTACTCGTTCCTCATTGATCTCAAGTATCTTGTATGGGCGCCCCCCGCGGAGGTCTGCCCAACCAGCGTCCTCGATACGATACATGATGTACAGCGCACGGTAACTTATGTCGTGCTTTTGATCGTCAGTCATTTTTTCGTACATAAATGGTTTGGGGCATGCGGCCTAGAACAAATACAGTCACTCCACATAGCCACATGTCGTGTGGGTGGCCAAAGACCTGGGTTCGGTAGTATGCGCCGTCATTTAAAAAGTGGGGTGCGAGATAATCCAATTGGAACCAACCTTGATCCAGTGGTTTCGGAGTTTGGGATACCTGAACGACTACCTCGGGGTGGTTTTCGCCCAATCGCTCTAAAAATGTATCGGCTCCATCTACCATGGCTAAGGCTGCTTTGGGGCCAGGCCAAGTTGGTAGGTCTACAAACCAACCGTCACGGTCCCGGTAGAACCTTAGGTTTAGTATGTCTTCACGGCTGCGAAGGGCACCAAGTGTCCGAGACGTGAGCACTTTAGCTCGCGATAGTGTGCGACGTATAATGAGCGTGCTCTTCATAGATTTTTTGGGATTTATTGGTTATTGAGTAAAGTTCCGAACGACACCCGACAAGCGCAGAATTTTGGCAAGCTTGTCGACGACTATATATTTGGTTAGTAAGTAGATAAAGTAAAAAAGGCGCCAAGTAAGTACTTGGCGCCTAGGTGAGTTCCGCTTAGACTTTACTGATGGTCAGCGTATGTCCGTTCCGTAGTCAAGTGAAAGAATAAGTAACCCAGTTTTTTTGTGGGGTTCATCCATAAGCATCGCTACGGTCTTCGTGTTGGGGTTCCAGAAGTAGCGAGAATCCAGTTCGTTAAAACCACGCTGCTTTAGTTTTTGCTTTTGCATGGTCCACTCTTGGGGGGTAAGCAGTTGGGAGCTGGTGCTGTCAGGAGCTAGGTACCACTCTTTGTCTTGATCAAGTACCCACATCGCATACTTATCGGTGTTGACGGTAGCCCGATAGGTATGGTCAAAGTAAGTTATTTGGTTGGGAAAGCTTTGGGCCAGCAATTTTTGAGATCCTGAGGCAAGGACTAAAACAAAAAAGATTTTGTACATGGTGTTTATGATTTAGTTGGTTGTACGCCGCAAGATTGAAAATCAGGCACCCCAAAGTCCATTTTTGGCAAGCTTGTCTTGAAGCTCAGTTCTAAATCGGACTTTATTCTTCCGTTGTAGTAAAGGGAAAGGTGGTTTTGATACAATGGCTTATTTAGGCACTATGACATTAGTGGTTTTAAAAATGGCCAGGGCAGGTGAGCTTTAATAGTTCACGATTTATGGTGCAATATGTATGAGGTCGCTGGCCGCGGCGGCAATCTTCTTGGCTTCGCCATTGGGTCCTTGTATGAGGTAGGGCTCCGCGCTGCTCAATTGGGACATAGCCGCCCGAATCTTGCGGTTGAGTTTTGAGATGGTTTGGCTTAAGTCGTTGTCCTCGTTGAAGGCTAAGTTCCTCACGGTTCGGTCGATGGTTTCAGAATCGTCCGAAGATCGAGTATTAAACTTGCGGTACCAATGATCTAAACGCGTTAGATAATCCGGCATGTGTGAAATGGGAATGCCTTGTGGGTTTTCAGCAAAAAGTGCGTAAACAGCTAACTGCTTTGGTGAGAGCTGAATTAAGTTGCCAGTATTAGAAACCTTTAAATGATAGCCCAATTCAAGTTTGGGTAACTCAAATTCGTTAAGCAGGTTGCGCAGGTTTTGCTGGTACACTCGAACGCGTTCCAGGCCTTCTTGTGTTTGGCGAAGCAGCGCATAAGGCACACCCACTTCCTTAATTCGCCCCAAGCAGCGGTCGCAGATGTCGGCGCTTTTGAGCTTGCGGTCCATTTCTCGTAGGTTGGCAAAAAAGTCATTCAGGCACCCGATAGACTCGTTAATGTGTAGGTAGTTGGTAAATGTTATCAGGTCACCGAATGCAAAATGCCGCAGGGGCATTGCCAGCAGTTCATAAGCGATGGGCAGGTGGGGAGCCGCCATCAATCGAGTAACGGGGTGGTTGGATTGGATGAAGGACCATTGCTTGCCAAATAAGTCGGGCACAGCGAAGTAGTTGTTTTCGTTGTTCTCAGTGGTGAGGATCACGACCATACTGTGCTGTCGATCTGCGCCCGTTGCCGTGTAAAAGTCGTTGGCAATCCACTCCAATCTCCGCTTAAGGGCATCGGTTCCTTCAGATAACCACGAGTAGGGATCTGGTTCTAGCCGCTTTTCAATTGCGAATTCTGTTCGTAACGCAGTTTCCCGAATTACATTTCCTTCCCAATTGCTACGAAAATGTGTGGGATTTTTAATTTTCTTAGGAATCCGATCAATAGGTAGCGCGTCGCTAGCCTCGGGCATGGTCCACTCGTGGTACCTGTAGGTAATGGGCCCATCCGATAGCTGTACTAAGTCAAGCGCCGCTTGGACCACGGGGCTGTTATTGCCCCGGGCCTCAAGCACATGTACTGTAAACGTATCCATATCGTTTAAAGTACGCATCATTTTTTTGTGAAGGGTTTGGTGTAGATAAAGTCGTTCTCGCTGACCGATTGGTTCATTACGCTCATCATGTTCTTGAATGCCCGGGATTTTTCGGAGCTTTCGAAGCGCAGCATTCGGTCTTTGCGCATCGAACTGCGCTGTATTTGGTTAAAACCAGCTGCATCGCATCCAGTGAAGGTGATTGTCCAGCCCGGTTGATGCTGAAATTTCTCTAGCATTGCACTTAGAGTGTCGCTTTGGAATTTCCGAGACGCGTTTTCTCCTCCGTCGCTAAATACCATAATAACCACCTCTTCACGCTTCGGGTCAAGTTCTGAACCAATTTTATATTCAGCCCTTTCAATGGACTGCCCAACGGCATCAAAAAGTGCAGTCATTCCCCCTGGCACATAACGCTCGATTTGTTCGGAATCAAAGTCTTGAATCGGATTCCCGTTTGACAACCATTCAATTTCGCTATCAAATATTGACAGGTGAAACCGTACGTCGACGTCTTTTTGGTTTACCGTGTTTTTTAGTTCGCGAACATGGTGGTAGAGTTCTTGGCGCACCTCGTGAATTTGGTCCGACATCGAACCGCTGCGGTCGGCTACAATGAAATAGTGGATGGTTTTCTTAGGAGTGTTCATGGTGAAAAGGTTTATTGGTTTGGTTTTGAGTTTTAGTGGTTTGGTGGTGGTGTGTTGCTTTGGGGCTCATGCCCACGGTTTCCCGGAGCCCTTTAGCACAATGCAAAAGTTGAAAAGCGGAGGGAGGTAGCCCATTACTGACAAGCTTGTCGCAGACGAAGCTGCAGCCCGTGCTGCACGACAAAATGCAGCATTTTCACATCTTGCTTGTTGTAATTCAGCAGCTTAGTCCACTTTGCCTTGGCGGTGGGGGTAAACTTGGCTGTCGTGCCGTACTTGGCCGCAAACTGCAGTACGTACCTCAGCCGTTGGGTAGCTTGCTTTGTTCCGTACGCCTTGGTTTCCATGCCCAAATGCTGAGCTACGGATTCCAGATCCCACTTATGTGGTCGCGTTCCATCAGGCCATTGAACTTGGCGCTTTAGAAAGCGGTGTGCATTTCGGTACCAGGATTCGGCCGGTCCCAATTCAGTCGTTTTATCGGCCTCGTGCATCGAATACCCCACGGCTAAGTAACCTTGGTCGTGCAAGTTCGCTAAGTAGTCCACCCAAGCTGGCCAGGTGCAGTATTCCACACCCAGGTCGGCGGCTAATGGTTGGAGGGCGGATTCAAACGTGAATTGCCGAAAAACTCCATCAATTAGTAGCCCGGCTATACTCGGGCGGTGGTCTATGAAACCTTCGTAGTCAAGGTAGTAGAACCGATCCTCGCGGCGGAGGATGGGATTCTGTCGGGGGTCGTTTTTCGCTGCCATGGCACAAAGTTTTATGCCGACTGCCTCCACATTCCAACACCCTGCCTGGGGTGCTGTTCGCCCTTATTATATATAATAATGGGTTTTTAAATGATTAAAAATGTATATTAAACGACTAAAAGGGCGGCAGTCCACCGCCCTCGTCATCGTCCATTAAAAAATCAAGCCCAAACGGCTCATGGTCTTCTAAAAGGGGGATGAAGACCGCTTGGCCGTGCTGGCCACCGGTAACCTCGCGAAGTGCTTGGTTAACCGTTTCTAAGCGCTTAAAATCTGCTTTAGCCGCCGCGATGGGCACCTGAAGCGTTTCGTTCGCTTGCCTAAGTACGTCGTGCACTTCGTCCATTTTGGTCACCACGAAGCGGGCAAAGTCCAAGCTTTCCTTGGCTCCCTCGGGCGTTTGCACCCCAAGGTGGAGGTAGGTGCATCGAAGTCCATCTCGCGGATGCAGCTCGCCGCGCAGAGCAGGCAAACTCAACTTTTGTTCGCCGTCAGGCCCCAGTAGGGTAACCGCGGAGAGTCCAAATTCGCCGTCGAGTACCCAGTCGTAGGGGCAGTCCTCTTCGGTGTAGCGCTGGCGCAAGTCGGGAAGACTTACCCAGATTTCGTAGGGAAAGAGCGCAACATTGAGTTCGCGCTCAATGTGGGCCTTGACGTCGAGGCTCGCTGCCGCTATGGCACGGCGAATCGAACTCACGAGCAAGGCACGTTCCGCAAGGAGGCCATTTAGACCACCTTGGTTGGCGTTAGTAATCATGTATAAGAACGGTTTGAATTAGACATACGTCTCCCAGGGGAGACCTTGAAACAAACCGTGGGCAGGGATGAGTGTAAATATATGAAATCGGCGGAGGCGTGTCAAGTATTCTAGCCAGCGTAGTTGCTAATAATTTCTAATTCAGCAGGTTCAAGTGCATTAACCCATGTATCAGGTAGAGAAGCGAACCCAAGGTGACTACCCATAATTTGGCCACACATAAGGCCACAGGTGTCGCTGTCTCCGCTGTGATTAATCGCCAAACACACGGCATTTTGAACGCTGTTTGGGTATGATAGTGCAGCATAAACGGCAATGGCAACGGCTTCTTCGCCGGTAAACCCGCGGCCCAAATCTTCGACGCGTTCGCGTTGGCGGGGTTCGGTTTCAGCCCACGTAACTGCCATCGTCAGCTTTCGGTAGGTGTCGCTGTCTCGGGCATTCACTTGATCGAGCATTTCAAGGGTGGTATCCACACTTTGCCGAATGCTTTCACCGCGAAGGATTCCGTGTAAAATGGAGGTTAGTACACCCGCTGAAACGTAGCCATCAGGGTGTCCGTGTGTCATCGCAGCAAACTTGCAGGCCGATTTAAACGCTTCCCAACGGTTGTCGATGCCGTAGGCAAGCGGAGCAATCCGCATTGCCCCGCCGTTGCCCTTCGATGAATTTATCGAAAATTCTAGAGTGCCGTCAGCCCAATCGCCGTACTGAAGGCAGGTATGGCCGGGTGAGCGCAGGTGCAGCATGGCCGGATTCGCGATTAAGGGGTGCCGGTACCAGTCGGGCGGGTACTGGTTCAATTCAATGTTTTGCGTCGCATGCCAATAACGAATGCTCATACGAAGCTCCGGAAGCAAATCACAGCCCGTTTCACGGTGCCGTTTGACGGCTTCAGCCGCAAACAGCGTCATCTGGGTGTCGTCGGTATAATTCATGGGCCGGAACACCGGTTCCTGAAGGCCCTTCGGACCAAAGCGGAGCGCAATTTCGCTCCACGGAGAGAATTCAATGGCGGAACCTATGGCGTCGCCGAGGGCTCCACCGAGGAGCATTGCGTGGTAGTTCAATGTTCTTGGACTTATATCAATTAGGGTTTGAAACCTATAATTTATGAACCTCATTGTGTTATCCAATGAGAAGAGGCCTAATTGTAATTCGGTCTCTATGCATTAAAGTAATCGTAAAGGCCTACATTAACCCAACATAAGTAAACGATCCTTTTGAGCGCGCCATCAAAGGGCTCAATCTTAGTCAGCGTGCAATGAGGGGTGCAAGCACGTTCCCCCAGTTATTGTATAACCAATAATAGGGCCGTCACCGTTTGAGCATCATAATTCCTAAAGCTGAAAACAAAACACCGGCCATCCCTATTGTCAGAACATTGTCGTCTTTTCCCTCAGAAGTTTGTTCTGATTCGATTTTCGGAGGACTAAGTCGCGCCTCCTTTTTTGTCGCGTTGAGTAGTAGTGTGCGAGCCTCTTCGTTAGCTGATTTTGCCTGAGCCAATTCAGCTTCAAGGTTAATGATCGTTTCATTTAACGTCATGGCAATGGCCATGTGCTTTACCGCGTTCTCTTGTTCAATCTCAACTCGTTTGTCGGCATTCTCAAGTTTTAAATTCAGTTGGTTGTTCTGAAGTTGCTGCTTCCTCATTTCTTCTCGTAGTTCACTTACTGCTCTCGCTTCACCTGTGAGCTGATCCAGTGGAGCGGCACAGCTGCTTACCACATGGAGTAGGTACTCTGAGAGCGTCATGCCTGATGACTCTGAGAGGCGATTTAATTGCAGTTTATGCTGTGAGGTGGTCCTAAAACTCACCGTGCAGTTTCTAAATTGTTCGTTTTGGATGTTCATAGTGTAGTTGTTTACATGCTGTAAACCAGTGTGTTTACGTGAAATCTACATGAGGTAGACGCTAAAGGCGTTCGCTTTAACCCATGGTTTATGGCATTTTTCATTCGTTAAGTGGCGATATGCATCAATTCAACGGGTTTGCTGTTTGGTAAACACATATTTCCGTAGTAAATTTACATAAGTGTAAAAAACAAAATAGTATAATTTGCAGATATGAGATTATCGAACCAACAGCCTTCGGGAATTGTCGCCAAGTCTTTTACTACGTGGAGCATTACTCCAAAGGACTTGGGCGTGAGTTCGAGGAAGGTGAATTATTGGAAGTCCCAGTCACTGCTACCGTACTTCGGTGGAGGTGCGCATTTGCGTATGAATATCTTCCAAGCAATGTGGTTTGCGGTAGTAGATGAGCTCACCAGTTTGGGAGTCTCAAGCGAGAAGGTCTTTGACTTGGGGAAGTTTATCTGGAAGGATTCTCCCGCATTCGATTTACTGATAGGGTGGGTTGAAAGCACTCCGAACACCAGAGTGGATAAGGCAGAGATTGAGCGAATGAAGTTGAGCGCCAAAGACCCAATATGGCGTATCTCCATTGACCAAGAGATCAATCATTTTACCCTGGGCTTAATCAAGTTGTTTCATGTCCGCACCAGGCAATTTGACTTTAATTTCTTTCCTCAATCTAACCGATGGTGCTTTACAGGTGTAGTTCTTAATGATGAAACCTTTGAACCCAAGGCATTCGAGCAAGAGCCGCGAATTGTGATCCCGCTAGCGGCAAAGTTTTATGCACTGATAGCCAAGGAACTCTTGACAACAGGGGAGGCCAGTCCGCTCTTGGAGGAAAATCTTAGTGAGATGTTGGATCTCATTACCCGAAAGAAGCCCACGTATGTAGACGTAGTGATCAATGGTTGGTCCAAAGAGTTTGTCTGCGTGTATGAGACCACCAAAAGTGTGGAAGAGATCATTCGCTACGTTTCAGAAAACGACATACCGCAAGGTTCAAGCTTGGTGATGACCAAGCGAAACGCGAGTCACTACAAGTTTCAAATCATTACTAAATCATAATATGGTACCATCCACTCAGCCTCGTTGGCGAATCCCTGGGTTAATACACCTCAGGGATGGACCGTCGTTCAAACGCACCTGTGCTTCTGGCCAAGGAAGCATTGGAATCACATTTAAATCTTGAGCTCGAAGAGTCGCAGTACGAAGAAATTGCCGCAGCACTTTTCGAACTCGCACTAATACTTATTGAATCGAATTAAGCAGAGAAACATGCCTTCGCCAACAATTAAAGACTTTCAGAATACCAGGGTGTGGTCGTACTCAAGGGTTAGTTCAAAAGAGCAATTTGAACGTAACTCAAGTATTGAGACCCAAGTAATGGCGATTAAGGACTTTGCGGTGGCGAACGAGTTAATCATTACTCGCGAGTTCGACGCCACTTATGAGAGTTCGAAGTCCTTGAGTAGGCAGAAGACCCTGCTGAATCTTGTCAAAACCTTGGAGGATACCCCAGTTAAGGAGCGTCCGAAGTTGATTCTGTTGTGGTCACCGAGTCGATTCGGTCGCTCGGGCGTTGGCCACATCAGTTTATTGTCTTCCCTCCGCGTGAATTTTGATGTTCGCATTTATGCAGTGAGCAACGGCAAGTGCACGTTCGATGAGCGCAGGGAGCACGAGTTTGCTCAAGAATTGCTCTTGGCCCAGCAAGAGAACTTTAATCGCCAAGATGTGATCATACCCGGGATGCAGAATTTCGTTCGAAAGGGATTCCATCTTGGTACGGCTCCTCGCGGTTACGACAAGTACGGCCCCCGAGTGACCGACCCTAGTAGGGTACAAGGTGTCCAAGAGATTAAGATTAATGATGAAGGAAGGTGGTTGCGCAAGGCGTTTAAAATGAAGATTTACCACGATGCCACCGACCGGGAGATTATTGATTTCATGGCATCCAAGGGATACCATATTCCGAAGCAAACCATGAGCAACATGTGGCTCAATCCTTTTTATGCGGGCATTAGTCGCAACAAACTATTGAATGGTGTTGATGTCCCAGGAAATTGGGAGCCATTGATTTCGAAGTCGGATTGGAAGTTGCTTCAAGGGAAGTTGACGGGTTCCTTTATGAAGGGGATTTCTAAGTTGCCTGGTAAGCTCGATACACCGTTGGTCCCCAAATTTCTAAAGTGTCAAGATTGCTCATTAAATATGACTTCCTATGAGCACAAACGATTAGGAAACTTCTATTATAAATGCAATCGCTGCAACCATACGGTTAATGCGAATACGACCGAACGGTCGATGCGTCCGGGAATGCACGAAAAGTTTGGTGAACTGCTGAGTAGGTTTAGGCTCAAACCTCAATTGATACCCATTTTAAAGGAACAGGTGGGCCTAGTACTTAAAAAATCCTTGGACACATTTGATGAACAGCGAAAGGACATCGATGCCCAAATCAAGGTCAAGGAGCAGCAACTAGAGCGCATGGAACATCGCTATGTAATCGGCGAACTCAATGAAGCCATGTGGCTCAAGCACTCGTCGATTGTCAAGGAGGAGATCGCCCAATTAGGTGAAAAGGCTAAAGCGCTGCCCACAAAAAAATCGAACCAAGCAATTTTGGATGATCGAATTATTCAGTTGATCGAAAACCCGCGCCAGTTCTGGGAATCCTTGAGTACCAAGCACAAAAGAAGGCTTCAGGAAGTCATTTTTCCAGACGGTCTTTGGTACGCCCCAAAAACGAGAGAATATCGAACCAAGAACATTCACCTGCTTCTTGAGATAACAGGCTGTTTTATAGAGACTTGGACTAGTGAAAAAAACAAAACCCGAAGACAAAATGTCTTCGGGTCTCGAGTAGTAGCGGGGGCCGGACTCGAACCGACGGCCTTCGGGTTATGAGCCCGACGAGCTACCAACTGCTCCACCCCGCGATATGGACGGCAAAGGTACAACAAAAGATAAAAACCCACAAGTCTCGTGGG
>JACCDP011546425.1_pt1 | contig 10030 bp, 8 predicted proteins | sample 7445841 | NCBI WGS metagenome assembly JACCDP01 (sample SAMN15323441, study PRJNA562643) | freshwater metagenome | isolation source: river surface water | place: USA:Blue River Watershed | collected 2017-08-17
CATCTCTTTTCCAAAAATAATTTGTTATAAGCGTGGCTATTAGGAAAGGTAAACCAAAAACCAATACAAATACCAATGCAGTTGACATTAAAATTTAACCTCATTATTCCGAAGAAAGTAGATTAATCCTGTTTTAGGATCTAATATTTGATTTGTTTTTTGCTTTGGCCCTTCATAGGCAGCCCTAGCGAAAAGTGCATCAATCCAAACACCAGCAATATTTGCCTTGCATTTTTTTAAACCATCTGGGCCTGCCAGGTGTATCGCGCAGCACCACTGGCATGGACTTCTACTATCTTGTACTGCAGACCACTGAATTGGATTAATTGGATGGTTATTTTTTCCTTGACTATAAGCATAATCTTGACCGGAGGATAGGTAGGTACATTCATTCCAATTGTGAAAACTATCTCCACCTTTAGTTGTGTAGACAATTGGATTTATACCCCAAGGAGGTTTCTTGCAATGACTACATTGCCCTACTAGGAAATCATGTATACATCTTTGATCAGACATAATCTAAACTCTTTCTATCGATGAGTCATAGTTTTTAAATTTCTTTTCCCCAAAATTTCCAAAATCGACCAAAATAGAATCACCTTGGATATTTATAACCCGCCCCAATCCAAACTTCGCAGTGTTAACTCTATCTCCAAGCCGGTAACGACTAAGTAACTTGCTTGGAGTCCTATGCGCAATTGCACCTGTTTTAGCATGTATTTTTTGATCACTTGATTTTGTTTCTTCGATATCGCTTAAAAATCTACTAGGGGATTGTTCCTTTATTGATCCGAAGGAATTTTTATAATTCGAACTCCAAGAGATAAGAAGGAATTTTCGTGCTCTAGTAATGGCGACATATGCAAGGCGTCTTTCTTCATCAATTTCTGCTGGAAGCTTTGCATATGAAAGTGGAATTACTCCGTCAACAAACTTTGGGATTAAAACAGCGTCCCATTCCATTCCTTTTGCCTTATGAATTGTTGTAACTGTTACAGCGTTATGATCATGATCATCTTTAGACTCATCTCGCATCTTTGCAAAACATTTAGCAAGACTTAATGGTGTTAAAATTTCCTCAGGTGACAAAGTTTCGGCCAGTGCTATCAATGCTTCAGCATTATCAAGTTTTTGTTGCCTTTGAGGATCAAGCTTCATTTCTTCTACGACATCAAGTTTCCACCCGTGGCTATCAAGAATTTTGTGCAAAGTTTCAATTCCGTTTTCATTACTTGAATTTTCTTTATTAGTCTGCAATTCTCGCATGATTGGAAGCACATCTTCCCAAAAAGTATCTCCAGGAGACTTCGTTGCAATACCAAATTTCTTCAAACTTTGTCGAAAAATTGAAATACTGGCATTAATTCTTAGCAGGATTGCGATTTGACTGTGAAGTGTGTTCTTATTGGCAATTAGGGCCTGTACTTTTTCTGCCACTAATTTGTGCTCAGCTGATTCTGATTCAACCGAAATAATTACAGGTTGCGGACCTTGAGCCTGATTAGTAATTAAATCAGATTTTGCACCACCAGATGCTGCTTGCTTATGCATTAATCGATTGGCCGCAGCAACAATTTGTGGCGTAGAACGATAATTTCTAACTAATTCAATCGTCACGCATTTTGGGAATCTAGCGCTAAAGTTGTTAAGAAGTGCGGGTTCAGATCCTTTAAAAGAGTAAATTGTTTGGCGAGGATCTCCTACAACACAAATACTGCTTCGTTTACCTAGCCACTGAGAAAGTAATTCATCTTGAACGGGATCATTATCTTGAAATTCGTCAACTAGAAAATGTTCATACTTAGCATGAATTCTGGCTGCTATTTCTGGATTATCTCTTAACATCATTATGCAAAGCTCAAGTAAATCAGCAAAATCGATCTGATTATTTGCTTTCTTTATATTCGAATATTTTTTGAAAAAAATTACAAATTCATCTTTGGTTAATGTTCCAATTTTTTCTCTACCAGAAGGATTTTTCTCATATTCATTAATTGAAATCATTCGAGCACGTAGCAGAATTAATTCCGTAGATAGTGCTTGATTCAATTCGCTATCATACATTCTCTTTACTTTTGAAAGTAAATCTGCCTGCTTCATTACTGATTGAGCAATTCCACGAATTATCCAATATTGATTTTCTGACCTAATTTTTGATGATTCAGAAATAAGTGCAGGAAATTCTTCCTTATAACCCTTATCTTGCCAATATATTGAAAGCTCTTTCCAATAATCTTCTAACTGCCTTTTTGCAGCTGCATGAAAAGTTTGGGCGTTGATTTTATTCACACCAAGTTCTTTGAGCCTGTACCTTAATTCAGCGGCAGACTTATTTGAGTGGGTAACTGACAAAGTTTTTTCAGCAGGCGCATCTCCCATAGCATCCCAGTATGCAATTCTATGAATCAAGGTACGCGTTTTGCCAGTCCCTGCTCCAGCGATAATCCTTACTGGACCAATTGGTGCCCTAACAGCCTTCTGTTGTTCGGGATCTAAAAGCTGAAGAATTTCTTTAGGGCTAATTTTATTAATAAGTACACCACCTTATTATGTAAGGTAAATATAAATTTTTAAACATTGAGTATGCAAGTATTCAGTTTAAAATTAAACTCAACTTTAAACTCGTCGCCAATAATAAGATCGTGCTCGTTAATTCCATGTTTAAAAATTGCATTAAATCCCATAAGAAAATTGCTTTCAGATACTTTTACTCTTTGATTCGTAAATAGCTGCCCGCAGGTACACTTTGGTATAAATTCCATGTTTCTTAGCATTTCTTTCACTGCTTTTGTCGGAAAAATTACTCCACTTAGTGAATTTGCATTTGGAATGATTCGTAAAATTAAGTTATCACCTACAAACTCTGAAGTAATCGCAATTTCACCAATGCTATTTTTTGCAATTCTATTTGCAATTTGAGCTTGTGAGTGACTTACATTAGTTCCGATTAATCTAAATAGCCCGGTACTTAAAGGGCGAATCAGAATGCTAGTGGATAAATACACTCCTGCAGAAGTAAAATCAAAACCATCATTTATAGCTGCATTAACCACTTCATTTCTATGCAAAATTCCAGTATTAGAGTTTGTAAAAACTTTGATTAACCATTTATCTGACTCTGCAAATTGTGCTGGCTGCATCATATTTTCGATCAATCTTTCGATACTTGGCGGATTATCTGCCAATAAATGAATTAATCCGACTAAGTCCCTATCATTTACTAGCGTGTTACAACCTCTATAAGCCGCATGACGCTTAATCCCAATTAATATTTCTTCCGCATCAATATTCGGAGCCACAAACAACTGCTTATATATACAATTTTCAAAAGCAGAATCCAAGGACGAAGTTCTTGCTAGGCATATAGATCCATAAACTAGGCTTCTCGGATATTGAACACTTACTACCTTCTGGAATTCTTTTTCATCTAGGTTAAAATTTTTCATTGCTAAGGCAATATCAATTAATCCAATTTTATTGCGGAATTTCCTCATCCCATTTGAAGCAATTCTCTCGTTAGAGTAGTTCTGCCTAATTCTTGATGATTCTTTTTCAATTCTTTTAATATAATCATAAAGTCCTAAGACTTTGGCAATACTTTCCAAAATGCCATCACTTATATATTCATAATCCGCTAAATTGTGCTCTCTCATTAATTCAGTAAATTCATCAAAAGAGTTAGACTTACTCAAAATATCAATAGCCTTGAGTAATAATTTATTTTCAGTTTTTGCGACTCCAATTTCAAGGTCTTTGAATTTGGCTTCTATTTGCCTTATTCGTTCCCGTGTTACGCCAAATTCTTGACCTAAGTCATCCAACGTACGCGAGTTTCTAAGTAAAGCAGGATGACGACTGTAAAGAATCTCCCTAACCCTGTTATCCACTTGAAGGTAATCATTAAAATGGTAAATAATTGCGTCCTGTAGTTCCTCAATAGATTCAGCAAGATCTATTGGATCACTCCAGTGAATCTCTCCGATCTCTTTAATGTGTTTACTTTCTATAATCTTTTCGGTCTCTTCAATTACGTTTGATATATTTCCATTCTTTTCAATTTCAGAAAACCCCCTTGCTATATCTTTAAGGCAGTTAGCAGCAGTACTCAATCCAACATGATTTGTATCAAATAAATCTGAAACAGGAATTTTTTTCATATCTAAATACGTAATGCCATCAATCCAAAAGTCCTCATTTGAATAAAACTTGCTAAACATTCTATTCATTGCATTTTGTGTTCTTGGGGACAACATCTTCCAATATAAAATTGCCTTTTCATCACCGGAATACTGAATATAGTCGGAAAAAAATTTCTCAACCATTATCTAAAATTAAACCTGTCTGCAGTGCGGTCACAAAAGAAGTGATTAACTGTTGCTGCCGGAAAAAGTACATTGCTGCATCTGTAAATCGATCTGGATGCGCTTCTGCTTCTCGTTCAACAACGTATGTAGCTAATTGTTGAGCGATTATTTCCCCGATTGTGGCAGATGCTTGAGGAGTATTTTCAAATTTGAAGTGATCATTTTGGTAAGGCCCAAGCACACCTTTCAAAGATTTGTGTGCACCATAGATGCGGACAACTAGCTGACCAGATTCTCTTAGAGTGTCAACTCTTCTAGGTGGGTTATCACGACCATCTAGCTCTAGTTTTAAATTAGGATATTTCTTTTGACTAGACTCTTTAATTGTTAGTCTGGTTTTGGCATCTTGGCCACCGACATTAACTACAATTTCAACTGAGCCCTTTTCGTCACTAGCTTTTGCATAGATAATTGATTCAACAAATAGCCCGCTTGAATGAGCTTTAAAATTTGAATGCTTACTTAAAGATACGAGTTTATCTACGGTTACAATCTTTAGGTCTTCACCATAAAATGTTAGTGGTGCTTGTATTACCATTTTCTTAACTTTTCCTAAACTTACTGAGTACTCACTATTTTCAAATTGAAGTTCGAGCGGTATCGGTGGAATGGGTTGATCGTAATCAATTACAAAGATTTCACACTTTGCTTTTTGTTCATTTGAATGAACGATCAAAATTGCACTACCAACTTTATTAGCTTTTACTCTTACGGTAGTGTCAAACGCATTCAATCTCGGATGCTTAATCCATTTAAGATTTTCCGATTCATTTTTCAAAATTTCGATAATGTCTGATCCAGATTCAATTTCAAAAAAAATTTGGTTTTTTTCAATTTTATCTGGAGATCTAACTGTAAAAGTGACAGTGTCGCCCTGTTTTATTATTCTTTTCGGAGGAATTATTGATAGCAATAATTCTTCTTCGCCTATTGAAGCGGAAGTTGGTATTTCACCAAGCTCATCCGCATCCATAATATCTTGTAATGTTTTAGCAAGCTGAGCGGCAATTGAATCAAACTTATTTCTTAGCTCACTTCCTTCTTTGCGCTGAGCTCCTTCCAAATCTGCTTTTGCCTGAAAAATTGGTTTTAATTCTTTTTCAATTGCGCTGCATAGTGCTCGATAGTATGGATGTTGTTCAACCAATCCATCACGCTGTCTACTAACAATTCTTGTGGGGTTTAATTCATTCTTACCACCCTCTTGGTCGATTGATTTAGCTAGATCGTGAATTTCTGGTGCTTCAATTCTTCCGCAGAACCAACCGGCTTCAGGCGCATTAGACAAATGTAAAAATGAGTTTTCATAAGCCGCACCCTTTCCAGAAACAATTAATCCCTGTTTAGAGTATTCATTTACAGTGCCAATTTCTTTTGTAGGAAGCTCATAAACTTCAAGGTTTACGGAAAATTTATAACCAGGAATACTTAAAGATTTATTTATGAGCTGATTTCCACTAGGAGCCAATCCGTTAAGTTTTTTAGGAGTTTTAGATCTTGAATCATAAATTATTACTTCATTTCTATTTAATAAATCTCTAATTTGAACATGCTTTTGTAATTTATCTACCATCTTCTGTGCCGAAGGAACTTTAATTCTTGCAGCTACATACAGTGTTGACGTGAGTCCAGATTGTCCAACTTTTAATCTTGTTGAAGATAGAAAATTTTTGGTAACTTCCTCGTCTTCCTGTTCAAATTTGTACTCACCATTTGAGAAGATTTCTAGACTGCTAAATTTATTCTTACATATAGTTTTAAATTCTGCTTTACCTAGCACAGCAACATCCTTAGCCCCTCTGCCAAATAATCCCCGAGTGCCTTGATCGCCAATGAATTTCTTATTTACATCGCCTAAATGAGTAAAGGCTTTTTCCATTGCGTCAGCATCTAGTCCAGTCGCTTTATCGTGAACCGAAATTTTATATTCATACTCACCAGTTAACTGTTCAATAACAATGTCAATTGGTCCACCTTTTGCATTGTACGCATCGTCGGCGTTTGTAATTAATTCTATTAAGGCTCTAAAAACATCTCCACGCATAGCATCTTCGGCATCCATTGCAAAACCCCGCTGTGTATATTGCAGGAACCCACTGCGTTTGGCTTTCATTGTTGACCTGACAGAACTATTTTTTCAGCTAGAAATGCAAATCCTTTTAGTTCATCATCCTTAAGGACTTCGGCAGCGCGAAGCACTTCATTGATTCGACTTCGCCAAGTGTTCTCTGAACTTGCTGGTTGGCAGTTAAGCGCAGATGCTAAATCTATTGAAGATATTTTGGTCGGTTCATTCTTAAACATGAGCCAGACAGGGTCAGATTTAATTAATTTTCGTCTGTGCTCGTACTGATTATTTGAAGCAGAGGCTTGAACGACTCCCGAATAGGTCTCTTGCAGTATCTCTTTATATGTTTCAACCCATCTAACGCCGTCAACTGTTAATCTCCTGCTGTACTCATGAGGGCGGAGTAGTAAACCTGTATGTGTGGTTGCCTCAATTGACTGAAGTGCCTTAGAGATCTTCTTGTAATCTGGTAAATCAGGCCTTGTTCGCCAAGCCAAACGTGCAGGCGCTAACTCGAAGCATTTCAAATATATTGCCTCGACATCAATGTCTTGATCTGCCCCACCTAATAGGTACAAAGCCCAAACGAATACATCTTGGTTATTTGGGGTCGAGCTAGGGGGCTCGGTACGCAATCTCATGGGTATAGCTTGGCAGGTTCAACTGTCATTGCCTAGATCTAGTAACTTAGACTGACTATAAGGCTTAAATTAAGCTGGTAATTTCTAATTGCATCCCTGAAGACCTTTAAGCCCAATTTTAATCTCCTGCTAACCTGATGGTCTCGTTAACCATTAGCACGTCTTCCTCTAGAACCACCATGCGCAGTTAAGTGCAGTCGATACTATGCAAGCTAAAGGACTTAACGCTTAGTTCTAGACCTACGCAAAGTATAGGTGATAAAACTTTTAGTTATGTGTTGATTCAAACGTAAACAAACTTAGCTCGTATACTATCTGAGCATGAATAAAAAAGAGCTGGACGAACACATTGCATCTTTCGAGAATGGTTTTCCACCCGTACCCTTTGAATCAAATTTAGTAGCCGGAAATATAGATTATTGGGTGCGCTTTAAAATTGATCCAAAAAGATTCGTCCCAGCGATTTTCGACGGGGAGTGGGCATTAACAAAACAGCACCCAAGCCCTGGTCGAATCCGAGTAATTAAAGCATTAACTGGAAATGATGGCATTTCAAGACTAATAGCACGCCAGGGCAATTATATTTATGCTTATCCGTGGTTCAAATAAGCGCACCTGAAAAGAGTTCATATCCAATCCTTGTCTAGAAGAAACTTATTTAAACATGCAGTTTTTAAGCAATTGTCAGATGAAAAATATAGAATCCTCGTGTGAAAAGGTTGCCAGTGAAAAATTCAAGCAAGAAAACATCTCATCCTCTAAAACTCTTTGAAGCTTTTGCCGGGTATGGAGGTGCTTCTTTTGCTTTAAGAAGATCCGGCATACCTTTTGAGGCGGTTGGATTTTCTGAAAACGACAAATTTGCGATTGAATTATATGAAAAAAATCATTCTGGAGTTCCTGGGTTTGGAGACATAACGAAAATTAATCCTAAAGACTTACCAGATTTTGATCTATTTACAGGGGGTTTTCCGTGCCAACCTTTCTCGCAAGTTGGTTTAGGGCTGGGAGAAGAAGACATCAGGGGAACCCTTTTTTATGACATTGTTCGAATTTGTAAAGTAAAGAGACCTAAACATATTCTGCTCGAAAATGTAAAGGGTTTGAAAACTAATCGACACGGAAAAACACTGCAGACGATTGTAAGAAGTTTGGAAAAATTAGGCTATGACGTGATAGTTGAGCTTTTAAACTCAAAAGATTTTGGCATTCCTCAAAATAGAGACCGTGTTTGGATATATGCCTATCAAGGGTCACTCCCATTTAACTTTGTTATTCAACCTCCAAAAGAGAAACTTAAGGTCCACTTTAAAGATATGTTGGATAAAAATCCCGACAAATCACTCTTCAAGTCAAAAGAGCAAATTGAAAGACTAAAGGAGCTCTATCAGTTAGATTTTATCGTGGAGGAACCATCTTGTGCTGATCTTTATAACAAAAATGTAAGAAAAGATGGTATTAGTATCACGATCTTGGAGCCTCACCACAATAAAATGCGAGTTGTTCTCCCGCCAAGAAATGGTGAACTTCAAGTAAGGAATTACTCCATTGAAGAACACTATCGCTTTATGGGATTCAATGATGGCGAGATTGACTATGCAGGGCAGTCCTATCAACAACTATGCAAAAGAGCTGCGAATGGTTGGGATATTAACTTAGCAAGTAAAATTTTTAAACAGATTTTTGAGCAGCATGAAGTAAACAAGAATGACCAAAATAAAGATTTCGAAAATTTACTGCTTAAATCAATTTAAAGCTTTCACCAAAGTATGACAATTTCTTGCCTGATATTGATTTTTTGTTTTTTTCTAGTTTATTTAAGAGTAGTGTAAGTGCATCGCGACTATACATATTAAATCTTACTTGTCTATAATGAGTATCGCTATCATTTCGAATTTCAATTTCAACAATATTTTTTTGTGTACCACTTTTGGTTTTATAGCAAAGTAGTGTTTTTTGACCAGACACATTGAAATCTTCTGGTACATTTCCAGCTTTGGAAGTTGCAGGAAATAGTTCTGAAGATAGAATATTTAACACATCTTCTCGCGAAAATACTTTAAAGGCATCATCTTTACGATAAGATGTGTCCTTAATTGCTAAAAATGAAACTTCTCTACTATTGAAAAGAGCTTCGTCTAAAAAGTCTTGTAAAAAAGATCTATCCTTTAACAAGTTGTAGACTTTATCAGTTGCCTTTGCTAGTTTATTTTTCGAAGTTATATATTCATTTTTGCCTAAAATATTGATTACTTCATCATTTGATAGTTTTTTAGCTTTTTCCCTCCCATGTTTTTTGACATAACGTTCTTTGAATTCAATTACACGAGTTCGATCTTTAAAATAAATACTTGAATCTTTCGGAAAAGCTTCTAAGCAAGGTTGAAGTATTTTTAGATGCTTTGAATTATTGATTCTCTCAAACCCATATAAGAATACCTGCCATTTTTTTCCACTTTTAACAGAATATAAAAAACCTTTTGGATCTTCCACATCACCTTTTTGAGTGCCTTTAATTACAACACCGCTAATTAAACCGGCGAACTCATCTTCATTTCTGTGGCCGCCCAGTTTCTTCTCGCTCGAAATTTTGCTTGAAGCTGCTCTTCTTCTGTTTATAGGCATACGGATACTGTATAGGCCGAGGTGACTCTCCGTAACTAAAATTTAAATTTATATTTTTCTAAATTCATTTTCTGCCGTACGCGCTGCATTGCCAAGAGATTCCAATTACCACCCTCACCCCACCGCAATCAAGGCCAGTGCCCCACTAGTTGCTGCAATTCCTGCCCAGTTAACTAGGGAGGGTTTTTGGTGGAGCAGCTTTATAGCAATTAGGACAGATAGGGCAGGGGCAGAGGCCATAAAGATGCCCACCTTACTTAACTCTAAGTTGTTGATTGCTAACATGAAAAATAGATTGGCGATGATCTCACATGTGCCAGAAAGGAGTGCGA
>JACCDP011152069.1_pt1 | contig 10029 bp, 11 predicted proteins | sample 7445841 | NCBI WGS metagenome assembly JACCDP01 (sample SAMN15323441, study PRJNA562643) | freshwater metagenome | isolation source: river surface water | place: USA:Blue River Watershed | collected 2017-08-17
CAAAGGGATGAGCAGTTAGCTTTACAGATACGCGATTTAGGGCGTCTAGGGCTGTCTAAGAGCAGCGCAGCACTAGCGGCTAGGATTACCCCTTACTTGCTGGATAAGTATTACTCTGAGGCGTTCTTAGAGGGCCAGAGTCAGATGCAGAAGGGGCTAGCTACGGTGGCTATAGAAGAGGCTATGAATGGAAATACGCCTATCTTACTTCACCTGTTAAAGACTAAGCTAGGTTGGTCGGAGCAGCAGACGTTAGAGATTACTGGTGAGATTAGGAGTGTGGTAAGTGCCAAGCCGATGTCGAAAGAGGAGTTCGTCCAAAGGTATCTTACCCAAGAATCAGAGGATTGAATATTATCGTTGCCCTAATTGTGGCTTACCAGGCTGTATAGTTACTGATAATGTTTTTGTAACTTGTGGTATAAATCGTTGTGGTAAATCGTTTCGGTTAATTGACCATAGGGTTAGTGAGGAGGATTACGAGAGGATATGGGGGTTGAGTAAACATAAGGCGACGTAGTTTATGTGCTAAAACGCTAAGGATAAAGCAGACGTCCATCTCGCTGATGACGAGGCCCGTGTTGGCTGTTGCTGCAATATCGATGTACTTAGAAAACTCAGACGAAGCTGAAGCGTTGCCACTTTTAAAGGATAATTATGGGGATTATAGTTGGAATTGATTCAATGGATATAGAGTTTATAGAAGATTCATTAAAAGTTTTAGAAAATCTTTGCAAAATGCAATTAGCAGAACAAATTAAAAACAAGGAAACACTTGGGGCTATTTATGAATGTTTAAAAGAAATTATTGAGATATTAAAGGCGCAATAATGGGGGTTGAGCACAGTTTTAAAGATGAGGACAAGCCAGAGGTAATGCGTTGTCCTAAGTGTGAACATTTAAGTACGGAAAAGTTTGGGGAAAGTATGCCTTACACTAGCTTCTTTCCTGGGCTATCAGATGAGTATTTTGTGTGTAAAAATCCTAAATGTAACGTAGAGAGAATCTACGCAGCAAACGCTATAACCTTACGCAAATGAGCGAAGCTTTAGACGTAAATGTAGTATGGCAGCCTCAATCTGGTCCGCAGGAGGCTCTGATCAATTGCCCTATTACGCTTATTGGCTATGGAGGTGCGCGAGGTGGTGGTAAAACTGACGGAGTTTTAGGCAAGTTCGCTATTAAACAGGAACAGTTAGGGGCTGACTTCAATGCTATCTTTTTTCGTAAAGAACTTCCTCAAGCTGATGACCTTATTGAACGTGCCAAACAGATTTACCTACCGCTTAAAGCGCATTACCAAGACCAGAAAAAGCAATTTACCTTCCTATCGGGTGGTCGCTTACGTTTTAGACCTTTAGCTAATGATGCTGATGCTGAAAAGTATCAAGGCCAGAACCTTTCAGATTGCGCTATAGAGGAAGCGGGAAACTATGCTGACCCTTCCCCTATCTGGAAGTTATTCGGAGCGCTACGAGGCAAGGGAGGCGGTCAGGTTATCCTTACATTCAATCCTGGTGGTGTAGGTCATTCCTGGCTAAAAGCTTTGTTTATTAAGCCGGCCCCAAAAGGAATGAAGTTGCTCAAAAAGGAGCTGCCCAACGGTTCTAGTTTCGACTACATTTACATACCAAGCAGGGTAACGGACAATCAAATCTTGTTAGCTCGTGACCCTGATTATATTAACCGCTTGCACATGGTAGGCAGTCCAGAGCTGGTGCGAGCTTGGCTAGAAGGAGACTTTGAAATCCATGAAGGAAGTTACTTTCCTGAGTTTAGCTCTAAACATATCGTTGCTCCTTTCAATGTACCTAAACATTGGCCCCGTTATATGGGTTATGATTGGGGCTATCACTCTCCTTTTGCTGCTGTCTGGGGTGCTGTTAGTAGTGGACGTACTGACGATGGTAAGGAAGTACCATATCCTAAAGGGGCAATTATCATATATCGAGAATTATGGGGCAAAGGAGTTGATAACGTCACTCAAGCCGAACGAATCGCAGCATTATCAGTAGGCGAAAATCCTATCTGCGCTGCTGACCCTAGCATTTTTAATAATCAGGGCGGCCCTACCATAAACGACCAGTTCAATACTGTGTTTGCCAAGTATAAGCATCCATCCTTTAGACAAGCCGATAATGATAGGCAATCCGGCTGGGCACAAATCAGGCAAAGGCTAGTAGCTAATCCACCGCTTATCTACTTTTTTGCCACTTGCCCATACTTGCTAGAGACCTTACCATCAATGTCAATAGACAAACGTAATCCAGAGGATTTAGATACAGCAGGTAATGACCATGCTGTAGACGCGTTACGTTACCTCTGCAAAACTCGTTTGATTGATTCTAAGTGGGAAGAGCCAGAACAAGTATTAAACAAGGGCATGGTAAAATTACAAAGTTATATTGCTAAAGTACGGGCTAGACACAAAAGACCTCAGATATGAAACAAAAAACTATCCGGCCCCTAGTTAAAAAGTATTCGCCCCGCTGGTGGAAGTCTCAAATTACCCAGGCCGATAGACGTTATGAAAAGTTCATCAAATCCGCCGATGAGTCAATTAAAGTATTTAACGGCGTTAAAGAGATAGAAACTCTAAAAGATGCTCCCCGTCGCTTAAACGTATGGTGGTACTGTGTAAATACTTTATTGCCAGCTTACTACAGCTCAACTCCCAAGGCTGAGGTAAACTTGCGTAAGCGTGCAGGGGGGCTTCCTTATGAGCTTGGTAGCGTCATTCTTGAGCGAAATACTCAGTATTCAATGGATTGTCACTTTAGCTTTGATAAGGTGGGCTATAACGCAGCTTTACAATTCTTACTAACCGGCCAAGCTGTTCTTTGGGCTAGGTACGCTCCAAAGTTTGAGAAAGTATTTCAAGAGATTGCAGTAATTCGTGACCCTAGCGGCGTTCTAATACAAGGGGATGGTACACCGTATGAAGGCGATACTGAGGGCTTTAGCGAGGCTACTAATGGCATACTGGTATCTTCCGTCGAAGTGGAACAGAAGATTAGCGAAAAGGCCATCCTTGAGGTTGTACAATTCTCAGACTACCGCTGCTCAGACGCAAGAAACGAAGCAGAAATCGAATGGCAAGCTAGACGCGCCTTTTTGGGCAGGGAAGAAGCAACGGCTTTATTTGGCGAAGAAAAAGCGGACAAACTAAACTACGATAGTATTCCAGAAGTAAACAAAAGAGATGCTAGTCGCCAAGACGAAAAGTTTGAGGGGAAGGCAGAAATCTGGGAAATCTGGTGCGAAGCTACTAACAAAGTGTACTGGATTCAAACAAGTAATGATGATGTTTTAATTGAAGAAACAGAGCCACCTATCAAGTTTGAGGGCTTTTACCCTTGTTCTGTTATTAGACAGACTCAAGATCCTAATAGTGTAATACCTGTATCTGATTTTAGTCATGTTAAAGACCAGATTCTTGAGGTTGAGCGTCTTACTACTCGTATCCATGCGCTAACTCAGGCAGTACGACCTAACTTCCTTTATGATGCTGCTATGGGCGATTACCTTGAGCAGTTGTTCCAGGACGACCTTAAAGGTATCGGCGTTACCGGCTGGACGGCTAATAAAGGACGTGGCGGGCTACAAGGCGGCATGGAGTTTTTGCCAGTTGAGCAGTTTGTAAACGTGCTTAATACACTACAGCAGAACCGCCAGGCGGCCCTACAGCAGCTTTATGAAACCTTAAAGGTATCAGACCTACTACGAGGTACATCAGAGCAATACAAGTCAGCTACGGCCAATAGGCTTGAAAGTGCTTGGTCATCCCTTGGCCTAATTGTGCGTCAGAACATGTTTTGCAAGTTTATTTCTGATGCAATTATGCATCTTGGCACGATTATTGCAGAGCAGTTTGATGAGCAGCGCATTATGGAAACTGCTGATGCTGATGCTCTTATTGAGCCAACTATTTACATTCCTGCACCGCCTCCACCTCCCCCAGCACCGGAACCAATGCCAGGTCAAGAGGGTATGCCACCAGATGAGTTAGGTATGCCACCAATGGCACCTCCGCAGCCTGACCCAATGCAGCTTGTTAATGAAATGAAACAGCAGATTATCTCCATTTTTAGAGATAATACTATGCGTAATTACCGCATCGAAATAGCTTCTGATTCTATGGTAGCTATTGACCAACAACAGCAGCAGCAAGAAGGTACAATGCTGCTTCAAGCCGCTGGTGGATTCTTTGACCAAATGCGAGGGTTGGTAGAGCAATATCCGCCTCTAGCTCAGTTTAGTTTGGCTTTATTCCAAAACTTTATTAAACGCTTTAAGGGCGGCAAAGAGGTTGATGGCCTATTTAGCAAGGCATTCAAAGAAATTGAAGCTATTGCCAAGGCTAAAGAGGAAGCAGCTAAACAACCGCCACCGCCAGATCCTAAGACGCTTGAAATACAAGGCCGAATGCAAATTGCTCAGGTTGAGTCGCAAGCTAGACTGCAAGCTACTCAAATGGAGATGCAAGACAAGGCAGTTAAGAATCAGTTGGCCTACCAAGACCAGCAACTTAAAATGCAGCGCGACCAACTCGAATCCCAGCTTCGCGTTCAAGAGCAGCAGTTCAAAGAGTACATGGAGCAGCAACGCCTTGCTATTGACCAACAGGAAGTTCAAGTGAAAGCACAGGCCGTTCAGGTTGATATGCTTAAAGTTCAATCCTCTGCTCAAACTGAGGCTGATAAAAACCTTATTAAGCAAGAAACTCAACAAATGGCGCATATCCTTGAGATACAACGCCTTGAGCTTGAGAACATGCGGATTAAGCTATCTGAATCAGAAAAGCTAATGGAAGAGCGCAGGCTTGCTTCTGAACAGGCATTAGAGCGAGTTAGACTGCAAATGGAGCAGGTTAATACTCCTAAGCTAATGAGCATGGGCGGCATGACAGGCCGAAAGAAGTCCGGCAAAATAATCACTGATGATAACGGTAATCCAACAGCGATTGAAATTACCGAACAACCAGAAGTGAAAGTGCAACGTATAACACTTGATGAAGAAGGCAATCCTAGCGGGATTGAGTTAGAATAATGGCAAATGCAATTTATCCAAAAGCAAAAGAGAAGTTTCTTGACGCTCTAATTGATATTCCAACTGATACTATCAAGATAGCTTTGATAGATACTGGAACATATACCTACAATTCTGCCGATGAGTTCTGGAGTTCTGCCAGCTCTGCAATCGTAGGCACCGCAGAAACATTAGCCTCCAAGACTATCACTAGCGGCGTATTTGATGCAGCGGATGTTACCTTTACTTCCGTATCAGGAGTAAGCGTAGAGGCTCTCATCATATACAAAGATACAGGGTCAGCAGCTACATCACCTCTTATTATGTATATCGACGTAGCAGCAAGCGGCTTACCTGTAACGCCAAACGGCAATAACATCGATGTTCAGTTTAATGCTTCGGGAATCTTTGCATTATGATCGTAGAAATTGTTGGTGGAACACTTAACTACATTTCAACAGCAACCGATTGGACGGCGCAAGTAACCGCTAGTGATACAGCTATCAGCATTACGTTTGCTAGCAACCTTGGCACAATGGAAATGTCTTCTGGTATCAATTACGACAATCTGGCCGCATTTATTGGGCAAGTAAAAGATGATTGCATAGCTCGTGGGATTAACTGGAGCGGAAACTAAATGGCAGCAATAACCGACCTATCAGACCTGATTAACCGATTTACTGGCGGTAACAACGGCACTCCTGAGAATATCTTTGTTTATAAAGCTCCAAGAATTAGCGGAACTGCGGTAGGAGCTACTAATGCTGCTGTTGCTGGTAAGTATGTATCATTGTGGCAATACGATGGAACGCATGGTAACGGGGCGGCTCCTGGAGCAGTAGCGGTGCCAACGAATAGCACCAATGGTGCGCTGCCTATTACCAATCCTGGTGGTTCAAGAGAAAAATGGTTAACTCAAGTTTCTGGCGCTAGTAGTGCTGCTGGTGTTTTATTGCTTTATGATAGGCTGCTTCATATAAGTGGATTGAGCGGAACATCTACAGCCGACCAAACGGTACAAGGCGCAAGTCCTAGCGTAGTTCTTACGCGTAATACTGGAGGTGTTGGAAATATCGTTTTTTACGAAGTATATACTCAAATTGGAGCAACTGCGACAACCATTACAATGACATACACTAATAGCGCAGGTACAGGAAGTCGCACCTCTACGCAAACGATTGGAGGTACTGGATTTAGAAATGCTCAATCAGGTTACATAATTCCATTAGCCGCTGGAGATAAGGGAGTTCAAGCAGTAGAAAAAGTAAAGCTAACTGCAACTACAGGAACAGCCGGAGACTTTGGAATAACTATTGCAAAGCCAATAGCATATATTCCTATTGGAACTGCCGGAGTAATGGGATTTAGGGATTTTAGCACTGGTTTGCCAGGGATACCTAAAATAGATACAGATGCTTGTTTAGCGTTTTTGTTTTTATCAAACTCAACAACTGCACCGGAGCTAACCTACGGTTTAAGTTTTGTAGAAAAATAACATGGCTCTTAGTAATTACAGTGCTTTTTACAATGCCTTGCAGGAGCAAAATTCTGTTACTGCAACAATAACAGGAGGCACTAGCGCAAACACACGATTGCATGATTTATACAGAGGAGTCATAGATCCAACTACAGGTGCCGTTCCTGCAATACCATCAACAGCAGCCGCATTAAGCAAATCTAATACTACAGCTCTAAATTATTACTTACCAAACTACTCTCCTGAACTGCCTTATATTGTAGGTGCAAGATCGAGCACTCAAGGCGTAATAGGTTACTACCTAGTTATAGATAGGTTGTCGCATCAAGGTGGTCTTGATGGAAATAGTGCTTTAACTCAAACTACCAATCTTCCAACTGCTGCTTTAACACGATTTACAAGCGGTGTTGGCGTAATGATAGGATTAACAATTTATGCAGCAGTTGGTAGCGCAGGAAGCACTATTACAGCCTCGTATACTAATCAAGCAGGAACATCAGGCCGAACTACAGTTGCTCAAGTATTTGGAACAAGTACAACTAATACGGCCGGAAGAATGTTAATACTTCCCCTTGCGGCTGGAGATACTGGAGCAAGGTCTGTAGAAAGCGTTACTTTAGCATCAGGCAGCGGAACGTCAGGAAATTTTGGCGTAACATTATTTAAGATATTAAGTGCAATAGCTTTAGATACTACAAATAATAGTTTTACAAATGACATGATTACTGGAGGATTACTTGGCGGCATCCCTAAATTGCAAGATACAAGTCACATTAGCTTATTAGGAGCATTTAACAGTACAAGTAGTTCAGGTAACGCAACTCTCATAATAGCAGAGGGGTAAATGGCAACTAGGAGGTTTTTTGACGGGGCGCAAATTGAGATTGGCTCTTTGCCGATTGAAGGCGCTGCCGTTCAAACTATTATCCTAAACCGTTTAGAATCCACTGCTCAAACATTTAATCCTACCGTAATCAGGCAAGCATCAAGTGTAATAACTCTTGATAGGCTTGAATCCACAGCGCAAATATTTTTGCCCGTAGTTACTCAAGGCGGTGGCGTTCAAACCATAACCTTAAACAGGTTAGAATCAACTGCGCAAATCTTTCTTCCTACTGTAGTTCAAGCAGGTGGCGTTCAAACAATTACGCTTAACCTGTTGGCCTCCACAGCGCAGATATTCTTGCCTACGATTACACCAGCTTCTGGGGTTGTTGATACATCTGACATTCTTAACAGATATAGGCGCAAGCGGTCAGAATCCAAAGAGGAAGAAGAAATTGCCGCACAGCTACTCAAAGCTAGGCAAAAACGGCCACAAGTAGAACAAAAGACTAGAGAGCTACGTAACTGGAAAAAGTTAATTTACGAAGCAATTTACGGCGCAGAAACTATAGAAGAATTAGAATCTATAGAAACACCGCCTATCCCTACAGATTCTCCAGAAGTAGTTGCGGCAATTTTAGCTGAAATAGAACAACAAAAAGCAGCAAAGAGAGCAGAGCTAGAGTTAAAACAAGCTCAATTAAAATTAAAAATGGAGGAAGCTTCCCTTCAAGCAGTTCAATTAGAATCGCAAATTAGTAGCAAATTAGAAGAGCAAAGGCGCTCTGTAGAGGCTATACAAAAATTAAAAGAGGAAATAATGAGCCGTCATGCTATAGCTGTAGAAGCAGCAAGGCAGATGGAAATGCAAGCATTTTTGCAATTACAAGAAGCTGAACGCAAAGCGGAGGAGTTTACCCGCAAGCGAAATAACCGTATAAAGCGACTAAAGGCGCTAATGTGGCTAGCTAAAATAGATTTATGAGCAATAAATATAAATTGTTTCAATATTGTCCGATTCAAAAAAAAGTAGTTCCAATAGAAAAAGTGCAGCGCACTTCAAATGCTCGTAACCTGTTTATACAAGACGAGATGGAACCAGTGCGTAATCCACTTAATCCAAAGGAAATCTATACCAGTAAATCAAAGCTTAGGGCGGCCTATAAAGCTGCTGGAGCTATTGAAATTGGCGATGCCTACGATAAAGGGTACATCCCAGATCAGGAGTCTGGCGCATCCACTCGTAGAATGGCCAAGTATTTAACTAACCAAATAATTGATAGGTATAGAAATGGAAGATAATGAAACCTTAAATCCGTCCGATACTGAGGTTACCGTAGAGCGAGAGCCAGCTAATTTGTCTATCAGACAAACGCTAAAACAACAGTTGAAAAACGTTAATGATGAGAGCGAAAGTAGTGATAACGCTACTCAAGCAGAGGAGTCGTCCAATAGCGAGGCCGTAGCGGTTGAGGAGGTCAGCGCTCCTACTACTCCACCAATGGTTCCACCTGCGGATATGAATGCCGCTGAAAAAGAGGCGTTCCTGAATCCTACTCCGGCTAATGCTCATGTTTTGCAATCCTATCTAAACCGTAGGGCTTATGAGACACGTTCTGACTATAGCCGAAAAATGCAGGAGGTAGAACAGCTAAAACGCCAAACCTCCGGCCTTTACGAGACTATAAAGCAATACGAAGACGAGTACGCTAGAGACGGCATTTCTATAGCCGATGTCACCAGGCGGGCAGTAGCTTGGGATAAGGCTATGCAAAGCAATCCAGTAGAAACCGCCTTGGATTGGCTGGACTCTTATGGGGTAAGGCTAGAGGAGCTAACTCAGCACCAGCCTCAAGAACAAGCCCCTGCTCAATACCTAACCAGGGAAGAGGCAGAACGCATAGCTGATGAGCGATTTAAGTCAATTCAATCAGAGCAGGAAAAAAAGGCTCTTGAGTATTACAATCAACAGGTCGTAAACTCATTTATGAGTAACAAGCCGTTATTCAGAGATCCAGAAACAGCAGCGCAGTTAGAAGCTGAGATGGCTCCAGTTGTTCAGGCTCTTAACGCTACAGGGCGGTATTCCTCCCCTGAGCAAGTATTAGAGACTGCATACAACTACGTAGTAAACGGCAATCCGACTTTTTCCGGCCTCGTTCAAAAAATGGCCGCAAAGCCGGTGATACAACAGCAGCAGCAGGTCGTTCAAAAGGCCAAGCAAGCTGCCAAATCTATATCTGGCTCCACCGGTAGTGGGACTCCCAGAGTGCAATCAAAATCACTAGGGGATAACCTACGTCGGCGATTCGTAGGAGAGTAGCCATAAGGTTATCCCGCAAACTTTAAGGGATAACTAAAATGGCTAATTTAGAAGAGGCAATAGTATCTACCCTCTTTGATCAATCAGAAGAAATTGCTGATGTTGTGCTTCATCACAACCCAGTAACTTCTGTATTGGATGAGAAGGGTAGAATCAAGAAGATTGGCGGCGGCTATGAGCTGCGTAAGCCAGTAATGTATAACGATGCAGCAGTAGGTGGATTCTATCAGGGATACCAGTCTTTTGACTTGTCCTCGATTGATGACCTTACAGCTTTCCGTTTTCAGATTAAGCAGTGCTATGAGCCTGTTGCAATGAACGGACGCGAGCGTCGTGCAAATCGTGATGAGGCAGCTCTCCTTGACTTGGCTGAGGC
>JACCDP010169253.1_pt1 | contig 10027 bp, 6 predicted proteins | sample 7445841 | NCBI WGS metagenome assembly JACCDP01 (sample SAMN15323441, study PRJNA562643) | freshwater metagenome | isolation source: river surface water | place: USA:Blue River Watershed | collected 2017-08-17
AACGCAACGAAATGACTATTCGACCTTGGGACTTTGGTACAGATGCTATCGAACGTATGCGTGTGGCAACTCCACAGAGTATGCTTGACGCTGACTTTGAATACGGACTACAACCAACTAAGTGGCAGGCAATCGGATTGTTAAGGCAATATCCAAGTGTTTACGAAATTCCAGGAACTGACACAGCAGTAAGTAGTGTGGTCACTGATGCTAGTGCAGGTACAGCAAATATTGGTGCAAGTTTAATCACGGTTACTACAACAGGACCTCACGGTTTTACAGTAGGAACTCCAATTACAATTAAAGCATTGGCAAACACTGTCACTGGATTTAGTAGAGCAGAAGGCACATTCTTAGTCAATAGTGTTCCTACCACTACAACATTCACTTATTACAGTGCTAGTAAAGTTGGAACATCTAACGGTCAGGTCTTAGCAACAACTTATACACAGTTAAGAAAAGCATCTTTTTACACAGGTGCCAGTTTAGGAACACCTGTATTCAGCGTGTACAGTGCAGGTAGTTCAGGAACAATCACTTCTGAATTAGCTACAACTTCAGGAACAGATCAAATTGCATTTACTGGAACTGCACCAAGTATTGGATCACCGCTGACTGCTTCAGGAATCAATCCTGGAACTCAGGTAACCGGTGTTGTTGGCTCAGGCGGAGTAGCCGTTCAAACAGGAACAGCACTAAATGCTTCCATAGGGGAGACAACCATCGAAGTCGATAATGCTTCAGGTATCTTAGAAGGAATGGCATTAGACAACGGAAGCGGTACTGCAATTTTCGTAACAGGCGTAACAGGCACTACAGTGAGTCTCACAGCTCCACTAACAGCAAATAGACAAGGATCTACAGAAACATATAATGCTATTTCAGCAACACTATCAAGTCCTATTGGAACTGGTGCCAAGTTTAACTTTGCTAGAGTAAATGAAACTTATCAATATGTTGGTGTTGCTGACGGTGGAACTAATTATCAAATAGGTGATAGACTGTTAATTCAAGGAAGTCAACTTGATGGAACTAACGGTGTAAACGATATAACTATCACAGTTTTAAGTGTAGAAAGCGGCGGGTCTATTGCTAATATTGATAGCAGTGTTCCAATTAGTTTTAGTGGAACTGCTGCCTCAGGAGCACAAACATATAGTCCGGTATCTCAAAGCTCTACTTCAGGATCTGGTATTAATTCAACCTGGAGTGTTACAAGGTCTGATTCAGGAGACTCTACAGCAGGAAGTTACAGTGTAACTAATATTAATCCTGGTAGCAACTTTAATCCTGGAGAGCAAATAGTAATAACTGGAAATCTGTTAGGTGGAGCGACTCCAGCAAATGATTTATACATTGTTGTTGGTACTGTTGGCGGTCTTGGAGAAATAGCCACTTTTAATTATTCCGGAACTGCTGTAGGCACCGACGATGTTTTCACTAATTTAACTTCGTCTAATCTTCCTCATCTTGGAGCAGGTGCGACATTCAATATTACTAGAGCTGCTGGAGAATATAGCCTAGTTATAGCTAATGCAGGATCTAATTATCAAATAGGAAATACTTTATCTGTTGCGGGCAGTGCATTAGGTGGATCTATTCCAGGAAACAATGCTACTATCACTGTTACATCTGTCAGTGGAGGAGCTATATCAGCTGCATTAATTACAGGTAATCCAGTGGCAGGTAGTGTGTTAGATTTTTATTCAGCACTGTCATTAAGTGAAGTAACTACTGGATCAATACCAGATGGAACTTCAATCGCATATGCTGCGATTGCGGGAATTCAAGTAGCATTTACTACTGCTCACGGTCTGGTTCCTGGTGCCAGTATTACAGTATCTATTTCTAGTAACGGCACTAATCACGGATATGCTGCTGGGCCTTTCTTCGTAGAAAGTACTCCAACACCTACTACTATTAGATATACTGCAAGAACTAGCGGTTCGGTTGATACATCAACCGTGACTCTCACAGGCGTAGTATATACCAGGTCTGATGCTTATTTTGTTCATAGACCATATGACGGCGGTGTACAACTTGGTACTGGTGGACCACAGCACGGTGCTCAGGCGATTCGTATGAGTAAAAAATACATACGTTATCAGTCTGGTAAAGGTGTTATGTATACAACTGGTGCATTATTTGCTCCAAGTTACGATTTACAAAATTTAACTGCTACAGGAACAGCAGTTGGATCTTATATTACTGTAGTTACTGATGACGTAGACCACGGATGTCAAGTAGGCGGTGTAATTAAAATCAAAGGTGTAGAAACTGCTGGATACAATGGTACATATACAATTACAGATATAATTAACGAAAGACAATTTAGGGTTCAAGCACAAACTGTTCTTTCAAATGTATATGCTACACTATCTGGACAAGCACAAATGAGTCTAGTAAATTGGCACGGAGCAACTGTTCGCGCAGGAATATTTGATGAACAGAATGGTATGTTCTGGCAGTATGACGGGCAGCGTTTATCAGTAGGGCGTAGAACTAGTACATTCCAACTGGCCGGAACAGTAAGTATAGCAAGGGATACTAACCTAATTACTGGAACAAGTACAAGATTTAGGGATCAGTTAACCGCAGGTGACAAAATTGTTATTAAGGGAATGACACACGTTGTAACTAATATTACAAGTCAAACTAGTATGACAGTGACTCCTGATTACAGAGGAGCAGTTGATGCTACCAATAGTAAGTTGTGTAAAGTAGAAGATTTTATCTTTAACCAAGATCATTTTAATATTGATAAATTAGACGGAACTGGCCCGAGTGGCTATAACGTAGATATATCAACTATGCAGATGATTGGTATTCAATATACTTGGTATGGTGCTGGATTTATTGATTATATGTTAAGAGGAAGTGATGGTAATTATGTAATGGTTCATCGTATTAGAAACAGTAATGTTAATACTGAAGCATATATGCGTACTGGTAACCTTCCTGTTAGATATGAAGTTATTAATGAAAGTGCTAAAAATAAGCTAAAAACTTCAATGACTGCAACACAAACTACTATCGTTCTTGATGATGCTACAGACTTTCCGAATTCTAGCGGTACTGTATTAATTGATAATGAATTGATTTCATTCACAGGAAAATCAGGAAATACCTTAACTGGATGTACTAGAGCAGTGCCAATGACCAACTTTGTAGCAGGCGCTTCAAGAACATTTACCGCAGGAAGTGCTGCTACACACGAATATAATACAGGTGTTGTTTTAGTAAGTAATACAATTAGTCCAATTATTAGTCACTGGGGTAGTGCTTTCTTAACAGATGGAAGATTCGACGAAGATCGAGGATATTTGTTTAACTATGCTGCTACCAATGTGTCTATTACAACTACGAAGAAAACTGCTTTCTTAATTAGACTATCGCCAAGTGTATCTAATGCGATTGTAGGAGATTTAGGAGAAAGAGAGTTACTAAATCGTGCGCAATTATTATTAAAAGGCATTGAAATTACCAGTGACACAGGCACTGGTGGTATCGTTGTTGAAGGTGTGCTAAATCCGCAAAATTATCCAATTAGCCCTTCAGATATTTCCTGGACTGGATTACAAGGAGCAGCACAAGGTGGACAGCCAAGTTTCAGTCAAATTGCTCCTGGTGGTTCTGTTGTTTGGAGTTCGGCAAGCCAAACTACTGCTATTGCTACTACATTAGCATTTCCTACAGGTAGTATTACAGCAAGAGCATTGAGCTGGCGTAGTAATAGAAGTATTGTAAATAACGAAGATTATTTTGCTATAACTGAAAGCGATTATAATACCTATATAAGTCAAGGATTAGCAGTTGGAGACAGGCTATCAGGCAGTAATATTCCTGCAAATACTACAATTACTCAGCTATCGTTTTGGTATAATGACCAACCTCCTCCTAACGGAACTGGTTTAGGTAATTTATATTTTGTAAGAATGAGTCAACGTGCTACCGGTAACACATCAGGTAATGCCACATTAACTGTAACTAAGGCATATAATACATCAGCTACTTCAATTTTATTCTTCCAAAATGCAAGCTGGGTAGCAGCAGGTGCTACAACAGGAACCGAAGTCGACGACACTGCTAAATTCCCAGGCGGTACTTTTGTAAGTAGTGCTACCTCTCAGAGTTATTTTGGAACATCGTACTTTCGTGTGACATTTAACCAGTCTAGTATTGGCGCAGCATTTACTCCAGGCACAACTACAGTACAATTTAAATTTGGTATTCCTCCTTTCGCACTACCTGGTGAAACTGTATTTTCGTTTGTTGCTGGTCCTGGTACAACAAGTGTTCTTGATTTAAGCGAATTGAAAGAACTAACTAATACTACATTAGGCGGACGAGGAACTTATCCTAACGGTCCAGACGTGTTAGCTATTAATGTGTATAAGGTATCTGGAGCTGCAATTAACTCTAACATTGTTCTACGGTGGGGCGAAGCGCAGGCTTAAAGACTATCGATAATATCGATGATAGATTGGATCTTAGTTTGTATAATTTTATTACGCAGACTAAGATCCAAAGCTTTATGTAAAGGTTTAGGAGGATTTTCTAAATTGAACCAGCCCCAAGCTTCGTGTTCGTCGCTTAATGTTGGTACAAACTCTTGATTTACTACACAGAAAAAAGTATGAAAATTAAACATACTGTCATTGCTGACAAATTTTTCTAAGGGCAATGTTTTTTTGATGTCAGGTAAGTGACCAAGTTCTTCTTCAATTTCTCTTTGAAGTCCTTGCCAAGCAGTTTCTCCGGTATGATTAGTGCCACCGACCAGGCCCCAGAGTCCTTGATGTTTTCCGTTGGCTTTTTGAAGTAATAAAAATCTATGTGTGTCTTTAGCACAAATTAATGCACCTGAACAGTCGATTAAAGTTCCAGTCTCCATAAGCCTTTTTTGTATTCACCTTCAAATGATTTAACCCAACTCACGCCATTCCATTTATATTGCACAAGTGTATACAAATTTGTTTGATAAATCAACTGATCTGAAGATTCTTTAGCACTAAACACTATGTGCCATTTGTTTCCATCCCATTCGATTATGTCGTTAGCGTCTGCTAAGAAATCACTATTGTCCGCATTTTTCCAAGCATCTGGACCATCTTCATTTAGATTTAGTTTGTAAGTTACTGTACTACCAAAATCAATTGCGGAAGCGGTTACTAGATAAAAAATATCACCGTTGTTCAATGCTGATGCTGATGTCAGTGTGCCGTCGACATACAATTCCCAACTGTTTACTTTATTAAATTCTATACCAGTATTAATCCTTTTAGAAGAATTATTAGTTACAAATGTTTCGATAATTCCGCCGCCAATACTTTCTAGTATTAGATATCTTGTTCCAACCACAGGAGTTAATCCAGAACCTGGTCCTGTCTTAGTAGGATCGATTACAGCATCAAAACTGCCCCAAGCAGTGTTTAGTCTACTTGGGCCTTCTATTAAATCGTTAGTAGGGTATGTATCTTCGTCCCAGTTGGCTATCAATAATGTTTCATCTAAAGTATTAAGACTGACATATCCAACTACTTCTGAACCGTCTGCCTGTGTAAGATAAATTTTGCTCAGTCCCGCAGTGTATTTTCCGGGATGCTGATCAAGTATCACACGCCAATTAAGATATGCTCCATTACTGTTTTTATTAATTCTAACAATGTTTTGCTCAACTAAAATATCAAAATTGCCTATTGTAACTTTGCTTTCGGTTAACAATTCGCTAAAACTAGGACTTCCGCCAGTGCCTAGATCCATACCAAATCCATCAATATAAGATGGATCTCCCTGTCCAGGATTTCCGAAAATGTTAGAAACTACTTTGGTAATCACACCTAGTCTTTTTACTTTTACCGGAGGACTTAGGTATATTGGTGTTTTAAGATTTAGGGTAGCAATGTCTATAGCAATATTTGTTCCTTGGGGCACAGTTCTGCTACTGAAATTAACATCTTCTAGTTCTACTACACTGAGACTAGTCCAGTCGATGTAATTATCTGTGCTTTGGATTTCTAAACTTGGATTAAAAAAGGTTAAAATTTGTTCAAGTATCTGTAATTTTTGATCAGTACTACTGCTCCATATGTCCACTTTTACTGTTAAATTAAATGGAGTGGGCATTAGTCTTTCAACAGTATAATTTTGTCCAGGAGAACTGTTATACGTATCTGTGTCAGGATCTACATCTCTTTCTCTAATGTGAACTTTACCAACATAAGATGCATCGCCAAGCCGACTTCTATCTAAATCTAAATCAGAAATATATACTGCAATTCTTGGTGTAGATTGTAAAGTATTTTCACTGTTCTGATTTACAATAGTTGCTGCCTGTCTGTCCTGGTCGCCGTACATTACAGGAACTCTGACTATAGTGCCATCGCCATACTTTACAGTAAAATTACTAAGTAATCTTATGATTTGTAAAATGTATCTTCTTATTTGTCCGTCATAAAAATGCAACATTATAAATCTGCCCTTGGTCTTAATGCTTTAGATAAGCTCTGACGTTCTGCAACTTGTTCGCCATCTATTGTAGTTGTATTTGTATTATTAATGAAACTGGTCTTTAATGTACTTCTAGTATCTGTATTAGTCATTGTCATACGTACATTATCTTCTCTCTTGACCCATCGTGCACCATTAAACCTAAATAATCTATTCGGCATAAAATCTGTTCTTAAAAAATAGTCACCCTCTCTAGCAGCAGTAGGAAATACAATACCGTGACCAAAGTCTACACCATTTTCAGGTATACCGTCGCCTAACAAGTATCCAGTATATCCAGACCGATCTGGTCTTTCGTGTATTCTACTTGCATCTAATACTGTGCTACTTGCATCTTCGTCAGTAATATCGGCAGTAGTTAACGCAGGATTTCCCTGATCGTCAATAGCTAATGTATAGAATGTTCTAGTGTCATAACCACTTCTTGGTGCTTCGGCTTCGGCCTGTTCTAGAATAGCATCATTAATTTCAAGATTTTTATTAGCCGTGCTTAAAATATCTTTTAATGTGTTATCACTATACACTGAAAAATAACTAGCGTTTGGAGGAGCATTACCAGTAGTGGTATTAGTAACAGTATAAAGAGTTCCTTGATAACGGACTATTTCTCCTGGATTATAAGTTCTGTCAAGATCATAATCGCCTACATAGTTTGCATCCTGATCAGTAGGACGTTTTAAGATATCTGCGTACTGCTGGCTGTCGCTGATTTTCTTTAATTTTAATCTATATAAATGAGGCCACCAAGTTTGACTAAAACCTTCAGCAGCACGGCCAACATCTTCAATTACAAAAAATCTTGGCAACGAAATATCTGCATCATTCAATGCAAATTGATCTTTAAGGTGCGGAAGTTCTAGTACATCACCTGCTAGGGGTTTGCGCCCTATAGTGGTAACAAAGTCATTGATATGTACAGTCATATAGACCATATCGTTATCTAAGAACAAGCCAAATTGACTTAGATTAAAGTCTATATCTTGTACTTGATAGTGCCCACGTATTCTGTAAATATCCTCGCTGTATTTTCTATCACGGTTTTCTAAAAACAGCAAATCTTGAATGTTAGTTTCTTTAATTACATCGTAATGCGGCTGATCTGCTGTGGCTTGATCCACGGGTGTATTTTGAGGACCTAGGTATTTGTGCAGATAAACATCAGTGCCGCCCACAGTGAACATTTCACGAATTTGACGGTCAATAAATTTGTAATCGTGTCCTTTTTCAGGACGAAATAGTGATATACGCGGCATAGTACAATATTTAGCGAATAAATACTACTGGAGATCTATATGCCAGCGAACCAAATAGAAAGTACAAATCCGCAAGAAGTTAAACAAAAAGTCTACGATTACTGTCGTACTATGTTAGGTGACGGTATGGTAGATGTTGAGCTCGACCCTATACATTATGAAACTGCGCTGGATCGAACATTAGCAAGATTTAGACAGCGTAGTCCAAACAGTGTTGAGGATAGTTACGTATTTCTAACTTTAGAAAAAGATCAAAATGACTACGTTCTACCTCAAGAAATAGTAAATGTACAAAGTGTTTTTAGACGTACACTAGGATCGAGAACTGGCGGTGGAACTGGTAGTAACTTTGAGCCATTTAACTTAGCATACACAAACACATATCTGTTAAACAGCACTATGCTAGGCGGAATCGCAACATATTATCTATTTGCTAGTTATCAAGAAATGGTAGGTAAAATATTTGGTAGTTACATTGAGTTTCAGTGGATTCCTACTACTAAGGTGCTTAGAATACTACAGCGTCCATTTACAGAAGGCGAAGTTATAATGCTTCGCTGTCAAAACTATAGACCAGATTATATAATAATCGAAGATTATTTGGCTAAACAATGGGTACGAGATTACACTCTAGCAAACTGCAAAATGATGCTAGGAGAAGCACGTAGTAAATTTGGCGCTATTGCTGGACCAGGCGGTAGCGGACAGCTCAACGGTAATGATTTAAAATCCGCAGCAAAAGAAGAAATCACTGCACTAGATAAAGAACTAGAAACATTAATAGCAGGCGGCACTGGATATACATTTGTCATAGGGTAATATGAAAATATTTGAAATAATAGTAGAAGCTAAGGAAAAGAAGCTACCTAAAAGTGCTAGGGAAGCAGCTCCTCACGCTAAACAATTCACAGATATTGATCAATATTATGGAATGTATAGATTTGGTGTTGCTATGGCAGCACAACCTGACAAAGATACTCCTAAAGAAGGTCCAGCCAAAGATGTTCCTGCGGTATGGATGTACACCGATGCCGATGAGGAAATCGTAAATAAAGCAGCTAAGAATCAAGGCATCAGCGGTAAGACCATAGTTAAAAAAGGTCCAAGTTCCGAACTAAACACAGTCAACAAAGTAAGTCCAGTAGCCAAGCCAAAAAGAAACAAATACGGCGTCTAATTTCTTGACATTGTAACAAAAATATAATAAATTATAGTGCTAGGAGGTACTATGATTATTGGCTTTGTAGGTTTTATTGGTTCGGGCAAAGACACTGCTGCGGACTATCTTGTAAATTTCCACGGTTTTAGAAGAGACAGTTTTGCATCCACACTGAAAGATGCAGTTGCCTGTGTCTTTGGCTGGGATAGAACACTGCTAGAAGGGCGCACAAAAGAAAGTCGCGAGTGGCGCGAGCAAGTAGATCCTTGGTGGAGTGAACGTCTAGGCAAAGAAATCACACCGCGATGGGTACTGCAATACTGGGGAACAGAAGTTTGCAGAAATGGGTTTCATAACGATATATGGATCGCTAGTTTAGAAAATAAAATTAGAAAAACTAACGATAACGTAGTAGTCACAGATGTACGTTTCCCCAACGAAATTAAAGCTATTCACAATGCTGGTGGAAAGGTATTTCGTATCAAGCGTGGCTTAGACCCAGAGTGGTACGACGATGCAATTGCGCATAATCAGGGTCCTACTAATATGCGCTGGGCATTAAGTAAAATGCATTTAAACGAAGCTAAGATACACGCTAGTGAATACAGTTGGGTAGGAAATAAAGGTATTACTGCTGAAATCGACAACAACGGAACTATAGATGATTTATATAATCAACTTAGAAATCAGGTCGAAGATCACCTTGGCGCCATTGAACGCCCTCTTTATGTAGGACTCGCTGACAGTTCGCACACACCGTCTTAAGATTATTGTGTCGGCTATTATTTAGATTTCCATCTATGTGAAACACATTGAACTGTTCTTTGTGTTTACTCTTATAGCCGCACTTGTCACAGGCCATTTTTTGGCGATAACCATCTAGGTACCATTTAGGAACACCGTGGGCTAGTCCGCCGTGTTTTATACATATCTCACATTTTTTTCTATAGTATGTTCTACCGTTCTTAACATAGTTAACAGCGGCTGGACGTAAATTACAAACACATAAAGGTCTTGTCATAACTTTATTTATTTCGCACCTTTTTGTCCCCTTTTCTTGAATGTATAAATAGCCAATTTTAGGATTTTCCAATAAATAAAAGTA
>JACCDP011399075.1_pt1 | contig 10027 bp, 11 predicted proteins | sample 7445841 | NCBI WGS metagenome assembly JACCDP01 (sample SAMN15323441, study PRJNA562643) | freshwater metagenome | isolation source: river surface water | place: USA:Blue River Watershed | collected 2017-08-17
ATATATTGGCAGATGGACCTGTTAGAGCAGTTCAATTGATTCCAAGACAAATTGAACACTTTGACTTCATAGAAGTTGACGAATTGCTTGAAACAGATAGAGCAGATGGTGGATTTGGAAGCTCTGGAAAGAAGTGACAGGAAAGAAATGGATAGTACACAATTCGTATTTTGGTTACAAGGTTTCTTTGAGTTATCAGATTCAAAAACCTTATCAGAGAAACAAGTTCAAGTGATTAAAGATCATCTTGCTTTGTTTTTAAATAAAGTTACTCCAGATAGAAATAATGTTTCTTCTTGGTTGTCCAGAGAACAACAAACTTATTGTACAAGTGAGTTTTCTAAATCTGCAATAGACAAGTTAAATAAAATATCTGAAGAAGATATAAAAAAATTCAAAAATATATCAAAACGGAATTAACATGTTGAACAATAATGCATTACAATTAAGAAATGGATATATTGCCTTAACAAAGCTTCCAAAAGAAGAATTGGAAGAATTGATTACAGGAAAGAAGGAAGAAGAGCATAATAACGCTCATGGAGTTATTTTACCAGGAATTACACTTAAATTAAATTCTGATTACAAGGCGTTAACTATTGGTAAAATACATAGTATGGATCGTGGAGTCAATCATGATATAAATGAAATTAATTTGGAAAACAATCAATTGGTTGTTTATCATCCAAACACTTCATATGAATTGACATTAAACGGAACTGTATTTGTTATTTTGAAACCAACAGATATTATCTCTGTTATCATCTCATGAAAGGTTCTTTATCATGATCTTTAGAGATATAAAGTTCTACTTTATCTCTTAGTCCTGGTACACCAATAAATTTTGGCTTAAGTCTGTAATCTCCAAGACCAGACTTAGGATCAAAACCTGCACGTACATAATATAGTGGATTTGGGATTCCAGAATAATCATCTAAGTGCATTGGTAATGTATCTTCTTTAGCATTTCTTTCTTTATTAGCACGAGCGATATCGCGTTGCTTATTAGCATCTCTTGTTGCTTTAGCTTTAGCAGCAATATCAGCTTTCTTTTCTGGACTCATTGGACCTTTTGCTGCCATTAATTTCTTACGTCTTGCTGACAATGCATTCTTAGCCAAATCTTGAAAGAAATTGGCATTAATTACATCAAGTCCTTCTGGATCATTCATTATAAGATCCATAATTTTATCTTTTAATGATTGTCCAGAAGCTTCTTCTAATTGTTCTCTAATAAGTTGTTTTAATTCTTGTTTTGTTATTTTCATTGTTTATTAATCTCCAACTAAGAATTAATTATTGTTTAATAATCGAAAGTGCAACAATATTTATTATTAACATTTGACAAAAGAACAATGGTTCAAGTAGGAGAATGCCAGAAAGAGGATAAAATAAATGTCAGGTAAAAAAGTATTAAATTTCTTAAAGGAACATGTGGCTGGTCCATTAATGACCGCAGGAGGCGCAGTAGTAGCTGCTGTATCTGCATCAGGAAAGGATGCAGAACCAAAAGAGGTTGCACTTGTATTTGTTGGAGCCCTTTTAGGCGCAGTATTACATAAAGAAGTTATTGTAAAATTTGCTCCTGTAGAAGATTGAGATAAAGAACCAAAAAACTAATAAACATAAAAGGAAGGCAATGCCTTCCTTTTTATTTCAATATCACATATGTCATTATACTGATTCATTATGCAAAATAACAATATAACAAATATAAATGTATCTAAAGGCGACGGTCGATCTATATTATTGATTGATGGAATGAATTTATTCATTAAATCATTTATGGTAAATGAAACAATTAACAACAAATCGGAACCTATTGGTGGAGTAGTTGGTTTTATTCGTTCATTGAGATCTATAGTAAATTTATTTAAACCAGAAAAGGTTATTATAGCATTTGAAGCTGGCGGTGGTTCTCCAAGAAGAAAAAAGATCTTTCCAGATTATAAAGCAAATAGAGCCAAACTAAAAGGTAACATCAATGAAATGATGAATAGAACTACGTCTTCTAGATCAATCAAAGATACTCTTAGATTTGATGAAAACCTTAAAGTGAAACAACTTGTACTTCTTACAGGAATTCTTAAAACAATGCCAGTTTGCCAAGTCTATGTTAAAGATGTAGAAGGTGATGATATTATTGGTTATCTTGCCAAAGAAAAGTTTGGTAGAATGACAGAATATAAAAATCATAGAAAAATTATTGTTAGTTCTGATAAAGATTATTATCAACTGTTAGACGATCCAAATGTTATAATTTATGAAACAACAAAGAAAGCCATCATAGATGGTAAATTGGTACTTGAATCAACAGGGATTGCTCCAGGCAATTATTGCCTTGCAAAAGCCATTGTAGGCGATGTATCGGACAACATACCTGGAGTACCGGGAGTAGGCTTCAAGAGCCTTGCAGGGCGTTTTAAAAACGTTCTGGACAATACCAAAACAGATGTGACCATCGATGAAATCTTAACTTTATGTCAAACCAACAAAGAATATGTCATAATAGAAGAAAAGAAAGTTAATAAAAAGAAAGCTATTGTTGAAACAAAGACAAAGAAAAAGAAAGCTCCAACAATTTATAAAGACATATTGGATTGTGAAGATATTATTAAAAGAAATTGGAAACTTATGTATCTCAACTCTTCTACAATGAGTTGGGATCAAATTCAAAAAATTGATTCAACTGTAGAAAACTTTACTCCTCAAAGAGATCAATTGACATTAATGAAATTATTGATTCAAGAAGGTATAAATCTTGACTTCAATATCAATAATTTTGCTCTTGAACTACAACATCTAATCCACGAATAGAAGAATTTTTTTGACCAACATATTTATGAAAATTTACTTTATGAAAAAATAAGAAACGTCTTGTTTTTAAGGGTTTTTTCAACAAAAAAATTCTTTATTTTTTTTCATTTTTTTCTGGAAGAAAAGTTCTGAGGATACTCTTTATCCTAACAGAACTTTAGAAGAATAAAAAATAAGAAACTACAAACACACTAACCAATGTTTGTTTACTCATATTATGACACATGATATGGGTTTCATACATTCAAGGATAGAATTTATGTCATCATCACAAACAGATAATAATAGTGAAACCAGAACAACAACAACAAAAAAATTTACATTTGATAAACTTTTTCAAGAAAAGATAGTACAAGCAATGATAGTAGACAGAAATTGGGCTGCCCAATTTTCTGAAGTATTAGAAATAGATTACTTTCAATATGCATATCTGAAATTAATTGCTACAGAATATCTACGTTTTCATAAGGTTTATAAAGAATTCCCAACCGCAGATCTATTATCACAAATAATTGTTAAGAACTTGAAAGAATCTGGTTCTGATTCAATTCTTAAGGACCAAGTAAAAGAATTCTTTTTGGGAAGAATTAAACAAGATAAAGACTTGCAAGACCTTGGATATGTAAAAGAGCAATCTCTTATGTTTTGTAAGAGATCTGCAATACATAAGGCACTTGTTAAATGTGTTGATTTAGCCAATTCTGACAACATGAGTGATCAAGATAAAATCTTTGAAGAAGTAAAGAAGGCTATTACGGCTGGAAATGAGAATACATCTGGTTTGGATTTATTTGATGACGTTGCTGCACGATATTCTGAGACATATAGAAGAACTGTTCCGACAGGAATCAAAGAATTAGATTCTAGAGATATGTTAAATGGTGGTCTTGGCTCTGGCGAACTAGGATTTGTTGTTGCTGCATCAGGTGTAGGTAAGTCACATGTTCTCGTTCACCTTGGAGCACAAGCTCTTTTGCAAGGTAAAAACGTTGTTTATTATACATTTGAATTAAATGAAAGAATGACAGGAATTCGTTTTGATTCACATTTATTGGACATTGGTTCAACAGATTGTTATGATAATAAAGATATTATTCAAAAGTTCTATAATGACAATAAAGATGCATTAGGAAAATTGAAGATCAAGTATTATGCAACAGGATCAGCAACGGTAAACACTTTAAGATCACATTTAGAAAAATTGTCTGCACAATCATTTAGACCAGATATTATTCTAATCGATTATGCTGGTATTATGAGATCAACAGAAAAGTATGATCTTCTAAGATTAGAATTAAAGAAGATTTGTGAAGAACTTAGACAATTTGCTGCTGAGATGGATGTACCAATTTGGACAGCATTACAATCAAATAAAGAAGGTGTAAACTCTGATGTAGTTGATATAACCAATTTATCGGAAGGTTATGCACAAGCACACATTGCAGATTTCATTATGGGTCTTTCAAGACCACAAAAACAAAAATCAACAGGATATGGTACTGCCTTTATTGCTAAAAATAGAGCAGGAAAAGACGGCATAATGTACAAAATTCATTTAGATACATCAAAATCTAAATTAAGAATCTTGTCAGAACAAGAAGCAGCAGATGTAGAACATGAACTTCTTACGAATGAAGAGGAAGACGCTCTTGAAAAAATTCGTAGAATGAAGGCAAGAGATTTTATGTCTCCATTGGCTAAAAAAGAATTATTGAATTCTTGAAATAATATCAATAAACAAATATAGAAAGAAATTATATGGGAATTGTAGAAAACAATTTAGATACCAATACATCAAAATATCAAACAGCTTTATCTAAATCAAAAGAATATTTTGGTAATGATGAATTAGCTGCACAAGTATTTCTTGGCAAATATGCATTAACAACACCAGAAGGTGTTATTCTTGAAGAGACACCAGATGATATGCATAAAAGAATGGCAAAAGAATTTGCCAGAATTGAATCAAAATATCCAAATTCAAAGTCAGAGAAAGAAATATATGAGTTGTTTAAGAACTTCAAATATATTGTTCCACAAGGTTCACCAATGTCAGGTATTGGCAATCCTTATCAAACTGTATCTTTATCAAATTGTTTCGTAATCGAATCTCCATATGATAGTTATTCTGGAATCTGTAAGACAGATCAAGAAGAAGCGCAAATCATGAAACGTAGAGGCGGAGTTGGATTTGATATCTCTACAATCCGTCCAAGAGGTTTATCTACAAGTAATGCAGCTAAGACTACAGATGGCATCGGTATCTTCATGGAAAGATTCTCAAACACTTGTAGAGAAGTTGCTCAAGGTGGACGTAGAGGCGCTTTAATGCTTTCTATTTCTGTACATCATCCTGAAATAGAAACCTTCATTAACATCAAAAGAGATTTAAAGAAAGTTACAGGAGCTAATATCTCTATAAGACTTTCAGATGAATTCATGAAAGCCGTCAAAGCTAATGAAGATTATGAAGTACGTTTCCCTGTTGATGACACAGAGAATCCAAAAATTAGAAAGAATATTAATGCCAAACAAATTTGGGATCAAATCATAGATTCAGCTTGGTCAAGCGCAGAACCAGGATTGTTATTTTGGGATACATGTACAAGCCAAACACCAACCGAAGCTTATAAGGCAAAGGGATTTGGTTCTGTAAGTACGAACCCATGTATAACAGGCGATACGTTAATTGCTGTTGCAGATGGTAGAAACGCGGTTTCTATTAAGCAATTAGTAGAAGAAGGAAAAGATGTACCTGTATATTCAACAAATATTAAAACTGGACAAGTTGAAATCAAAATGGGACGTAATCCTCGCGTTACTGGAATAAATAAGGAAGTTTGGAAATTAACACTAGATGATGGAAGTGAGTTTAAAGCCACACCAAATCACAAGATATTGCTTAAAAATCTTCAATACGTGGAACTTAAAGATTTGAAACCAGGAGACTCTATATTCCCATTTTATAGTCATAATTCCAATGGTTATCGTCAAATTTCAAACACTGGTAGTGAAATGTCTGGTGGTGCTAGAAGAAATCGTAGACAATATAGATTAATTGCCGAATTCAATGGAATTAATGTAAATCCAAAAACTCACGCTATTCATCATATTAATTTTAATTCAACTGATGACAGAATAGAAAATCTTCAAGCTTTATTACATGAAGAACATAAACAAATTCATTCTGAAAAAATGATTGGATCTAAAAATCCATATCATAAGATGACTGACGAATGGAAATTTAAGTTTGCATCGAAACCAGGAATTAAAAATCCAAAATATTCTGGACATACAAATGATGAATTGTTAGAGCATGGCAAAAAATTATTTGATGCACATGGTAAACTTACAAATGATATTTGGTTAGATTATGCAAAGAAAAATAAATTACCACAATATCTGGGAAATCAATTTAGATTTGGTTCATTTAAAAATTTCGTCAATCAAGTTTCATCAAATCATAAAGTTGTTTCAATAGAATTTATCGGAAATGAAGACGTTTACAATATCACAGTTGATGATAATCACAATTATCATGTAATAACTTCTAAAGAAGATGACAAATATATAACAAGTAGTGGTATTTGCGTCAAAAATTGTGGGGAAATTCTCCTCAGTCCATATGATAGTTGTAGGTTATTGTTGGTTAATACACTTTCATTTGTAGAGAATCCATTTACTTCAAAAGCCAAGTTTGATTATGAAAAGTATGGAAAAGTTGTTCAAGTTGCGCAAAGACTTATGGATGACATGATTGATCTTGAACTTGAATGTATAGAAAAGATTCAAAAGAAAATTGAAGCAGATCCAGAACCAGAAGATGTAAAGAGAATTGAAATTGATCTATGGAATAAGATCAAGACAGCAGCCATTAATGGAAGAAGAACTGGACTTGGAGTAACTGCTATTGGTGATACAATTGCCGCATTGAATCTTCGTTATGGTTCAGAAGAATCTGTTACAGCAATAGAAGAAATCTACAAGCATCTTGCTTTAAATGCATATAGATCAACTGTTGAAATGGCAAAGGAACGTGGAACATTTCCTGTTTATGAATATGATTTAGAAAAAGATCATCCGTTTATTAATAGAATTATGGATCTTGATTCGAATCTTAAAGAAGATTGGAAAAAGTATGGACGTAGAAACATTGCTCTTACAACAACTGCTCCTGCTGGATCTGTAAGCGTTTTAACACAAACAACATCTGGAATTGAACCAGCATTTGAAGTTGTCTACAAACGTCGTAAGAAGATTAATCCAAATGATAAAGAAGCAAGAGTTGACTTTGTTGATGCACTTGGAGATAAATGGCAAGAATATAAAGTTTATCATCATCAATATAAGAAATGGATGGAAGTTTCTGGTAAAGAAGCTATTGAAGATAGTCCATATTACAAAGCTAGAGCAAATGATATTGATTGGGTAGCAAAAGTAAAAGCTCAAGCTGCTGCTCAAAAATGGATTTGTCATTCAATCTCTAATACAACAAATGTTCCAAACGAAACATCGAAAGAAGTTGTATCAGAAATTTATATGACAGGTTGGGAATCTGGTTGTAAAGGTGTAACTGTATATAGAGACGGATGCAGAGATGGTGTACTTGTAACAGAAAAACCAATTACACCAGTCATTGACGACAATTCTTTCAAAGAACATCATGCTCCAAAACGTCCTAAAGATCTTCCATGTGACATTTTCCATATTACAGTTGGTGGAGAAAAATGGAATGCATTCGTTGGTCTTTATGAAGACAAACCATATGAAATCTTTGTTGGAAGATCGGAATATGTACAAATTCCAAAATCAAAGAAGCATGGAATCATTCATAAGAATGGAACATACAACTTATTAATTGGTGAAGGTGATGACCAAATCATTGTTAAAGACTTGGCAAAAGTCTTTGAGAACGCATCTGAAAGTGCATTCACCAGAACTGTTTCTCTTGCTCTTCGTCATGGTGTTCCTGTACAATATGTCGTTGAACAAATTGAAAAAGGAGCAAGTAAAGAGAATAATCTATTCTCTCTTGGTAAAGGTCTTATGAGAGTTCTTAAGGGTTATATCAAAGATGGAACCAAGACAAAGAAGAAATGCGAAAATTGTGGTTCAGATGAATTGGCTTATATTGAAGGCTGTTTGACGTGCAGCGGTTGCTCTCACAGCAAATGTGGATGAATGTCAAAAAAGCTCATAAAAGACATATGCGAGATATGTAAAGCTTCTTCAAAAGAGAAGCTTCTTGTATTGCATCATATCATTCCAAGATGTGATGACAGATGTACCAACGATCCTCATAATCTAGCAATATTATGTTCTTCTTGTCATGATTTGGTTCATGCAGGAATTTATACAATTATTGGTGTTTATTCTTCCACTTCCATAATAACAAAAAATAAAGGAAGAAGTTTACTTTTTTTCAAAAAAGGTGATAATCCTCCATTAGAGAAAGAATTTTGGAAAGTTAAAGACAATCCATTAGTGATAACTAGAAAAACAAACAATATTTAAAATAATGAATAATAATAATAAATTAATCAAAACTTATATTAAAGAATATCTTACAGTAAAAGAACAGATAGAATCTCAAACATCTGTTAAATCTTCGGTCATTGTTTTTCTTGATATGGATGGAGTTCTTGCTGACTTTGATAAAGCAATGAAGTCTTCAAATAAAGTTGCAGAAGAGAAACAGAAACTTGTTGGTGTATTGAAAGCCACACCAGAACTTGCTAAATTATCTGAGGATGAACTTAAAGCAAGATTGAAAGGTCCACAAACAGAACCAAGCTTAAAGGCATTGAAGAAAGCCTTTCAACAATATTCTGCTGTAAAGTATGGTCTTGCAGGACAAGAAGGTTTCTTTATGAATCTTGAAGAAATGCCAGGAGCAAAGGAACTTATTCAAGGAGTTGCAGATATCACAGGCAATTTGCCAAATATATTAACTGCTCCTGTGCAGGGTTCTCATTGTGAAAAAGAAAAGAAACTATGGATGTTTAAACATTTTAATGGAATGTTTGATAAGTTCTATTGTGATCCAGATAAAGGATCTTATGCTCAAGGTAATCCAAACAATGTTTTGATCGATGATAGAACAAAGAATACAATTCCATTTGAAAGAAATGGTGGAACTTCTATATTCTATTCTGGAGACGTTAATGATGCCTTGTCAAAAGTACAAGATATTGTTAACAAAGCGCAAGGTACATCTATATGAATCATAATGACATTAAATACAAATATTTATATACATCAAGCACATCTAATCGATTCACAATTGACAATGTTAAACAACAAGAACATTGTGATTGCTGTTATTGTAGAGAAAAAAGAAATTCGTTAAAAGAACACTATGATTATAGTGAAGGAAATTCTTCGGATTGTTTACATGATGGTTGTCCAGAATGTAATGGAACTGGAAGAAAGAAAAGAGATGGAAGTATGTGCATTCATATGATTGCTTGTACTTGTAGAAAGTGTACTATATGGTGTTGAAAACTAAAGCTTTAATAAAAATATTCATCAAAGAACAAATTGAAGCAGCAACAGTTAATAAGAAAAAGAATAATGTTTCTTATACAGCTTTAGTTCTTTCTAGAGAAGATCATAATAAGTTATTGGCTCATTTGTCTGGAATGTATCCAAATGATTGGGAAGTTATTGCACATCATATTACTCTTAATATGGGTTCTTGGAAAGGCGATCCAAACTTAATTGGTCAACAATATAACATTCCTGTCGTTTCATTTGCCAAAGATGGACTTGTAGCTGCTGTTGGCGTTAAGATGAATGAAACAGGCTTACCTTCTAAGAATAATCCACATATTACCATTGCAGTTAATAGAGTTGCAGGTGGAAAGCCTGTTATGTCAAATAACTTAGATTGGACAATGGAAACTCAATTAGAAACACCAATTATTGTTGTTGGCACTTTGTTAGAAGTAGAACAAGGAAATAACGATAAGTTTTCTGACGAATATAACTGAACATTCCCATATTTAAGGGAATGAAGAATAAGCTATATCACACAACGCATCCAGACAGAGTTGATAAAATCCTCAAAGAAGGATTAAGAATTAATTCTGCATATAACAAAACAATTGGTGCAGCAAATTATATGCTTGAAGCATATGATGGGATTGTTCCTATATTTCTTTCTAAGAAACCTGGAAGATATAAAAATGGAATAATTTTGGAAGTCGAT
>JACCDP010320017.1_pt1 | contig 10026 bp, 13 predicted proteins | sample 7445841 | NCBI WGS metagenome assembly JACCDP01 (sample SAMN15323441, study PRJNA562643) | freshwater metagenome | isolation source: river surface water | place: USA:Blue River Watershed | collected 2017-08-17
TCTTTATCAATGAAATATCTACTACATTCATCATAATCAGTTAAATCAGTATGAGCCATTTTAATATCAGTAATAATATCCGATAAAAATTCTATCTTACCTCTTTCCAAATTATCAATTACCGTAATATCATGTCCTTGCTTAACCAATCTCTTAACTAAATGAGAACCTATGAATCCGGCACCTCCTGTAACTAATATTCGTTTCATTATAATCTTGCTGTTTCTTTGTTAGTAGTGTACCAATCAATAGTTTGTTTTAATCCATCTTCCAAAGTTGTATTTGGTACATATCCAAATGTTTCTTTGAATTTAGTCATATCGTAGAATCTTTTAGGTTGCCCATCTGGTCTAGTTGTATCCCACACAATCTCACCTTCATATCCTACCAACTTAGCGATAGTTTCATTTAATTCTTTAATAGATGTTTCCACTCCAGTTCCCAAATTGAAAGGACCTGTTTCATTACAAGCCATAGCATCTATGATTGCCTTAACAGTATCACCAACATATAAAAATTCTCTAGTTGCTACACCAGTTCCCCAAACTTCAACGGTTGGTGAATTTGATTCTTTAGCTGCGATGAACTTTCTAATCAATGCAGGAATTACATGCGAATTCTCTAAATGGAAGTTATCATACGGTCCGTAAAGATTAGCCGGTAATAATACCGTTGTATTAAAACCATATTGTTCTCTATATGCCCATCCACCAATTACTAAGTTTTTCTTAGCTAATGAATAACCATACGAATTCATATCAGGCAATCCATTCCAAAAGTCATCTTCTGAAAATGGTACAGGAATATCTTTTGGGTATCCACATCCTGCTGCTAATGATACTAATTTCTCAACACCATTGATATAAGAGTAATGATTAATCAATACACTCATCATTGCGTTCTTATAAAAGAAATCACCCGGTCTTGCTTTGTTTGCAGCAATACCCCCAACCAAACCAGCGATGTGTAATACAACTTCAGGTTTGTTTTCTTCAAAGTACTTTTTTACATCAGCCTCAACAGTCAAATCAGCTTCAGTTGATGTTGGTGTTAAAAGATTCGTAAATCCTTTTGATTGTAGTTCTTCTACTAAATTTTTACCAACGAAACCACTAGCTCCGGTGATTAAAATCTTTTTGTTTTTAAATTGTTCTATATTCATAATTGTTGTTTTATTGTATTCCTAATTCAAATTCACTTGCTAATAAATTACTATCAGTATTTGCTGCAAAATGAAATGAATTGTATCCATAAGTTTTTAATAATTCTACACAAGCTTCTCTATTATATCCAAACATTGTTGAGTTTATATCTTGATATTCCATTACTATAACTGGTTTAAATTTCTTTAAACAATTTTCTCCACCAAGCAAAATATTTAATTCAGAACCTTCTGTATCTATTTTTATTACTTCTAATGATTCTAGCTCTAATTGATTTACTATATTATCTAATGTTAAACACTCCACTTCCACCATTTTATAATCTCCAGATTTGTTATCGTATGAAAATCTATCTTTTGGATTATTTGCAAATGTTGCTAATCCGTGGTCTGTTGCATCTAATGGAACTTTTAATTGTAGTTTTTCAATGTTATTAGATACTCCAATATTAAATGCTCTTACATTACTTTCCAAAGAATTTAATTTAATGTTTTCATTAAATATTTCATACATAACAGGATTTGGTTCAAACCCATAACAGGTTATAGATGAATCCCATAATGGTAATAAAGAAAAATTACCTTGATTTGCTCCAATATCAAAATAGGTTATTTTTTCCTTATCTCCTTTTACTTTTTGAATAGCATTAAATACCGTTGCTATTATATTATCTTCATCAATTCCACCAGTTCCATTAGGTGATAACAATATTTCTTTTCCGAATAAAGTACTTTTTTTAAAATTTTCCATGTTTATATTTTTTAGATAAAATAATTATGTCCTTTTGTAAATTCAATAGAATCATTAACTAATCCATTTTGTATAATGTATGGAATTAGTTCTTCGTTTACATATGCGGCATCCGTACCACTACTGAAATAACACTTAAATCCATTTTGTAGCATATATTCATTAAAATTATTAAATGCTTCCATCTGTGATAACTCTCCTTCGTATGCAGAATGTGCATAATATTCAGATTGCACAAAACATACTTTTTTCAAATACTCACCACAACTTTTAATAACATTTAAATCATTTGATTGAGTGTCTGTTTTTAGATATTCAATATATGGAATTTGTTGCCAATTAAAATTTTGAAAAAAATCCTTTAAGGCAACTGCGGTTACTTCTACTTCTTTTTCTGTAACTACTCCATTTAATCTTTCATCAATTGGTTTATGTAATGATGAGCATCCTGTATTTAATTGAGATGTACAATAAAATGTTTTCTTAGTAGGGATATCCACATTATCTGCTGCTACTTCAAATAATTTGAATTGATTACCTTTTTCTTCAAATGTTGCAATTACAGTATTATCTTTAGTAACAATACCTTTACTTTCTACCAACTTATAATCGTTTGGATATACGTCAGTACCATTTCTAACACATTCTGCATTAAATGGATTTGGTTCGAATCCAAATACAGCCATATCATTATATTTACTCAACCAAAATGCTGAATTAGGTGCAGTTGATGATGTACCCACATCTAATCTAACTCTTTTTATATTTTCTTTTAATTTTATATCAAACATTTTATTTTATTTTATTCATTAATTTATCAATTGAATATTGTTGAACATGCTCATTTGCAGCTTCAACGATTGGCCAGTACTTTTCGTAATTAATACAAACTTCATTTATTAGGTTTTCTAATTCTTCAAAGGTTTCCCAATATAAAAAATGTTTATTTGGTTCAAACCATTCTTCTATTACATTCCAATCATCTTTATAAATTAACATAAGAGTTTTACAAGCAGCTGCTTCCACCATTCTAGTTTTCATTTGAGGTAACATTGCTTTACTATAAGCAATATCAATATTCTTAAACGAATCTATATTTGGAGTACTTTTTAAATTAGATATTTGTTGTGGTGTTAGAAATATTAAATTAAACCCAACACTAATTTTTGATTTGCTTAACAAATCCCATTTGCCTTCTGATGGTAAGTTGAAATGTGTAATTAACTTAGCCATTTCTTCCGTTTGATTATGATGTGATATTGTTGAAAATGCGTAATTGAATTTACTTATACTTCTTAATAAATCATAATACATATTATGATGTAGATTTCCATAATAAATAACATCAGTTGTTTTATCGGCAATTGATATTGTTTTATATTTTTCAAAATATTTTTCTCTGAATGGGAAACATATTGGAGTATATAAAGTATTACTTATTTTATTGGTAGTACCATTTAATACATTTGCTGTATATGGACATATCGTAAATACTTCATCAAAATAAGATTGTTTTAAAATATCAATATACCCACCAACTATTTCACAAGGCATTGCAGTATTTATAAAATATTTTTTATTATAATTTTGATATTCTTCTTTCTTATCATCTGCATCTAAACTAGCCCATCCCCAAAATAAAACTTCATCGTTTTTATCATTTTGGTAATCAAATAAATCAAAGTATTTAACAATACAATCATTATATTCACCACCTTGTGTTCTTACTATTTGCATAATTTTATTTTAATATAAATTCTTTTGGATAAAACATATCTCTTTTAAGAGATGGTTCGTCAGGATGATAATATTCAGGTGCTACCACAATTTTGTTAGGATTTGGATTAACATATGCAGCCCACCATCCAAAACTACTAGCGTGTGAAAGTATATTATGGTCACAACTCATTATCAAAGAAAAATCATCTATTTGCGGATTACCTTCTGAAAATAAAAACTCATCACCTTTGAAAAAACTTCTACACCAGTCAACATCAATTTTATTATCTTCGTTAAATCGTTGTCCTCCTGTGAATACTAAAAACTTAACGTTCTTTCCTTCAAATACTTTTTTAGCTTCTTTAAAATATGTTTCATACATTCCACCTGGCTCAAATGCTTGAATTAATCCAGTTTGTCCGTTTGTCATATTATCACCTCTCCTAACATGCACACTTACAATTTCGCAATTATGTTGTCCTTTAAGGTAATCAATAAATTTAGTTGCTTTATCTAAATACTCCTGTTTAGGAGTAAGTTCTTTTTTAATTTGCTCTGATATATGTTCGAAATAAAATGTACTTTGAAAAAATCCTTCCAATGAAGTACTATCAGGAATATTAAAAAAGTTTGCATCATACTTATTCCAATTTGGTTCTTCATATAAATTTTGTAAAGTATTTGCATCTTCTTGTGTTAGATAATCACAATCAATATTAAACCTATCCAATAAACAAGTCTGCCCATGCCAATTCATTGTTTGTGGATTTGGTATTTTAGCAGTATATCCATTTTTTGATGCTAACCCTTTCAGAGCTGCGTACTGAAACAATTGATTACCTAACCTACCTAATTCTCCTAATTTATGAAATGTAACCATTACTCTATTACTTTGTTATTTTTGAATACAGTGAATTCAGTTAAATCTCTATAACCATTCAATTCACCCAAATCTCTATTGTGTTCAGGATAGTTTTGGAACATTGCTAAACCTTGTGCTGCTTGTTGTGGAGTCATATACATATTCCAACCACAAAACTCAATATCATCATCCTTATAGTACTTCTCACTTCTACCCTCATAACGAGCTCTTTTAAACCATTCAGCTGCTTTAGCATCATCAGTTAGAATCATACCACCTTTCCAAATTGGTAATTGCTTTTTAATATGGAATGATAATCCCATATAAGTTCCTGGCATATACATACCTTTTGTTAATCTCTTAGCCGCATCCCAAATTGGATATGGTTTCAATTGGTATGCACCCACCCAATGATTTGTTTCAGGTCTTTTATCAAAGATAACTTCACCACCGGCATGTATAATTGATTGTGGTACTGATAGATAAGTTTTAGATGGAATGGTTACCTCTTTAACTTCTAAATACTTACACATTAAGAATAGTGCATTAGTACAACTATCAATTGAAATAGCGTAAGGAGCTCCCGTATAAGCTGCTATTTCTTCTTCAAACATTCTTACGATTTTGTACGGATTGTGTAACATTGGCATAATTAATTATTTTCTTCTTCTATGATTTCGATACATAAAACATTCTTATCATTTACCATCACCAATCTACCATCAGCTGTTTCAAACTTGGTAAATTGACCTTGCTTAATTGAATGAGTGTCTACGTTGTTAAAGGTTCTTTTTTCACCACCTACAAAATGTAAGATTTGCGAAACATATCTTCCTTTCTTTATGATTGAACTTTTTAAGTTTGTCATATTATTTTTTATAATATAAAAATTTATCATCAGAACCATTTTCGGTGAAACCACAAGCTAAAAATAAGTTTGAACTAGCATCATTACCTATTTTAACTTTAGCTTCAGCAGTTGGCCATATTTCCATAGCGGAATTAATCATAAACTTACCAACTCCTTTTCCCTGATAATCGGGGTGTGTGCATATCCTAATATCATTCTCAACTACACCTACATATCCGGCAGGCTCACCATCAACTAAAGCAATTCTATAACAATCTGAATGTTGCTTCATATATTCTCTTTGTTGATTTGGGTCAATGTGACTTGTATTTAAAAATCCACTCAATACCCTAACATCTAAACGGAGATGTCTTACATACTCCCAATATTGCTTATCGCAATTTACTAATTTTAATTCCATATACATATTTTTTGAATGTCTTGTCCTCCGGTATAATTCCAAAATGCCTTTAAGTAACCTCTTTCAGTTGGCATGTTCATCATTGGTGTTAAACACGTTCCTATATCAACATAAGAATTATTTGGAAACTCTTTGAATAGCTCATATATTGCTAAATTAGAAAATGTTGAAGCTGAGAATAGAAACAAATGGTTTTCAATATTGTTTTCTCTAATCCACTTTTTTATATCTTCAATTTTTCCATAGTCATTTATCATTGCGTTATATCCTACTCTAAAATCTTTTTTAATAAATGGCAACTTTGAAGTGTCTGCACTTTCATGTCCAACAAATACACAATCCTTACTATAAAAAATTGGAAGTGTATATGTTATGAAAGCTGGGTAGTTACCATTTACCCATAAGTTTGCCCATGTCAAACTCTCATCATCACCACCATGTAAATCTATTTGCCAATCAAATGCTTCCTTACCTACACAACAACTACAACTAATACCTTTATAATAATTTGGTTGTCTATGTTTATAAGCCTCAATTAACTTTTGTTGATAGAATCCATGTTCCTTTGGGTCATAATGTTTGAAATCAGCTGGTTGGTAAAATCCTCCTTGCTTTTGGTCTCCAATTTGAATCATACCTTTATCTAAAACTAATTCTTTATTTTGAAGAATATATAATTCACCATCTGAATATCGTGCAAATGCAAAGTGTTGATTGTTACGAATCATTTCAGTAAATTTTGAAAAGTGTTCTCTAAAATTTTTCTGCATCTAATAATTTTTTTATGTGTTCAGCGGAGTGTCCATCTCCATATGGTGAATCTTTACAAATATACGAATCTTTTTCCAATTTAACAAATAAATCTTTTAACTTATCTGTTGTTTTACAAATATGCAAATGTCCAGTATAAATTGCTTCCGGTCTTTCAGTTACTTCTCTACAAACAATTACTTTCTTATTAAGGAAAGATGCTTCTTCCTGTATTCCACCACTATCACTTATTACTAACTTACATTCCAATAGTATAGCTATCAGTTCATCATGCGAAAGTGGTTCTACTACTTTAACATTCGTTAGTAAGTTTCTATGAATTTGTACATTTGGATTTGGATGTATCGGAAGTATAAACTCTAACTCTGGATATTGTATTGCTAAATCATTTACTTCCTTAAACCATTCATGCATTATAGGATGGTTTTCTCTACGATGTAATGTAACTAATATTTTGTTTCCGTATGTTGGTTTAGGCAAATCAACTAAGTTATCTAAGACAGTGTTACCAACTAACCAAGTATCACCCAAAGATTTTTCTTCAAATAAATTAACCATTGCCATTTGGGTTGGTGCAAAGTTTACATCAGAAATACGAGCTATCATTTGTCTATAACCTTCTTCAGGATATGGGTGTTTTAAACTCTTACTTCTAAGCCCAGCTTCTAAGTAATAAATTCTCAATCCTCTATGATATGCTCCAATAGCACAAGCAAAAGCAGATGCAGTATCACCTTGAACCATAACACCTCTAAACTCACCTTCCGGCAAATCTAAACATCCTTTTACTACTTCATCCAATCTATTAGAACCATCTTTGATAGTTGCTTTATAATCAACATCAACTTCTTTAAGTAAATCTTCATGCTGACCTGTAAAGAATAATTTATATTCACTACGGTTCATTATTTTAATTAAAGGCTTTATCTTTAACCATTCCGGTCTAGTTCCGAAACATATTAATATAGGTAACTTATTTTTCATTTACTAATTTCCAACCTTTTTGTCTTTGTTCGTTAAAATACTGATTCATCAATTGTTTGAATGGTACACCTTCTATACTTCTTTGATTTGATTCCCACAATGAGTTAGCATCTCCACCATAAGTTCCACCTTTTAAGCTTCCCCACATTTCCATATCAGAACGAGGATGTGGTGGTACATACGTTTTAATACCAGCATACTTTTGTAGCATATAAGAGAAGTGCATATCCTCACCACAGGTATTGTATTTAGGGTCAGGTAATTCTCTCACCATAATAGGTAACCATTCTTTCTTAAAGAACCAACTATGCCCCACTAAATCAACTTCAACAGTCCTATCGTTGTTACCTTGCTCAGGCCAACCAAATCTTAAGTAGTGTTCGTAGTAAGATGAATGCTGAGGTGGTAATGGATTCAAATAAAGTAATCCTACCGTTCCTAACAAACCTTCTTTTTCATTCATTGTGTTCATACAATTCTCCAACCATTTCTTACCAGGAATCGTATCATCATCAAATACACATACATAAGGATTCTTAGCGTTCATAGCAAAGTAGAATCTTGCCCACACACCAAAGTTGTAATTACAATAGGCAACAGGAACTTCCGTACCAATATCGTAATTAATCAAATCATTATCGCCGGGGTTATTATACCATACTAATATCTCATCCGGCGGTAATGTTTGATTTCTTAGAGCCTCTAATTGTTCGTTAAGATTCTCTGCTCTTTTATAACCATTTAATATAACTGTTATCATAATTCTCTTTTTATATTTCTTAACCAAATTTCTTTTGAAAAACAAGCTTCATAATTATTCTTTGCTATTTCTGAACATTGATTATAAAAATCTCTATCTTCTTTTAATTGTATTGCTAATTCTCTTGCTGTTTCTAAATCACCAACAGCTACCGATAAAGATGGGTGACACAATAATTGAGTATCTACATCAGCGTTTCCAATACAAGGAATTCCAAAGTATGCACAATTCAAAGCAAATGTACCAGCTGCTACGGTTGGCATTAGATGTACTGCGTATTTGAATGTTGCTAAATTTTTCATCCATTCATTCCACATCATTCTTGGTAAATGAGTTAGATTATCCATACTATCTTCACCAACTCTCATAGCATGTGATGTTTGAGCCCAAATGGGAACTTCAAAATTACCAGCTATCATATAGCTTTCAAATCCACCATACCATCTTGCAAAGTTACCACCTATAATTGCTTTATCTTCTTTTGTAGGTACTATATCTTTGATTAAAGTATCAATCATTAATGTACCAATAGGTCTTACTTTTTTATTAGGAAACAATCCTTTGTAATAATATACATCAGAATCATTGTGAGTAAAGATTGAATCACAACTTGCTAAGAAGTTATAAAAGTAAATTTGGTCTGATATTTCATAATCGTTATACCACCAATGAGGTCCTTCTTGAATATAATGAACCGAACCATTACCTTTAGCTTTAATCTTTTCAACTATATTTTGTCTCAATAATTCAGAAACTGGATTAGTACCTCTTACTAATGTACTACCCTCCGAACTTAAAAATGTTTTACCTTTTGGAAATATAATGAAGACATGGTCATATCCTGTCAAATTTTTATCAGAACCAAATAGATGAAGATTATAATGGTCAGCATCTAACGCATGCATCCAAGCAAACTCCGTTCTCATATTTGGATGATTATCGGGAACTTTACCAACAAATCCCATTTCAGTTAAGAATGCTATTTTAGATTGTATCATAGTAAGCGTTTTGTTTTTCTTGTCTGTCTATTTTCTTTGGATGATATAAAGAATATTGCTCTTCTGCCGGTAATACTGAAAGTGTATTATATCCAATGATTCTTTCATGTACCTTACCCTGCCATTCTATTTCGGATGTTCTTCTATATAAACGAGTTTGGTAATCTGGGAAATTAACCCAACCCAAATCATTAACTTGCCAATTCCATTTTTTAATATGTTCGTTAGTTAATCCAGCTACAGTGTTTACTCTTGGTACAAAAAATAAATCCACATCTTTATTATAATCTAAAATATCCTTAATGTTTTCCATAAGGTATTCGGATGGTATCTCATCTGCGTCTATCTGAAATATAAACATCCCTTTTGCATGATTTTTTAAATTGTTCTTATACGAAGCAAAATCTTTATTAAGAGGAAACCCAATAACTTTTATATTTGTGTTATGTAATTGAGAAATTATTTTTAAATAATTCTTAATTGGTTCAGTAGCAGAGTCCTCATCATATTGAATAAGTATTTCATCATCCTTATCAATTCTATTATTAAGAAAATCTATTAATTTTGTAATCTCTTCTAATTCGTTGCAAACTGTTATTGCATAGGTTATATTAATCATACTATTTTATTTGAATACAAATATACAAAAATTATATGAGTTTACCAAATATATCTTTGTATATGTATATATAGATATAAATATACGATTTTCAAGTAAAGCATAAAAAAATGGGTAACTTTTTTAAAA
>JACCDP010599647.1_pt1 | contig 10026 bp, 15 predicted proteins | sample 7445841 | NCBI WGS metagenome assembly JACCDP01 (sample SAMN15323441, study PRJNA562643) | freshwater metagenome | isolation source: river surface water | place: USA:Blue River Watershed | collected 2017-08-17
CCCCCACGAGGGACACCCCACCCCACCCCGAGGGGGATGCTTGACATACCCACGCCCGCCCTATACCATGACCTGCATGACAACACACACCAACACCCACACACCCACCTACTACCGCATCCGCACCATCGTGAGGGGGGCCTTCGTTGCAGGCCTCGTCATCGTTGCATTCCTCGTTGGCAAGGCCCTCGCCTCTGAGCCCTACCCCTACAAGTGTGACGGCACCATCGTCAATGCGACCACAGGGGACACGCTCTGGTCACTGGCAGAGGCGCACTGCGAAGGCCACACAGGGGCCGTCGTGCATGACCTCTACAAGGAGCATGGTGACCTGCAGGTAGGCGAGGCCATCTCGTTCGCAAGAGAGAGGGGGTGAGGTTGGCATTGTCATGCCGACCTGATACATTCACCATGCTGATACACGAAGGGGACACCATGAACACCATCACCGCCGATGAGGCGACCTACACATACGAGACCAGACACCACTATGTCACGCAGGCGATGTACGCCATGCAGATGCTCATCGACAACATCGTGAGGTCAATCGACTTCGAGGTGGTCAATGCCAAGCACCTCTGCATCGAGGCCATGAACATCGAGGGGTCAATCAAGCACCTCGCAGGCCTCATCGACAAGCACGACGCAGAGGTACGCCAAGCCCTCGCGGGTGACCTCACGGGTATCGCAGGGGGTGCTAAGTGATTTCCATTGAGACACCGATGCAGGCGTTTGACCTGCACACCAAGTACCACCAGCACCGACAGACGCACCCCGACGACGACCGCCTACTACATGACGGATACTGGAGGTCGCTCGCATCTGACATCGCCAATAGGCGCATTGACGAGAGCGTTCCCAATGAGTTCCTGAGTGACACCATAATTCGTGAGGCTATTGCAACAATTCGTGAGGCTGTTGCAACCGACTTGCAGAAAAGTGTCAGCAATGAACTGGCGACCTACGAGAGGTCAAAGAACTTCCACGAGGTCGCACGGGTGATTGACGACATCATCATCGAACGTGCAAATACAGTGTTCGTGTCGTCAGACCTACAGGAGCTCGTGAACGCCGCAGAGGAGACGATGCCCGACGAGGTTCTATTCAGAACCGATGTCTATACCCCATGCGGATTCGTCGTTCTGGAGACGCCAATGGAAACAACGGTGAATGCGTTCATGCCTCTTGATGAACTTGATAAGTCAATAGAACGTGCTAAATCACTCGGACTGAAGGTCGTTGGTGAACGTCATTATGACAACTCCGACATTCACATGAAGAATGGCAGGGAGGCAATTCTTGGCACAGAGATTTGGAACGTTCATGCGTTGTCATGGGCAGTTGGAGATGCGATCAACGCAGACGTACGCAAAGAGGTGCGTAACCGTTTCGGCACGTCAGACAAATCGCTGAATGCCTACGTCGAATTATCACTTCCTATGCGGTTTCCGGAGTCGGTGATTCACGTGCGGGTATACGGAGAGCTTTGTTCGATCTTCGCAGATGGAGTCACATTGACTCTGAACAACGGAACATCATCACGTCAAACGGTAAAGTTGATTGACAGATTCACAACTGGATTTGGCGAAGGCGCCATTGATGGCCATGAAGAGCACAAAATCAAACTGATAGAAGAAGGTGATGAATTGGGCATGAATTCTTTTGACAGAATGAACAAAATGCGTCGATTCATCGTTGCCCTCTTCCGTCTGATGAATGAGTATGTAGACATCGATTCAGAAAAACTCCAGCGTCACGCAAGCAAGCGCGCAGTGCGCGCAGGGCGCACGGGTGACATTGGGAACGTCACGGTTCTGTCTCTGCGTCGGGCATTGTACGAAGACGGAGAGAGTGGCACGGGTAGGAAAATCACACTCGCGCACATGGTTCGTGGTCACTGGCGCAACCAGTGGTACCCATCACAAAAGATGCATCGCGCGAAGTGGATCAATTCGTTCCGTCGTGGTGGCAACATCGGGGACAAGGCTGTCGAACGCCCACGTCTCATCAAGGTAGATAGATAAACATGGATAAGGAGGAATACGAAATGATCGTTCCGAAGGTGTGCCCACGCTGCGAAGGGTGGATACCGAACAATGAACAACCTGGTCTATACCCAGGTGCAATCTCACGTGTAGACAACGTGACAGAAATCTGTTCACAATGCGGTTCAGAAGAAGCCATGCTTGACTGGCAACACAGACTCACAGACTGGAGAAAGAAATGACAAACGCAATAACGCAAATCACCATGACTCACACAGAGCAAGATGGAACAAACTATGCAGCAATCTATGAATTCACAGAAGTGAATGGCAGGATGGAGGTCTCACGGGTGAGCGTAGAAGCAATCACGCCTAACGCAATCGTGACGCAGAAAGTACTTCGATCTCTCTCTCCACTGGAAGCAACACGTCGTGTTCGCAAGTCAAGCAAGTCAATCTACTCCGATGACTTCGGGCCACTCATGGAGAAGTGGGTGAACTCAGATGCTCAACTTTCGACAATCGCACGCCTATACCGCGAGGCGTACGCAAGTGGCGTGTCCATTGACAAGCACATTGCTCAGCGCGTCGATAGACCACTATCAACGATCAATCGATGGATTCGCAATGCACGGAAGTCCGGTCACCTTGGCGCACCGAAGAACACAAGAGGTGGAGAAATAGTTTCACAATGAGGTACGAAGAGCCAGTAGTCGGCATCGCAATGCCCATAAGTCTCGTTCGGAGAATCGCTGAGTGCGTTCGAGCTGACATCATGAAGAATGAGAACGGTTCAAGCAGGGCAGAAATGCTGAAAAATGTCAAAAACGAAAAAGCACTTTCTCTCATTGATTCTGTGATCATCGATCACGAAGCAAAGGCAATCATTGGAGATTCTCTGTCTGATGCGAACCTGAAGAAGTTGCTTGGGTCAAAGCGCAAGAAAACTGTTCGGAAAAAGCAGAATGACTAGGCACAACGTCACGCTCAACTTCGATATCGACTGCGAGGACGAGTACGAAGCAGCGCATGATGTTTACAGAATGCTTGTTCACCGATTACATTCCCCGAGCAGAGGGAGAGTAGTTGCTCGCGTTACCAATATGGAGAACTCAGACTCTTTTGAAATCGACCTATTCGATGGAGTTCTGGAAGTTGATCCACTATTCGCTGCTCAGGTGATAGGTGTGAGACACCTAATTTGGGTGAATCAGAATCCACCAAGATCAAAGAAGTAAAAAGAAAACCCTCGGGGATCTTTACGACCTCCGAGGGTTTTCTATTTTGCGAATCTGAAACCACTTGGGGATCTGAATGAACGTTCCCGTCGTGCACTGCAGACGCTATGGCCCAAGTGGTTTCATGTCTAACTTAGCGCCCTCACGGGAGCGCCTTCAAGTCAGAATGGTTCGTCGTCTGCGCCGACCGAAGCGGGAACTCGTCCCGTCACGGGCTTGTTGCGACGTGCGCCTGCCTGCGCTGGGGCTCCGCCTTCGGACTTCTGCCGACGGGAGACAGCCTCAATCGAACGGGTATTGATGCCGATTTCGTCGGCAATCAACTCAATGGTGGAACGCTTTTCACCTTCCTTGGTTTCGTAGGAGCGCTGCTCCAAACGACCAATGACCACTGCGCCGATACCCTTTTCGAGTGTCTTTGCTGCATTCTCGGCAACGTAGCGCCATGCTACGACGTTGAAGTAGGACACCTTCTCCTGCTTCTCACCAGCCTGGTCGTACCAGACATAGTTGCAAGCCATCGAGAAGCTCAAACGGGCCTGTCCATTCGTTGTGAATGTCAGTTCCGGCTCCTGCGTCACGTTTCCGATCAGCACCGTTGGTGTGGGGTTCATATTTCTTCTCCTTGTTTGTTGAAATGCCCCAAATGAGGCAGATGTCACGATACACCATTCATAGCCACTTGGCAACCATGTTGTTTTGATGGCGGAGATGAGGTGCTAGGGTTTCGGAATGGCAGACAAACCAGAACTAAGCACAGACGAGGCGCGGCTCAACCTTCTTTGGTACATGGCCGATTGTCTCTGGTACTTCCTTGGAAACCCCGAATCCTCAAGGGAAGAGGGCGAAGAGGAACTAGAAACGTGTCAAGGAATTGCACTCGCTATGGCACAGGCAATGGGCCTGACCGTCAAGCAGGCGCTTAGTGAGGACGAAATTGTTCTGTCAGTGAACCTGTCACAAGATGCCCACGAGGCCATCGGAAGGTTCATTTCTGGCCAGTGAATACTGATAAGCGCCATGAATGAGATCTATTTGATAAAATAGATGAACTTACTGACATAGGCACTCATTACTACGTGAGTGTTGCTCTATCCGCCGAGTAAGGAGAAAACCATTGAGACGAACCACTGTATGGGCTACCGCATTGTCCGCACTAGTGCTGGGAATGGCTTCAGGTAACGTTGAAGCCAAGCCGAGCGGAAAGGCGGTGGCGAGCGCAATTGCGCTTACACCCAGCAGTGAGTTTTCCGCCCCAACGGTAAAGGCGACAGCCCGAGAGGCTCGCCTAGTTTCTGCCATTCAGCAGACTTACCAATTCCGTGAACGCAGCGAACGTGTCCGAGTCCTACAGAGACTGCTCAGCAGTATCGACGTAGATGGCTACTACGGTTCACAGACTAGGAAAGCTCACATTCAGGCATTAGAGGCACGTGGTCTATCAACTGCCCATGTACCAGCCGTGACGTACCCAGCATCGAGCGGTCCCAGATTCCCTGATGACCAATCCATGCGTTGCCCAAAATGGGAAGCAAAGTTCAAGGAATACGGGCTCCCCGTGGAGGTGTTCTCGTACATTGCTTGGCGCGAAAGCAAGTGTAATCCGAAAGCCGTCAATGCTCGTTGGAATAGCCAGGGAGTCATGACGTATGCACTCAATAAGAATGGAACGTGGGACAGTGGGTTGGTTCAGATCAACTCATCGTGGATCCGCACCGTTCGTGAGGTATGCAACGTTGATACGGGTTCAATGCGCCAAGACCTAGAGGCTTTGCTGAAGGTGGACTGCAACCTGAAGATGGCGAAGTGGATTATGGACAACACTTCGGGCAAGTTGCGCAACTGGTCAATCTACGGAGGCCAGTAAAATAATTTCTGGAGTTCCACTATTGGGGCACTTCATTCGCTATCGTTTCAGATAAATCTATCTAAAAGGTAAGGACGAAATGGCACACCGTATTGAGATACTCAAGTCAGGACAAGCCCGTATGGCCTACGCTGACCGTGAAGTACCTTGGCACAGACTTGGCGTTCCCATGAAAGGGCTCCAAACTGCTGAGGCGATGCTCAAAGCGGCACATGCTGACTTTGATGTTGTAATCACGCGGGTCGCCGTAGTTGACGACAATGGTGAATTCATCAGAAACCCAGATGGTAAGCCAGTGATTATTGACGATAGTAGAGCAACTGTTCGAGTTAATGATGATGGTTCCTTTGATGGTCTTGCCACCGTTGGAACGCGCTATGTGGTTCAGCAGAACTATGAGTGTCTTGAAAAAGCCCTTGCAATTGTTGGTGCGTCAGATGGCGATGCAGTGGTTGACACCTGTGGAGTTCTTCACGGCGGTAGGGAATTCTTTGCCAGCATCGATCTTGGCGGTCTAGTCATCGACCCAATGGGAGTGAATGACAAGATTGAGCGCTACCTTTTGGTACGCAATGGCCACGATGGGCGCACAGCCATCACATTCGCGAACACATCAATTCGCGCAGTGTGCAAGAACACCGTCATTGCTGGAATGAGAAGTGCCCAGCGGGTATTCACTGCTCGTCACACAAGAAATGCCCAGGCAGCGATGGAAGAGGCTCAACAGGTCCTCAAGATCTCAACAGAATGGGCTAAGTCTTTCAGTACAGCTGCTAATAAGATGCTCGCAACGCCGATGCATGCATCAAGTCCAGCATTCAGTAAATACCTCGATACGATGTTTCCTGAAAAGCCGAACGAGACAGCGCGCCAAACAAGGAATAGAGAAAACATCCTTACCAGCATTCGCGCACTTTACGAGAATGAGCGCAATGCCGGTGGCTATGGGTATAACGCATGGTCTGCCTATAACGCTGTAGTTGAGTACCTCGATCATTATCGAGAAGCTGCCTCAGACGAGAGAGCAATCGCTTCAATGACGACACACTCACTTGTCACTCAGCGAAAGATGAAAGCACAAGATTACCTACTTTCTCTCTCCTGACTTACAGCAAATGTATGATGTTCACATGGGTGAACATGAATTCTTTGACGATTCAGGTGAGAACGAACTCCCACCGCGCGAAGAACTTGCTGTATGGCTGAGCGAATTCATGGCCGCCTCTGCTGATGCTGAAAATAGATACAGAACTCATTACTGCACAATGCTTGTTGAGAAGATCTACGAAGAGTTCGGCGTCGAAGGTTTCTGCGAAATGATGATGGCGATGGACAAAAAGGCTGGATGGATTTCAGACATCATCCTCGAGTCGTCCGACCTTGATGACATCCTTTTCAAGAAACACGGCGTATACGACAAGCACGCACTAGCAAAAGCAAGAGCATCTATGTCAATGGATGAGCTAAACGGCAAAATATGGAAACTGCGTCGCCGCTACGCCAAAGCAATCGTTGAAGAGATTGTTGTCTCCACTGCAGAAGCAGACAAGGAAGACGAAGAAGAGTAACTAACGATTTAGTAATGCGAGTACTAATTGCGAGGTGTCACTGTCAGCAAAGGCCCCTCCCTCAACTGCCGCAGTGACTACCCCGCGCTTACGTTCTATCAAAGAGTAGATCTCTTCGTCAATTGTTCCAGAAGCCAAAACGTAAGTTGAGGTGACGCTTCCCTGCTGCCCTATTCTGTGACACCGACTATAGGTTTGATCAACATCGGCTGGAGTCCATGGCAGCTCAACGAATAGAACATCCTGTGCCGCTGTCAAGGTATGTCCAGTCTTTGCTGCCTGTATAGATAAAACAATTACCGGTGCATCGGCTACGGAGAGGGATTGGAATTTCTTCTTGTGCTCCTCCACCTCTTCGACTGACATTCCGCCCTGAATCTTCAGGCCGCCGAACTTTCTAGCGAGGTCATCAACTATCTCCCTATGGTGGGCCGCTATGACTACTTTTTTCCCATCTTCAATTCTGGACTTGACCCATTCCTCGATAACTGGCATTTTCGCTTTCGCGGAGAGTCTCCTAAGGACAGAAAGCCTGACTAGATGCTCATTGCTCTCCGCTTTTATCTTTGCTATGACGGCAGCAGCCTTTGGTGACTGACCAAGCTCTAGGGCTATCTCTCGAGCTCTCTCCTGCAAGTACTTAATAATGTCTCTTTCCGCTTTTTTATATTCATCCATCCCAGATGATGTCCCCTCTACAAGGATGGGTGAATGGATTACTGGCGGCAACTCAGAAAGAACTTGATCCTTAGTCCTTCTGATGTAGCAGGTTCCACGAAGTCTGTCGTTAAGTTCATCAAGATGCGAGTGTCCACTTATATTCCACTGCCCAAAATTGTCTTGGTATGCGTTGCAGTAGCGTCTATAGAATCCCCATAGGCCGCCGAAGTCTTTGAGCCTGCCGAGTATGTCAAGTTGAGACGCATACTCAGCTGGTCTATTTGTGACTGGCGTACCAGTAAGGCAGAGAACAATTCCGTCCTTTTGTGCAGCCTTGGACATTTTTACTGCAGCTTTTGTTCTGGCCGCTGTTGGTGTCTTGCAGTAATGGCTTTCATCAAATATGTACGCCCGATGGCCGCCAAGCATCTTCTCCCAGTGCTGTATGTTGCTATAGCCAATTACAAGAACGTCATACGTGCCTTTCTCTGGGAAAGACTTCCTATTCGTTACAGTGCTGACAGTTCTATTCGGGAGCCATCTCGAATACTCTTTTGCCCAGTTGAGGACGAGGCTCGGTGGGCATACAACAACTGCTGGGTAGCTATCCCATACGTATTCAACAGTAGCTATAGCTTGTATTGTCTTGCCAAGACCCATCTCGTCTGCAATGAATGTTCTCTTTGCATTTGATGCATACATAACTCCAGCACGCTGATACGGAAGCAATTCACCTTGGAGTGTTGGTATTTCTATATTCGCATCCGTAGATCTTGATGCGTCCTTTAGCTTTTGCAGTACGTCGTTGATATTTTCAGCATGTGAATAAATCTCACTATCTACCGGCACATCGAAAGATTGCGCCCATCTGATTACTTCCCCAGCAGAGTTCATTGGCGCTTGCCATGCCTTTTTGTCAGGATCCCATGTAATTCCAGGAACCTGCTTGACTGCCTTGATAATCACCCTCTCGTAGGGGAACCTCAGTATCAATTTTCCTTCATCGAGGTAGACGCAGCGTGATGGACGCTTTCTCTGAATGGTCAACATCAGAACATCGTTATCTATCTCGAACTTGTGCTTTGCAGCGAAATTACGCATTTCCTCTAGGGACGAGACTGGGGCCCTCCATACCTGTGCAACCCTGTCCCACGTTGCACCGTCAATTCTCTTGATTTCAGCTACCTGATCAGCGTCATATGGGAATTCAGCTACGAGATGATCGTCTTTGAGGAATAAATGCACGCTGGCATTCTAATCGTCTAATATTTATTGCATGGAAGATCAAGACATACAGAAAATGCAAGACGACATTGCTGCTCTTAATAAGACAATTATGAAGCTAAATAAAAAGATAGAAGATTTAGATCAGCAATTATTAAGGCTGAGAATCCAAGTCAACTATAAACCAGAGACAGTCGGCCTCAGCGATGGTGGTCCAGTGAAGTCAGCTCTTGGTCCAACCATTGGCGACATCTATAACAACAAGAGCACCACTAACTACAGAATTGCAAAACCACCAACCAATGAATAGACTCTAGGCAATGGGTCTTTCACCTACATACACATGCGTCGTCTGTGGATACAGCGTTGACCCGAAATCACAAGGTGTGATCAGGCAAGCAATCGTCTGGCTCAAGGGGACATCAAGAACTGTCGTTGAGGTTGTCGCTGAAAGTCACCAGTATCGTCATGCTGTCTGCACCTCGAAAAACGATCTAGAGCAACTGGAGCTTTTCTGATGGACAGGGAAATGCTGGACGAATACCTGGACATGATTGGCGAATCAGTATTGCTTTGCGATGGATTTGACGAGGCAGTAATTGGGTTTTCTCAGAGAATCAATGAGCCACTTCTTGCTGTCTACTCGTACGACAAAATGGTTGACGTGCTTATTGAGCGAGATGGCATTAGCTACGAAGAAGCCACTGAATACATAGATTTCAACGTTGTCGGAGCGTGGGTGGGGCCTCAAACCCCCATCATTGTCACTTCAGTCCCCCGCGACTAATTAACGACAGCAGGCCCTACGTATAATCCTGTGGCGTATTTTGGCCGCCGCATCTGACTTCTTCTTAGCAGGCCGGGGAGCATCCCTGTCCTGTCCTTCGGTTTGTTGAGATTCCTCAGCCATTTAGGGGCACCCACTTAATCTTGTTGCTCTCTTTGTCTAGCGCGGCTATTTCAACATTGATGTCTTTACCGTCTGGCGCTTCTCCACACCTCCACGCAAATTCACAGCATGGCTCATCGGTTGAACATGGGTGATGGCCGCCTTCACCCATGGCTCTAGCAATTGACGGGAATGCCCTCATGAGCCTCAGGCAGCAGTCGTGACAGAGATTGATTTCCTCTCTATCCCTGACTTCTTCCCACGGGTTGTTGTCCGTGAACCCCCCGTAGTAGCCCCACATCCTTGGGGTGAGGTACAAGCCCTTATCAATTAGCGAGTGCTCTCCGTCAACGTCGAATGATCTACCGCACTCGCCACATTGTATTTTCATCATGTGATTATTATATATTTGTTTGTTTTTGTTTGTCAACAAAGGGTTGTTAGCCCCGTTTGTTTATTTCTTTTTGTATTGAACGAGTGGGAGGGAAAGGATTGAGAGAAAGAAAATAGCCATACATACATAATAATTTTTCGTTTAGTACTAAAACCAAACTATTAGTGGTCGTGTGCCACACCGGGGCTCCAGCAACACCACC
>JACCDP011227368.1_pt1 | contig 10026 bp, 3 predicted proteins | sample 7445841 | NCBI WGS metagenome assembly JACCDP01 (sample SAMN15323441, study PRJNA562643) | freshwater metagenome | isolation source: river surface water | place: USA:Blue River Watershed | collected 2017-08-17
GGTATGGCTATTAATGGGAACTAAAATTGGTCTTAGAAAACTAAGTGAAAACAGAGGGCAAGATTTTTCTAGTAACTTAACCTTTGAATTTGACGCAAGTTCCCAAAGACTTTTTCAGTATGTTGATTTGGGAAGCGGATTAGGTGTCAGTATGCAAAAATTTCATTCTAACATAGATCCGAGTGTTTTAATGCAGTCATTTCACTTGTCTAGTGCTCTTAACGAATGGACATCTCCTTGGCTTCGTAATCCACCAAAATCTTTTGTTTCTGGTGCATACACTCAGAGTACTATAGAAAGAGAAGTAAAGGATTCACGTTTTGAGTTAAATCACAATTCTCCATTTACTGTAATTTGTGTTTTACAATGGGCTAACAATTCAAACGAATACAGATTTGGTTTTTTAGCAAACTCTTTTAATAATAAAGGATGGGCTTTATATCCAGAGTCTGCAAATAAAATTACATTTGTTTTATATAATGATTTATTTTTTGGTGATAGAAGATGTTATGCCGGAACTGCAATTTCTTGGGGAGATTACGGGCAAACATATTTCAGTGGACAAGCTGGACCTTTTGTTTCTACAAATGCTACTTCAAGTTTTGGGCAAACATATATATTGACTTGGCAATCAAGTAATGTTTTTAGTTTTACATCTCCAGCATCCTTTTTTCCATTAGAAAAATCTTCATCTTATAGATTTGTTCCTTATGTGTCTCAAAATAAAGCAGATTTACAAACTTCTACAGGCGCAACGGTTTTATCTGGCCCAATGATTATAGGGAATAATGGTTGGAGAAATAATGCATATAATTTTTCAGCATCTTGGTTTCCTGGCACTGGATCAAGCATAACTCATTGGAACGCTGGTAAAGGAAATTTATCTGAGAATGTGGATTTTGGATATTCTCAAGGCACAAATGCTGGTGGTGTTACAAGATTTTCACTTTATCATAGACGTTGGCTTCATTACGCTATAACTTATACTGGCACACCTCCAACAACAATTGCAGGAGTAGAAAGCGCATTTAAGATTTACTTACAGGGAGCAGCAGTTGGTACGTCTGCCGAAAACAGTGCAAACCTTAATATTACATCAAATATGACTTATGATTCTACTTCAAGATTCAGATTTTTTATGGAAAAGTCTGATTCTGGCAATAATGCTGGCGTTACTGCAAATATTGGTTTTTGTCAAATATACAACAGAGTCCTTTCAGCTGCAGAAATTTCTACACAATATAATTCTATCAAAAATAGATTTGGATTACCATAATGGGAGTAAAAGGCGGACCAGATCCTGATGATCTTTTTCATCCAAATGCAAAATTTTTCTTTGATGCATCTAATCAAATAGGTAATGTCTCATCAACAAGTTTTACTAATTTTTTAAAATCTGGTTCATATTCAGATTGGACAATAGATAGCTCAAATGCAATTATATCTGGTACAGGTGCTTCAAAAGCCTTAATTACTCAATCTCGTCAAGGATTTAAGAATTCACTAAGTGCTACAGGTACTTTTGATCAAAGATCTTCCTTTTCTTGGTCAGGAGTTTTTTTTGGCGGGTCTACTGTAGATAACAATAGAATTTTACGAGCAAACGATTCAACTAATTTTGATATTAACGCAAACGGAACTTTTACATACCAAGAAGGTGGAACAAATTATACTTCTTCTGCATTAGGATTGACTTCTGCAACTTGGAAACATTTATTGTTTACAAGAAGCAACACTTCTTGTAATCTTTATATAAATAATATTGTTTCCTATACGTTCACATTATCAAGTAACAACACTCCCACAGATAGCAATATGAGACACAACTCATTTCCAGGCAGTACTGTAAATATGGCTTACTTGACGTACTGGCATAATTATGCTTTGACTTCTGCTGAAATTCAAAAAGAATATGACAAAGTAAAACGCAGATTTTCATTACCATAAAAGATTAAGGTTGATTTTTTTATAATAATATATAGATACTCCTATGGCAAATTCAGATAAAAATATTCGTATAACGACCAGCAAAAATAAGACAACATATCCTAATATTGTCTTTACTGGCTCCGCTGCTGGTTCTTCAGTTATAACACTTGAAGTTCTTGATGATAATACTCTTTCATTTACTAGTAATGAAGGGCAAGTGTTTTCGATTGACTCCAACTTATCAACTGGAACAATTTGGGCTGTCTCTGATATTTCTGGTATTCCATTATTATCTGCAAGTGCTGGTGGAACAATTGGTCTTGGAGTTTATGGTGGACTTGTTGCAATTGGACAAACAAACCCAATATACAAATTGGATCTTAAGGGTAGTTTTGGCTTAGCTTCTTCCAATGATTCTCTTTATAATTTTATTTTCAGTAATTCAGCAGCATCTGGTAGTAATAGTTTACAAATAAGATCTGCAAACTCTTTACTTTTATATAATTCAGGTAATACATTTTACACAGGGTTTAAATCTAACGCTGCGACAAACATAACATACACTTTACCCCCAACAGATGGTTCTGCTGATCAATTTTTGCAAACAAACGGTTCGGGTGTACTTACTTGGGCAACTGCAACTGGGTCAGGAGGCACAGGAAGTACAACTGGAGTAGGACAAGGTGGCCAATATGAAATGGCCTATTATCCTGGCACTGGACTTTCTGTTGTAGGTTCAAACACTTTCACTAACAACACTGCCACAGGTGTAGTAAGTATTACACATTCTACAGTTTCAACAGATTCTAGTAGTGGAGCATTCAAAGTCACAGGTGGTGTTGGTATTGGTGGAAGTTTGTATGTTGGTGGCATTGGCGCAAGCATAACAGGAGTAACATTCTCTAATTCCACAATTACAAGAGGAACTTGGAATGGTACAAATATTTCAACAACTTATGGTGGTACTGGACAAAACTTAGGCTCTGCTTCTGGAGTGCTTACAATTTCCTCTGGTACAGTCTCTGCTTCTACTACATCTTCTGCAATTGCTTCTGCTTTATCTGACGAAACAGGGTCAGGTTCATTAGTATTTAACTCTTCTCCTTCATTTGGCACTGGTGTTACAACAAGCAGTGCTACATTTGCTGTGTTTAATACTATAGCTACGACAATAAATGCATTCGGTGCAGCAACAGCAATTAATTTTGGTGCGTCTACAGGTAAAGCAACATTTAATTCTACAGACAATTCAACATCTTCAACTACAGGCGCATTAGTGGTGTCTGGTGGAGCTGGCTTTGCAAAATCAATTAGTGTGGCAGGAAGATTACAATTACTTAATGGAGCAAATTATACTGCTTTTGTAAGTTCAGGAACAGGAAATACTGTTTATATATTACCTGCAACAACACCAGCTACTGGCACATCATTTTTACAATCAGATTCAATAGGAAATTTATCTTGGGTTGGGATTGCATCAGGATCTGGCTCAGCTACTACAGCACAAAATATACAAATAAGTAATCTGGGAAGTCCAAACTCGTTTCATCCAGTTTTGATGACTCCTAATCAGTCGTCAGTTGGATCTGCAATATCTTCTAATGGTACAGTTGTTTATAATCCGTCAACTGATATTTTTTATACTCCTGGCTTGGCTGTCACATCAGGAGTAGATTCTTCTAATACAACATCTGGGGCTTTCCAAGTTAGGGGCGGCATTGGAGTTACAGGTACAGGATATTTTGATGTTGTAAGAACGAGAGCCTTAGTAACAACTGGCGATGTTACCGTTGCTGGTAATTTTGTTGTGAATGGTAGTACTATCGATTTTGGAAATGCAACAACTGATTCAATTTCATTTATTGGAAGAGTTGATACTAATATTAATCCAATTACCAATAATACTTATGACTTAGGTTCTCCAGCGTTAGCTTATAGAAATGCTTCTTTTGGAAGTTCGATTTATTTCACAAACACAACAAATACAAATATTTTAGCTTTCACAGCTGGCGCAACAGGTACGACACTAACTTATGTCCTTCCTATAGACACTCCTACAGCTGGTCAGGTTTTAGCAGCATCAGCAATTTCGGGCGGAAGTGTAACTCTTTCTTGGGAGGACGATCAAACAGGTGCACCAGCAGGTGGAATTACAACACTTAATACTCTTACAGCGGCGTCACAATCTTTTCAAACTGGAACAACTGGAACTGATTTTGCAATATCATCAGCTGTATCCACACATACATTTAATTTGCCAGATGCTGGGTCAAGTGCAAGAGGAGTAGTATCTACAGGCACACAAACTCTAGCAGGAGCTAAAACATTCAGCTCTGCTTTGTCGGTCACTGACGCTACTTTATCAACTTCTTCATCCACTGGTGCCTTAAAAGTAACGGGCGGTGTTGGAATTGGTGGAAGCTTATATGTAGCTAACGCTTCAGAATTTGAATCATCAGTAGCTTCTATTGGAGTTGGTTCCGGAGCAGTTGTCGTTACAGGCGGAGTGGGCATTGGTGGAAGTTTAAACGTAGGAGGCGCATCAAGATTTTCCTCATCTACAACAGCAACATCAGTCGGAACTGGTGCTTTAACGGTGACTGGAGGAGCTGGAATTGCTGGTTCTCTATATGTAGGTGAAGCTTCTAGATTTACTTCGAGCATTGCTGCTATATCATCTGGGACTGGAGCATTAACAGTTACAGGCGGTGTTGGCATAGGTGGAAGTTTGTATGTCGCCGCAGCTTCAGAGTTTGAAGCTACTACGGCAGCTATAGATGTTGGAAGTGGTGCAGTTGTTGTCACCGGAGGAGTAGGAATCGGTGGTTCCCTATTTGTTGGAGGAGCTTCTAGATTTTCATCAACATTATCGTCTATATCAGTTGGCACTGGAGCACTTATAGTATCAGGAGGAGCTGGAATAGCTGGTTCTATTTGGGCTGGGGGTATTTCAGCTTTTACTTCTAATACTGCATCAGTAAGTACAGGAACAGGTGCGGTAGTCATCACAGGTGGATTAGGAGTTGGCGGGGCTATATATTCTGGAACTGCAGTGGCATCTTCAATTTCAGGGGTTGTGCTTAATAACCAAATTATTTCTACTGGCACTTGGTCTGGCACAGTAATTACTTCTCTTTATGGTGGCACCGGATTTAACAGTTATACAATAGGAGACCTGTTAGTAGCATCAACTGGAACCTCATTAGCTAAGTTACCTGCTGGAGACACAAACTTTGTCTTAACTTCAAATGGTACAGGCACTGTTCCATCTTGGAAAGCAGTGCCAGCATCAGCCGCTTCAAGTGTTGCCGTTAGCACTACTGCAGTTGATGCTGTTTTTTATCCAACTGTTGTCAATTCTGCCTCAGGATCTGGGCTTGGATTATCAACTGTAAATACCATCCAAATAAATCCAGCAAGAGGTACATTTGCAGCTGTAGGAATTTCCGCAGGCACAGCGATAACAGTTGTTGGAACAGCAGCAGCAATTAATACTACTACTGGAGCTTTGCAAGCAATTGGTGGAGTTGGAATAGGTGGAAGCTTGTATGTCGGTGGTGCATCAAGATTTTCCTCATCTACAACAGCAACATCAGTCGGCACCGGAGCTTTAACAGTGACAGGAGGAGCTGGAATTGCTGGCTCGTTATATGTAGGTGAAGCTTCTAGATTTACTTCTTCCACTGCATCTGTAAGTTCAGGAACTGGAGCACTAACTGTAACTGGTGGAGTTGGTATCGGCGGAAGCCTTTATGTTGCAAATGCTTCAGAATTTGAATCTTCTGCTGCAGCAATCAATGTCGGTTCTGGTGCAATTGTAGTAACAGGTGGGGTTGGTATTGGAGGAAGCCTATATGTTGGTGGCGCTTCTCGTTTTGAATCTAATACTAATTCTACAACACCTGGTGTAGGCGGGTTAATAGCTACGGGCGGAGTTGGTATTGGCTTATCTGCAAGTATTGGCGGTAGGTTACAGATGTTCAATAGCAGTTTATATACTGCATTTGTAGGTGCTCAATCAGGAGTTAACACTACATATACACTTCCGACAACTTCTCCAGCAACAGGTTCTTCAGTATTACAATCTACCTCTGGTGGAGTAATGTCTTGGGTTCCTATGACATCAGGAGGTTCTGCTTCTCCTGGCGGTGTAGTTGACGGAAGCATTCAATTTAAATCAGGTTCATCTTTTGGTGGAACAAGGTCTTTTCTTTGGACTGATCTTCAAAAGTATCTTAGAGTAAGTGGATATCCTGGTGGTGAACTTTATGCAAGCGGGGAAGCTGCATTAATCGTTGAACAAAATTACGGTTCTTTCAATGGAAGTGTCAACGGAACATTAATAGCAGCTAATTCAGTTAGTGCATTTACTGGAAGTTTATTGGACTTACAGGTCAATGCAGTATCAAAATTCAGAATAGATTATACCGGAGCAGTTACAGTCGGTGCATATGTTTTGCCAACTGTTGATGGTTTGAGTGGATATGTCCTTAAGACAAATGGTGCAGGCACTGTCACTTGGCAAGCAGATAATACTGGAAGTGCTGGTGCTGGTTCGGGAACTGTTGCAGTTCCAGGTGCTCAATATCAAGTTGCAGCATATTATTACTCAGCAACTGGTGCATCAGTCTCTGGCTCTAACACTTTTACAAATAATACTTCAACTGGTGTAGTTGAAATTAGTCATACAACTGAGTCTACATCAACAACATCAGGCGCATTCCAAGTTGATGGTGGAGCTGGTATTGCAAAGAGTTTATTTGTTGGAACTACTTTGTCAGTCGGAACAACTCCAAGTTACAATATTCCAAACAATTTAGCATCTTTTGTTTCTACTGTTAACTCATACAATCAACTTGTCATTCAAAATAAGTCCAATGGAACTGCTGCATCAGCAAATTTAGTTGTAAATAACAATGCAAGCACAGACTCAGCAACCTATGGCGAAATAGGCATGAATTCCAGCACCTTTACTGGCTCTGGAGCCTTAAATGCAGCAAATGCAGTCTACCTTGCTGCTCATACTGCACCATTAGTTCTTGGAACTGTAACTGCTCATCCAATTAGATTTACTGTCAATAGTGGCGCCACTGACACTATTTATATCCATGAAGCTGGTACTGCAATTTCTGTATATACAAGCTTTGATTTAAGATCTCAAAACAAAATAAGATTCTTCAATCCAGGCAATACTTTCAGAACTGATTTACATGCTGGTGCTAACACTGCAAGCTATGCTTTAGCTTTACCTACAGCTCCTGTAGGTTTTGGGTATTCGGTTCTTTTAGTCGATATATCAGGTAATATGTATTTTGCACCTGTTGGGGCAGGTTTAGCATCAACAGTCAATAATGCTTCAACACCTTTTTTACGTGCTAAAACTTCATTAACGATTCAATTTTGTGCTGGTTATACACCAACATCGGCGGGTGCAGATTCTGTTACAATAAAAATTCCTGAATCAGCAACGGATGGTGTTACTGACGTTACTTTCAGGTTAAGAGAGTTTGATGTGAGAGTTGAAACTCCATCTTCAGGTCCATCAAGAATACAATTAGAAAAATTCACTGGCACTGGTGCTTTGACATATGCAGCAACAGGTTCTTCCTTGCTTGGAGGATTTGGTATAACTCTTACAGGTGCCGCCATTTATACTACTTCAGTGCCTTCAGTATTATTTGCTGGCACTCATGTCACATCAAATGACAAACTAAGGTTAAATTGGACATTGCTAAATGCTACTCACGCTAATTTTTCAGTACAACTTACTTTAGAAGAAGTATAAGATGAAAACTTGCATTATACACACTCGAATACCTGCTGCAAGAGCTGCAGGATCTTTTGATATCCTATTGCCAGAGGGATTTGGTGTACCAAAAGGTTTTGTAGTTTATAGTTTGACAAATTCATCAAACTATAATGCTTTTGATAATGGTACAGCACATGTCACTAGAAGTGTAGGTTTCGGAGGTAGTACAAGCACAGGGGCATCTACAATAAGAAACATTTGCGCTTGGCAGTATAATCAATATAATGTAGACCCTTCTAATGGAAATAGTTCTACTGCAACTACAACAGCAATGTTTGATACCAACAATTCTGGTACAATTAGAAGAAACTGGTATGCTACTTCTTTCCAACAAGATAAAATTGTTGGAACACTTGGTGTCACAGGCTCCCCAGCAGCGCCTATTGATATGGTATTTACAGTATTTTCAGGCAATGATGTAGAATGTGCTGTAACTGGTATAGCGGTTACCACAACTGCAGTACATTCAGCCCCAACTCCTTTTCAGGCAGATGTTGCTTTTTTGCTTCATAACAGGCCAGCACAAACAACTGATACCGATATATGTTTCGGGGCTGCTTGGAGACAGACAGGATCGGGGACAGGTGCTACTTTGACCCGGGCAAGAGTTTCGAATGCTCACAGAAATGCAGACGGACAAACGACATCTGCTGTAACCAATAGAGTAAGTGACAGAGGTACTGTATGTCTAACATCATCATATGAAATATTTCCAAGATTTATGGGCACTTCCAGTATAGGTTTTACTGGTTCTGGAGCAGCTACAGGGAACACAGTAATTGCTTTAGCAATCAAAGGTCCGTCTTCAGATGATTTTTATGTAAATAATTTCTTGACACCTGCTTCAGTTGGTTCTTCCTTTTATGTAACTGGGTTTGTACCTCAATTAGTAATAGGTGGATTTAACGGAAACCCTGGCTTGAATACTACTTACACTACTGAAGCTAATGGTTGTGAAACTGCTGCTTTTTTCACTGCTACAGGATTAACAAGAAGAAATATCAATGGAATTGGAACTATAACATCAAGTACCGCTAGTGCAACAGTGACTGGAACAGGATCATCATTCTTATTTCACATAGGACCAACTGACATAATTAAAGATACAAATGGAGTTACAGTAGGCACAGTTTCTTCAGTAGCAAGTGATACTTCTTTGACTTTGACATCTAATGCTGCAGTTACTTTATCAAGCCAAAATTATGTTTTTGAAAAATCACAACAATTTTCTCTTGCTTGGGGAAATAATGATGCTGATGGTGGCACTCCAAATGAATTTATGTTTGGCTATAGTTCAACAGATGCAATTATAGGATATAACTGCGGTGATCCAAATGCTACAATTGATAATGATGGTTACTTAAAAGATTTTTCAGGAGAAGGCAATGGATGGTCAGCAACAATGACTGTAGCTTCTTCTGGCGCTGACTATGGTTGGTATGCAGCAGTAAAAGATCAGGGGTATCATAAATATCGCCGTGGAGTTCAAATGTTTTGATGTTAGTTGCGTCTGTTCAACTTAATATTAAACATTGTTTTTCTCAAAAGTCTTTTCAAGAGTACATAGAAAAACAAGTTTTTGAAAATCTGCTTATAAAGCCTGATATTATATGTTTTCCAGAAAATATAAATTATTGTTTATTGTTTGCAAAGCAACAAAAAATATCTTCACTTAGTATTAAAAACAATTTTGAATCTTTATTTGATAAAGTTATTTCAAAGTTAGATTTATCTTTTATTTTTAGATTTTTAAATATCAAGAATCAAGAAAAGATTATTTTGCAAACAATGTCAAATCTTGCGAAAAAATATAATGTTCATATTGTCACGGGAACATATTACGAAAAGTGCAATGACGGCATATACAATACTCAATCACTAATAGATTCTGATGGAGAAATAATAGGTAAAGCATCTAAAAAATATCTTGTTGGATTTGAAAAAGCCTTGAAATTACAAACACAATATGAGCCAATTGTTTTAGAAACAAGATTTGGTGAAATAGGATTGTGTGTTTGTTACGACTTGAATGATGCTTATTATATCAGTAAATTTAAAAAAGAAGGAGCAGTAATTTTATTTGCTCCTTCTAATGGTTGGCGTCCTTTTCCTGGATATCCTTTTGATTATAATAAAGAAACTCCTCAAATTCAAAGGGCTAAAGAAAATGGTTTTACAATAGTCAGACCTTATTGTGCAGGCTGGATGTTTCCCCTATATTTTCAAGGACATTCTCAAATTGTTGATGCTACGGGAAAAGTTGTTGCTGCTTCATTAACTAAAAATAA
>JACCDP011370500.1_pt1 | contig 10026 bp, 16 predicted proteins | sample 7445841 | NCBI WGS metagenome assembly JACCDP01 (sample SAMN15323441, study PRJNA562643) | freshwater metagenome | isolation source: river surface water | place: USA:Blue River Watershed | collected 2017-08-17
ATGGCCTGGCGGACCCCTGACCTCTACAAGGAGGAGCCGTGATCACTTACAAGTGCGACGTGTGCGACAAGACCGCTCCGGCTCCGACGGCTGCGTTCGAGATGCGGAGCTGTCCGCCGCTCGGTTGGTTCGTCCGCCGAGGGCTTACGAAGGACCGCCACGAGGTCCACGTCGTCACGTGTAGCAAGGCGTGCGGTGACAGCTACGATCGCGCCGAGGCCGAAGAGGTCGGCTTCTCGTGGACGCCGATCGTCGTCAGCACTAACGATGAAGGCTTCAAGGGGATCTTCCCGATCAAGGTGAAGAAACCGCGCTGAACTGCGTCTGAGGAAACCCCCGTCTGCTCCGGCGTCGGAGGACCGCGTCAGGAGCGGCGACGCGAGGTGCGCTTCGGGCGGCGGGAAGAGCGACGGTTCTTCAGGATGCTCGGGTCGCTCGGGTCGTAGGTGCCGACGTTGTCGGTGGCCGACTTGATCTGCCGGGGGTCGAAGACGACGTACTCTGTGAAGCTGGGATCACCGAGTATGCTCAAGTCAATCCGAAACACCACGCCGTCGAACCCCTGCCGCCGCAGACTCGCGGAGTGCTTTCGCGCAGCGGGCAGATCGCGCGACAGATTCCAGATCCGGCGCGGAGCAACGTAGGGACGCTGGATACGCAGATAGGCTTCCACAACGCGCGGAATCCCTCCGCTTTTCTCGGCAGCCGCCACGGCATAGCTCTCTGCCGCATCGCGCAGTGACGTGAAGTAGAAGCCAGATCCCAGCGTTCCCGCGTCGGACGCCTCGCCGTACCGCGAGGAGTCGAACGTATCGAAGTCGGCGGCAGTACCGTGATAGACGACGAGCGGTTGGCCGCGCTCGTCCACGACCTTGCTGGCACCGAACCAGCGTCGGAAGGCCGGGTTGTCGAGCGGGCTGGGGTTGCGCCGGGGGCGGCGGCTTGTGCGCTTCATGCCGCTCAGGCTACCTCCTCACCGGGAGCGACGCGAGGTCCGCTTGGGGCGGCGCGAGCCTCGGCGGTTGTTGGACACCGGAGCCGACCACTCGCCGTCCTTCAAGACCTCGTCCACGACGATCTGGCTTGGCCCGATCGATCCTTCGTAGGCGACCGATCCGACTCGCCACAGGCTCTCCTCGGCTGTGTCGCGTCCGCTGTCCTCGTCGGGGCTCATGCGGCTCACGGGCAGCGGAGCGATGCGAAGGACCACCGGAACGCCGCCCGCGGAACGCGCGGCTGCGCGCGCGGCCATCCGCGCCATGTTGCGCTGCGTCGTCAGGTAGACGTACTGGGGACGAGACTGGGCCGCCGCGCCGACGAACGCGGCGGGAACCCCTGTCTCGCCGCGAGGCCGTAGGCCGGAGGCTCGGATGGAGTCGATGGCGGCGCTCGCCGTCCCGTGCAGCCACGAGGTCTCCTCGATGGTGGGAACGTCAGACTGGACGAGGTCCGAGATCGGCACGCGAGGCCCGTCGAACCTCGCTTCCAGGCCAAGAAGCTCGGGGTACTGCGATGCCATCTGAACAAGTGCCGTTCGGAAGGCGGGGTCGTACTCGGTTGCGCCTTCGACCGACAGTTCTCCGCGCGACAGGCCCAGGCTCGCCACCCAACGCTGCCCGCGCGGTGACGGGTAGTCGCCGGAGTAGATCCAGCCGGAGCCGTCGTCGGAGAAGCTCCCCGTGAGCCTCGTCCCCTTCTTCAGTAGCTCCGGGTTGCGCTTCGGAGCCTTCTTGACTGCGCGCAGCGCACGCGCAGCGGCGACCGCCTCTGCGTCCGTGGAGACTCGGGCGTCAAGGACCACGGGAACCCAGTCGTCAGACCTCTCGACGCGGGAATAGACGATGCTGGGCACCGATTCCAGCGCGCTCCACCGATCTTCCTCTTCCATCCAGTAGAGTTCTGCCAGCTTTTCCAAAAGCGGGCCTCGGTAGACATCGATCTGCTCTGCGGGTACCGGCAACCGCGTGATGTACTCACCGTCGTCGCTCTCGTATGCCTTGGGCCAGGGGAACCGCAGCAGAACGGGGCTCTCGCGATCAATGAAGTATCGCGCCGCGCCACCGACGCCGTCAGTGAAGAAAACAAGTGCTTCGCCGCGACGCTTGATGGAGCGCGCGCTGGGCAGCAAACCTTGGCTCGCGATGCCGCTTTCCAGGCCGTACTGGGTGCTGGTGTGGTACGCGAACTTTTCCCGAGGACGACTCGTTCGCTTCATGCCGCCCAGGCTACCTCCTCACCGGGAGCGACGCGAGGTGCGCTTGGCGCGGCGGGAGCCTCGGCGGTTCTTCAGGATGCTGGGATCGCTCGGGTCGTAGGTGCCGACGTTGTCGGTGGCGGACTTGATCTGCGTCGGGTCGAACACGACGTAGTCGTCATCGAGGATCAGCCCGTCGTAGCCCATCGCGAGAAGCTGGTCGGTGTAGTACCGATCGTACTCGTCCCACCCGGCAGGCTTCTGCATCCGAAGGTACACGGGCACGAGGTGCTTGGTTCCCACCGCGCCCGACTCGCCACGCTGGATCTTGCCCTTGTCGCGACTGAACCAGATGCCCCCATCCGGCCCGCCAGCGCGGAACACGGTGAACCTCTTGTCCGTGCCGTGCCACACGACCAGCGGCTGCCCATCCTCGTCCACGACCACGCTCTCGCCAAACCAGCGACGAAACGCCGGGTTGTCGAGCGGGCTGGGGTTGCGCCGGGGACGCCGCGACGTGCGCTTCATGCCCGGAAGGCTACCCCAACTCTGTGCCCTTGACGAAGGCGAGTAGCCGCTGCGAGCGCGCGCGAGCGTCGAACGACCGCATGGCTTCGGCGAGGAGGGGCGGCAGCGGTTCGCCGCTGTAGAAGACGCGAAACGCCTCAGCGTAGTTCTCCTCCGGTTCCTCTTCGCATGCTGGATGCTCGCTGGCCCGATCTCCCTGCGACCACGCTTCGTAGAACGCTTCTTCTTCGCTTGCGGACCTCGCGTCGGACAAGAAGTGCCCCACCTCGTGAAGCAGGATACCGGCGGCTCGCTCGATGCCGATGTTCTCCGGCGGCTGAATCACGATCCTTCTGTCGCTCGGGCTGAAGAAGGCGTCTCGGTGCCCGGTTGGAACGACGACGGTGCCCTCGGCGGACAGTTCGTCGATCACGTCGTCGCTCACGATGTCGATCGACGGCACGGAGAGCGAGAGCGTCTCCAGCATCCTGGGCGGCAGCGGCAAGAGCGCGTGAAGGTAGAGTGCGGCCACCGCCGGGTCGCTGATGCCATCGTCGGAGAGTCGAGGATCGAACCGAAGCGGCACCAGCTTGGAGAGCCGCAAGGTCTCGTGGCTCAGAGCCAGCGCCTCGATGCCATCGCGTAGCTGCTTCTGAGTGACGCGCTTCAGCCTCATGCCGCAGAGGCTACCGCGTCACCGTGAGCGACGCGAGGTCCGCTTGGGACGTGAGCCTCGGCGGTTCTTCAGGATGCTCGGGTTGCTGGGGTCCAAGCTGCCCGTCGAACAACTGCCAGGGACGTGAAGCGTGGGTTGCCAGCAGCCACAACTCTCGCTCGGCCCGCGGATCGATGGTTTCGGCAAAGTTCAGAATCACATTTCTGAAACCTACGCCGATCTCGACGGGGCTTTCGATGCGCGCGTAGAGAGGCAGCAGATGCTTTCCGAACTCACGCGAAAACTCGGGGTTGTCGCTAACGAAGATTCCAGACCGATCGGCTTCCACAGGACCGAAGGTCGTCGCGTTGACCGACGATGAGCGGATCTTGAACACGTCGAAGCTGCTGTTGGTGCCGTGCCACACCACGAGCGGCTGCCCGTCCTCGTCCACCACCTTGCTGTCCCCGAACCAGCGCCGGAACGCCGAATTGTCAAGCGGGCTGGGGTTGCGCCGGGGGCGACGGCTCGTGCGCTTCATGCCGTCGAGGCTACCCGGTCATCGACCGCGACGCGAGGTGCGCTTGGCCGGGAGGCGGGACGTGCGCTTTGCTCCGCGCGAGACTCGGCCCGCGTTTCGAGCGATCGGCGCATACCCTTCGGGCCACTTGGTGCGACCGTCACCGACCGCCCTGGGCAACGTGCTCCAGTGGGCTCCAGTCAGATCCGCCCCGCCGAGCTTGGCCCCGGTCAGGTTGCATCCCTCGATGTATGCCCCGCGCAGAACCGCGTCTCGCAGGTCGGCTCGGTGTAGGGATGCGCCTCCCAGGCTAGCCCCCGTCAGGTCTGCGCCGCGAAAGTCAGCGTCCCAGGCGAGGACGTTCCGAAGGTCTGCCTGTTTCAGGTCGGCTCCCCGGAGGTTGATTCCTCGGAGATCCTTGCCGTTTAGGATCACCCCTTCCAGGCTTTCTCCCGCAGAGAGCGCTGCCTCCACTTCCTCTCGCGTCGAGCCCTCAACCTTCTTTCTCTCGCTCCAGGGCTTTCTCGTGTACGTCATGCGCCGCATCCTACCGCGTCACCGGGGGCGACGCGAGGTCAGGAGCCGTGCTGCGTGACGTGAACCGAGCCAGCCGCTTGCATGAACGCAAGGGTCTCTGCCAAGCGTCCCGCGTCAGCGAGGGCGTCTTCCATCGCGTCGCCACGTCCGCCGGGGTGGTACTCCACGCGGAGCACGTCCTGCCCGTCGATGATCGACTTGGGGCTCTTGGATCCGCGCTTCTTGGTAGCCATGCGCCGATGCTACGCCCCCCCCAGCGAGGTCAAGACTATGGACCCTGGACCTTGCCCCCGAAGCTCCAGACGTTTGCCCCTCGACCCCCCACCCGAACCGGGTATTGCATGTCACGCTAGCGATAACAGACATTATCTCGGGAGTTGTCAAAAATGTTTGACAAGTGGTCTGCGGGGGTGTCAGGGATTCGGCATGGCGAGACCGTGGAAGCAGTTGGTGCCCCATGTCGCTCCGACCGAGGAGCAGCGGAGCGAGGGGAAGGTGGGTTCATGCCGCGACTGCGGCGCGGAGTGGCCCGAACGCTTGTTCGTGAGGCGGATCGGCCGGTGCCTGAACTGCGCTCGGGAGTACGCGCGGCTTGCTCAGGAAAAGAGGCGGGGCGTGGACAGGCTGGACAAGCTGTATGGGCTCCCGCTCGATGAGCAGAAGCGGCTGCGCGAGGCGGGTTGCGCGATTTGCTCGACGCCAGAGTCTTCGCTCGGCAGGAAGCTGAACGCAGATCACGACCACAGGACCGGAGAGTTCCGCGGTTTCCTCTGCGGGCTCTGCAACTCGGGGCTCGGGTTCTTCCGCGACGACTTGGAGCGCATGCGCGCTGCGATCAGGTACTTAGAAGAGCACTCAACGCGAGCGCCGAGGCCGCGCCAGCATGCGGTAGATCCAGTCGAGAAGCTGATCGAGAGGCGCTTCGCCAAGGTGTCTGCTGCCATCGCGCCTGCCCTGGAGGTCGATGTAACAGACGGCAAGGTGACGCACTCTTGGAACCAAGACGCGATGGCGAAGGTCATCCTAAACGAGACGTACCAGTTGCCGAGCCACGACTACGAGAAGCGTCCGATTCGCAGCTTGTCTGACGCGATGAACCTAGTAGGCACGTTCAGAGATGAGGTTGCGATAGTCGAGCCTGCTGTTGGTCAGGTGTGGGTAGACGCTCAGTTTGCGTGGAAGATCACAAGAATGATCGACGGTTCGATCTGGCTCGAACGGCTCGACGGCAAGCGGCGGGTGACACTCGGCGGCGAGTCTGCGCTGCGAAGGTTTTTCGTCTACGATCCCTCCCAGAACCGGAGCGACCCGTAAGACTGGGCAGCTTCGGAGCCCGTCGCACGACGGAACGACGAAGCCCCCGGAGATCGTCCTCCGAGGGCTTGCCGAGACGCCCGTCACTTCAGGTTGCGGCCTTCGCCTCTCGCGCGGCCTGACGCTCTTGGATCACCGCCTCGCGCTCCTCCGCCCGAGCGCGGAGGAGGTGCTCGACGCTCGACTCGACGTGCGCCGTCGAGAGCAGCCCGCGCTCGATCAGGTGCGCGAGCACGTCCCAGCCGCTCTCATGCTGCGCCTCCGCGCGGGCCTGTAGTGAGGCGAGCGTGACCTCTTCCGGCACGAGCGCGTCGAGGACCGCGCACGCCACCCTGTGGTGGACGGCGTCGTGATCGGGGTGCGGGAGCACCGAGACTTCGCCGTCGTCGCGCACCCACGCCTGGAGGCGGAAGTAGCGCCACTGGTGACCGCCGTCGGCCTCCCAGTAGTAATAGGTGTGCCCGTCGCGGGCGAAGACCTCGCAGACGAAGCGCAGCCCCGTTGGGAACATCCGGTGAGCGGCGATCTCCATTCCGCCGCTCTTCCGGCGGCGGTCGTGCTTGGGGTTCTCCACGTCCCTCGACAGGACGTAGGAGTGCCCGCTGCTGAACCGAGAGAGATCCATGCTCCTTACCTTTCCGCCCGGCATGACCGCCGAGTCGAAGGTGTTACAGCACTGTCCAGACAGCGTGCAACAACTTTTTGCAGCTTGCGTTTATCGGGGGGGGGCGTAGCATTGGCGCATGGCTACCAAGCGCACCAGCAAAAAGAAGGTTCCGAGTCACAGCCCTGCGTTCCGCGAGATCATGCGGATGGAGCGCGACATCGATGAAGGGCGGAGCAGGATCGCTGACGTGGTCCGCGAAACGGTTCTCGGCCTCGGTGTTGAAATGCCAGTTTCCGGCTTGTCCGAGGCCGAGTTCAAGGCTCGCCTCAAGCTCTCGCTGGATGCGCTGGTGAGCGAGACAAGCGGCGACGAGCGCAACATGGCGAAGAGTCTCGCCTTGTTTGTTCTCAGAGGCGCGACGAGGCTCTCGTCCCTGTACGACCTATGAGCTAGGGCCTTCGCGAGACGCGCCGTGTACCGCACGGCTCGACCAGCACGCCGCCTGGACTGACGTAGACCCTTCCTGCCCGGTAGACCGGGGTGCCGTTGCTGCGCCGTCGGAAGGTGCCCGCCTCGAACGGGTTGTAGTTCACGGCTGACCAGTTTTTTGGGGCCGAGCCGTTCTGGGACGCCAGCACGCCGCGAACGAAAGCGTGGACATTCTTGCGCTCCTCGCGGAGAACGCGCTGCCGTCCAGCCTCGCTCACGACGAAGGTCACGTCGGTCAGCGTGACGCTGTTCGCGTAGCCGATCACGCGCCGCGTTTTGGGGTCGCGGATGCTCAGGCAACCGCGATGGAGGTTGCGGTACACCTCCACCACGGTCACAGGATGCCCCGCCGTGCGGGGTTATAACGCGAGCGCGCATGAGGGCCTTCGATCACAGGATCACACTGTCGGCCACTCGTACTTTGCGGCCATCTCGCGAGTGACTGCTCTTTTCGCATCGTCCATCTGGGCCTCGGACCAGACGAGTGCGCCGGGTACGCGAGCGGGGCCTGGGCCGCACACGGTCGTGATGTCCTCAGAGAATCTCTTGGCTCCAGAAGCTCCGGCCCCGGACCATCCATCGAGGGTTGGCACGATCACCTTGGTGTACTTGCTCCACTCGTTCATGCCTCGCTCGACGAGCGCAGAGTCCTGCGCCGTTTGGTAGAACATCGGACTGCCGAAGTCGAAGACGCCAAACTGCGACCAGTCGATGTCGGGGTGCATGCTCGGCACCGGGTAGCTGACGACACCGCACGCGCCAACCGCAGAGGGTGGGATCTCTTGCACGACGGCTTCGATCAGCGCGCGCATCTGCGACGGCTTGCCCTTGTAAGGCTTCTCGATGTCGAGCATGACGAGGTTCGCCTCGAACTCCGACGCCACATCGGCCAGCAGAACTCCAGCAGCAGCCGACTGCTCCACGCTGGCCGCACGGTCGTCGCCGGGGAAGCTCCACGCACCGACCTGAAGACCGCGCGCTCGGAACTCCTTTGCCCATTTTACCGTCGTCGCTCGCGACGCGATGTAGCCGTCGTTCGCCTCGACCATGAACATCGCCCAGGCCATTCCAGCGCGAACGCACCTGTCTGCGATGGCGCTCGGGTCGTCGCTCGCGGAGAGCCGCCGCAAGAACACGCCGAACCCTTGCCATCGCTTATAGGTCGGCACTGGAGATCCGATCTGAACCGCCGACCATGCCGCGCTCTCGGACACGAGCGTGCCACTTTGCGTTGCCGCGATGCGGATGGCTTCGGCCTCGCTCAGTGCCTCGACATCGAACGATTCGAGCAGCATCGACGCCTTGGTGACTCTGTACTTTCCCACAATCGCGTCCCTTCTCGGCCTTGCCTTCGTCAGTTAGTTTCATGGAATGCGTCCTCCGATGCCCGAGGTTCCCTACGACGAGCCCACCGACGAAGAACGACGGCTGGGCTCGTGGTTTGGGTGCATTGTCTGTTCAAGAGACTGGCCGCTGAGGCTCGCGGACGTTCGAGAGCCTCGACACTGCGCCAACTGCGGGCGAGCCAAGCGAAGAGAGAGGCAGGCCAAGGCACGCGCAAGAGCGCGGGAGGGCACCGTCGAAAAACCGATGCCCATGCCCGAAGCCACGCTGCGCCAGAAGCGTGAAGCTGGCAGCGGACCGCTCGACTGGTCGGACCCGGCTCTGCACGAGGAGTTGTACGCGGGCAAAGTGCCCGAAGAGGTGTCGCAGGAAATCGACGCCCTCATCGAGCAAGCAGCCCGTCGTCGCTGACTCACTTCTGGTCGTCTCGCTCGGCCATCTCGATCAGCTTGTCGGTGGCCTTGTAGACGCCAGATCCGAGACGCTTGACCTGACCGCTGCGGATCAGGTTCTGCATGAGAGCGCCCGCGCGGCCGGAACTGCCGATCAGATCTACGATGGCCTCAAACGTCACTCGACGGTCCGCAGACGCGACGAACACTTGCCGGATCCGCTTCGTGCTACCCACGCCGCTTCCAGTCGTCTTGGAGGGCGCGAACCCTCGTTGCCGGGTCGCAGCCGGGGCCGCAGCCGGGGCCAGCTCGGCGTCGATGGCTGCAATCTCTGCGTCGATCGCGCTTCTCTTCTCGATGAGCAATTGCCGCTCGCGACGCAGCGCTTGCCTCGCTTCTGCAAAGGCGCGAAGCGGCCCTCGCAAGAGCGGGTCTTCCCCCGAAGGCTCAGCATTCGTCGGCGCAGCATTCGTCGGCGCTGCCGGTTCACTCGTCGTTTCTACAAGAACTCGGTCTGCAATCTCTGTCATGTCTGGCTCCCTCCTCCAGTTCGCCTCGATGTCCTGATCTGGCTGCTCCCAGTAGCCGCCAGCGTCGCTGGCGATCGACAGCGTGAGTTGCCATCGATCGCCACGGATGTCCGTGCAGACCGCCGTGCAAGCCTCGCGGCTGCGGCGACCTCCGAACGAGACCTGCACCTCGACCGACTCGCACGAGATCACGTCGGGCGGAGCGTTGTCCGCGTCCCACTCGGCGGATTCGAGCACGTCGAGAATCCAGCGCATCGGGTCGCTCGCGATCTCGATGCGCCTGCGCTCTTCCTCGTCGCTCGCGTCGTCATCGCTCGCGTCGTCAAGCACGTCAAACATCGCGTCAGTCAGCACCGGCCCTCCAGGTCGCCCACTCTCGCACGCACGACTCCAGAGCAGCCTCGACGCTCGGACCTCGACCCTCGACGCCGAGGCAGATTTTGCGTCTCTTACGCATTCGCGTCACTGTCGCGACGAAGCTGCCCCGACGAAACGACAGCGACTCTAGCTCGAACTGTAGAGCGCGAAGTTTCGCGATCACCTCATCGAACGACATCGACGAGGTGAAGCAGATCTCCTCCTCTGATTCCACTTGCTCCTCCCGTTCTTCGCCTTGACGTTCGTTCCGATCTTCCTTGCGTGCACACGGAGCGCACAGCACGCACTCCGGCAGCCAGTCGTACACACGAACGAGCCTGGCGCACACAGAGCACGGGTACCGGCCGATGTATGCGCGCGTCACAGCGGCACCTCGTCCCACTGATGCCCGCAGGACGAGCACAGGTAGGTGCGCTCGCTCGCACGGGTCAACCCGTTGTCCTCGATCCCCTCGCGCTCGCCGCACTCGGGGCACTCCGACCCGTGCGTGACGCGCGCCTGCCTGGCGAGCGCCGAGAGCGCCCGCTGGCGGGTGCGCTCGTCCACCGGGGCGAGCAGC
>JACCDP010762669.1_pt1 | contig 10024 bp, 9 predicted proteins | sample 7445841 | NCBI WGS metagenome assembly JACCDP01 (sample SAMN15323441, study PRJNA562643) | freshwater metagenome | isolation source: river surface water | place: USA:Blue River Watershed | collected 2017-08-17
CCCGTCCAATGATGATTTTATATGAGAAAACGATTGGATTCAATGTTTGCGGTTGATTTAAGAAAAAAAATGGCTTTTGACTTGTCTATAAAGCATACGGGCACACAAAGGAATGGCCAATGAAAATACTGGACCCTCAAACCTTTTCTGCCTTTCAAAGAGGAGATCACCAAGCATTTCAGACCGTTTATGAGCAATTTCGTAGTTTGCTTTATGTTGTGATTTTATCAATCGTCAAACATGAAGCCACCACGGAAGACCTGCTACAAGATACCTTTTTAAAGATTTATCAAAAGGGGCATCTTGTGAGGGATCCAAGCAAATTTAAAGCCTGGATTGTGATGATTGCAAAACGCACCGCGCTCAATGAACTGAAACGAAACAAAGAAGAAACTTGGCAAGATGCTTACGATAATACCCCCTCGCGTGAAGATGGAAAAAGCTTATTTCAAACCTGGCACCATAACTTAACTGATGAAGAAAATCTAATTGTGGCTTACAAAATCGTTTATGATCTCGGTTTTGAAGACATTGCCAAACTGATGGATGCATCCCTCTCACATGTATACAAGATATATCAACAAGCATTAACCAAATTGAAGGTGATTTATAAAAAATAATATGAAAAAACAAACGTTAGAAGAACAAATCAAAGCATCAGGAGAAGTATTTTTCAAGCAAAAAACTTCTCACTTAACGTTTAATCTTCCTTTAGAAAAATCTAAATTTTCTTGGAATCGTTTACTCATTTGGGGTACGCCAACCGTCGCAATGGGATTAACCATCACGGTGATGGTGTCAATTTTAATTGGTGCGACAAGACCCAACGGATCTTTACCCCAAGATTTTTCAGGTTTGCTCGCTTTGAATGAAGTGAGTTTTCCTTCTTTTAAACAAAGAGAACAATCTGAAGATTTTGAATTTGGACGACCAGAATATACAGATTATCGTCATGCAGTAGAGGATTATTTTCAATTGACTGCAAGTGATTTATTTTCTACAACTGAAAATATGGTCTATTCACCCTTATCTGCATATGTTGCCATGACTTTACTGCTTGAAGCTGCTGGTGGTGAAACGGAATTAGCGTTAGAACAATTATTAGGCGTCAATGATCGTCTTGCCCTTCGCGAAGCAAGTAGCCAAGTCTTTATTGATAACTATTATCAAGATGAAGTTACCGTCAATGGAAACACGATCACACGTGCCCAATCCCAATTGGGAAACGGGGTATTTGTCCGTGATGATATTACCGTTAATGAAGATTATTTATTTAGATTAGCGGGTGATTATTTTGCGGAAGTATTTCATACCGCTTTTGATGATGCTGGTAAAGAAGCGATTGCCGGTTGGCTCAATCAACGAACCAATCAATTCTTAAGGATGCAACCTTCAGATTTAACCATGAATCAAGACACAGTTCTAAGCTTGTTTAATACGTTGTATTTGAAAGCAAATTGGTTGGAAACGTTCAATGAACTGTCTCAACGTGGCAATTTTACAAATTCGACGAATAACACCACGACGACTGGTGTTACATACATGCAAAAAGAAACGCAAGAAACCCTTTATTTAGATCAACCTAACTTTACGATCGGTGTAGATGAAGCTTATGGAGATTACCGTGTTGTTTATGTCTTACCTAAAGGATCGTTAACCCCGATTGATTTATTGAGCGAATCGCATTTTAATTTAATTCGATCTGCATTAACTCAAACCAATCAAAATGAACGCATACGTTTAACCATCCCAAAAACTTCGACAAAAGTTAAATTGGATTTAAAAGAAAACTTACTGCAAGTCGCTCCTGAAATTGCCCCTTTATTTTCACCTGAAGAAGCTGACTTATCGAATGCTCTTCCAGGCGCTTATGTGCAAAATCTTATTCAACATGTCCGGATTGATTTTTTAGAGGATGGAATGGAAGCTGCTGCGATTACGGAAGCAGATGTTGGTGTCACTTCTGCGCCAACACCAGCCAAAGTCTCGTTAACACTCGATCGCTCGTATTTGTATTTTGTAGTTAATGGCCAAGGTTTAATCTTATTTTCAGCGGTGATGAATCAACCTTCCTTCTAGCGTAAGCGTATAGGCGAATTGGTATGTTTCCTTGGCGAAAGGTTTATAATAATGGTTTGAGGAAAACCATATGGACCGAAAGCATATCATCATTAAAGAAGCGAGAGAAAACAATTTAAAGTCGATTAATTTAACTTTACCTAAAGATCAATTAATTGTGTTTACAGGTTTGTCTGGTAGTGGAAAAACCACACTTGCTTTTGACACGATTTATATGGAGGGTCAACGGAGATATGTCGAATCTTTGTCGAGTTATGCTCGGCAATTTTTAGGCAATGTTGAAAAACCTGATGTCGAATCGATTGAAGGTTTATCACCTGCGATTTCCATCGACCAAAAATCCACCTCTCACAATCCACGGTCAACCGTGGGCACTGTTACTGAAATTTATGATTATCTTCGCTTGCTCTTTGCCCGCGTTGGTGTGCCTTATTGCCCAACCCATCAAGAACCGATTTTGTCTTTTACGACAACTCAAATTGTAAATGTGATGAGTCAATTACCTTCGCAAACGAAATTACAAATTCTTTCACCACTCGTGCAAAACGAAAAAGGTACGCATAAAGACACCTTAACCAAAATTAAAACCTCAGGTTTTGAACGAGTCAGAGTTGATGGTACTTTTTATCGCCTTGAGGAAGTACCAGCCTTGGACAAAAACAAGAAGCACTCGATTGATATTGTGATTGATCGGTTGGTGTTAAATGCAGAATCAAGAACGCGTTTATTTGATGCGGTTACCTTGGCGTTAGATTGGTCTAAAGGATATGTGGTTGGCCATGATGGTCATCAAGATCATTTATTTTCCTCCCATCATGCATGTAAATATTGTGGCTTCTCAGTTCCAAAATTAGAACCAAGACTTTTTAGTTTTAATGCCCCAAGTGGTAGTTGTCCCGATTGCCATGGTCTCGGTATCAAACGAGAAGCGGATATCATTCGCATGGTTCCAGATCAAACTTTATCGATTCAGCAAGGGGCGATTACGTTCTTTAAAAACATGATTGGCACGCCGAATTTGTATTGGCAAGAATTTAAAAAACTTTGTGAACTCTATCAAATCCCCCTTGATGTTCCTTATCAAAAATTAACCAAAGAACAACAAAAAGTTATTTTATTTGGTTCGCCCAAAATGCATCAATATCAATTACGGTCTGCTTCAGGTAACATCATCAATCGTTTTGATTTTATCGAAGGTATTAAAGCAAAATTAGAACGTTTATACAATGAAACTCAATCAGAAATGATGCGTGAATTTTATGAAAAGTACTTTACCGATCGCGAATGCACCACGTGCAAAGGTGCTCGGTTAAATCCTCAAGTATTAAGTGTGAAGGTTGGTAAAAAGAACATCGATGAATCCACTCGATTATCGATGCATGAATTTATCGAATGGATGCAACAAACCGAAAAAGCGATGACAGAAACGGAACGAACAATAGCCCGTTTGGTCATTAAAGAAATTTTATCGCGTGCAGGATTTTTAATGAACGTTGGTTTAGATTATCTAACGCTTTCAAGAATGGCGATGACCTTATCCGGTGGTGAAGCCCAACGCATTCGCTTAGCAACGCAAATTGGATCCCAGCTCACGGGTGTTTTGTATGTTTTAGATGAACCGAGTATTGGATTACATCAACGCGATAATCGGCGATTAATCAATACACTCAAGACCATGCGAGATTTAGGTAATACCGTTATTGTCGTCGAGCACGATGAGGAAACGATGCGAGAAGCGGACTTTATTGTTGACATCGGTCCAGGTGCGGGTGCCCTTGGTGGCGAAGTCGTTGCCCAAGGTAAGATTGACGATATTATTCAAAGCCCGCGTTCGATTACAGGGCAATATTTATCAGGGCAAAAAATGATTCCTGTTCCTAAATCCCATCAAAAAGGCAACGGAAAAAGTATTGAAATCTTAGGGGCAAAAGCAAACAATTTAAAAAATATTAATGTTTCCATTCCCTTAGGAAAAATGGTGGTTGTGACAGGCGTATCTGGTAGCGGAAAATCTACATTGATCAATGATATTTTGTATCAACAAATTCTTAAGGAACTCAATGATGCTGATGTTACGCCAGGCGAACACCGGCGAATTGAAGGCCTTCAACATTTAGATAAAGTGATTAACATTTCCCAAGAACCGATCGGACGGACCCCTCGCTCGAATCCTGCAACTTATACGAAAGTCTTTGATGAAATTCGTGATTTATTCGCTGAAACGTTAGAAGCAAAAGCAAGAGGCTTTGATAAGGGAAGATTTTCCTTTAACGTTCCGGGTGGTCGTTGTGAAGCGTGCCAAGGCGATGGTGTCAAACGAATTCCGATGAATTTCTTACCGGATGTTTATGTCAAATGCGAAGCATGTGAAGGTAAACGTTATAACGAAGAAACCTTAATGGTGACCTTCAAAGACAAAAATATTCATGATGTCTTGGAATTAACGGTCGATGATGCTCAGGTATTTTTTTCCAATCGAGTCGAAATTGCGAGACGTTTAAAAACCTTACATGAAGTCGGTTTAGGTTATATGAAGTTAGGTCAATCTGCAACAACCCTTTCCGGTGGTGAAGCGCAACGGGTTAAACTCGCTTTTGAATTACAAAAGCGTCCGACGGGTAAAACCTTATACATTTTGGATGAACCCACAACCGGTTTACATATTGACGATGTGGCACGACTTGTAAGAGTGTTACAGGCGATTGTGGCGAATGGTGATTCCGTTTTGGTCATTGAACATAACTTAGATGTGATTAAAGTAGCCGACTATATCATTGATTTGGGCCCTGAAGGTGGCGATCGTGGTGGGCAAATTGTCGCAGAGGGAACACCAGAAGAAGTAGCAAAGGTTAAAGCGTCTTATACAGGTCAATTTTTAAAAAATTATTTACGTTAAGTTTTCTTTTCTTTTTTAAGCTTCTTCACTTAAAATAATCTCAAGAGGTACCTATGAATCTTATCCCCATCTTGTTTCTAGTTGCAGGTTTAGCAACGTTATATCTTGCCGGTCAGCAATGGTGGCAATCTTTAAAAGCATTCAAACCAATCAAAACGAAACAAGATCAATGGATTCAAAAAGGTCAGTATCTTTTTTTATGGATGGTTCTAACTGCTGCAGGATTGGGATTATGTGCCTTAGCCTTAGTATGGGGTTCACAAGCCAATGTATTCTTTAGTTTCTTTTTTCCATTCTTATCCTTACTTGCAGGCTTATGGGTTTTAACCGCAAGATTTCTATGGAAACACCATCGAGTGGCAAGTCAATTTGAACCGATGATGATGACGAATGTAATCCTGTTTATTTTTCCGACTGTGATTTTATTTTTCATGGGTTTAGAAGCGATTGAGCCGGCATTCAATTATCCATTACCCAAAGGGATTCCATTTGAAAACCCTATCGTTACTTTTTATGCAGTGTTTATTCTCAGTGGTGCTTTTTTAGCCTATACATTATCTGAACGTGAATTCATGAAGTTAGGAAAGAAAAAAGGATACGTAGAAGATGTTTTCGTCATTGCCTTTCCGGCTGGTATTCTTGGTTCAAGATTATGGTACGTATGGGGGCAGTGGGAATTAGAATTCGCCAATCAACCTTTATGGAAAATTTTTGCCATCTGGGAAGGTGGCCTTGCCATCATGGGTGGGGCACTTGGTGGAGCATTAGTAGGCATCCTTTATGTATTGTTAAAACGTAAAGACATCAACATTATTCATGCAGTGGATTTAGCAATTCCAACCATTCTCGTCGCTCAAGCGATTGGTCGGTGGGGTAACTTCTTTAATCAAGAAGTGTATGGTGCGATTGCCAATGTTGATCAATGGATGTGGTTACCGACATTTATTCGTGAACAAATGACCATCAATGGAAGTTTTAGAGTCCCATTATTTTTAATTGAATCGATGATTAATTTAACTGGATACTTTGTCATTCGATTTGGTGTAGGTGAAGGCTTGAAGCATATGAAGCGCCCTGGAGATCAAGCGTTGATGTACCTAGTTTGGTATGGCTTAACACGTGGCATCATGGAACCATTAAGAAATCCTCTTTATAACATGGGTAATGCTGGCGATTGGAGTTTCATTTGGGGTTGGGTGTTCTTTGCTGCTGGCTTAGTGGCAATTTTACTTAACCATCTTGTTTTACCCAAATTAAAAAAGTAATATGAAACCTTATTCACTCGTCCTCTTTGATTTAGATGGCACAGTCGCGGATACCGAATTGGTGATGGTGCAAACCATGATTAGTTTTATCGATCGTTATGCACCTAGCAAAAAGACAACCTTAAATGAATTAATTAAAATTTCTGGACCACCCCTTGTTGACACCTTAAAACAATATTTCCCCAAAGAAGATCCTCAGCAACTTGCCAAAGAATTTGCTGTGAAAGCGAGAGAATTTTATCCTCGTTTTGCCGTTGCTTTTCCCGGCATAACTTCATTATTATCTTTTTGTAAAGATCGACAAATTCCAGTAGGTATTGTTACGTCAAAATTAAGAATCAACGCATTATTTACCTTAGAAGTGATTGGATTAAAAGATGCCTTTCCGTTGGTGATAAGTTTAGATGAGGTTAAAAAACCAAAACCAGATCCTGAAGGAATTTTATTAGCATTAAACCATTTTAAACAATCAGCGAAACATACCTTGTTTGTCGGTGATACCACGTATGATTATTTTGCCGGTCAATCTGCCGGCGTGGATACAGCTTTGGTGACATGGGGATTTAAAAAATTTACGCAAGATATCCAACCAAATTTTTGGATTGATCATTTCGATCAAATCAAGGAGTACCTCAAATGATGCAACAAGTGGATGTGGTCATCGTCGGTGCCGGCCCTGCTGGTATGAGCGCTGCATTAGCAGCTCATCAAGCTGGCTATTCACTCATTCTATTGGAGAAGAGTATGCCAGGAGGCAAGCTTAATTCCTATCAAACATTGGAAGGTTTTCCAGGATATGAACATATGTCCGCACAACAATTTGGATTAGACCTTTATGATGCGTTAACCAAAAAAGATGTTCAAACAACCTATGGTGATGTTCAATCCATTGAAAAAAAAGGTGATGTTTTTATTGTCACGACCGATGCAGGAAATTATCAGAGCAAGGCAGTTATCATGGCCACAGGTACGAGAGAAAAACCCTTGACGATTCCTGGCGCCGAAGCATTATTAGGTCAAGGCATTAGTTACTGTGCTGCTTGCGATGGCGGGTTCTTTACAGACAAAGATGTTGCAGTGATTGGTTCGGATTTGCATGCACTCGAAGAAGCGATTTTTCTTGCCAACATTTGCCACCATGTTTATGTTTTAATACCTCAACCAGGATTAGCACCAAAGAATTGGTTGGTTAAATTGAACCAATTAGCGAACGTTACCATTATCGAAGGTGCCACACCGTTACAAGTGATCGGTGAAAATGCCGTAACTGGGCTACGTTATCAAACACAAGTTCATGGCGAACAAGAAATTCTCTTGGATGGTATCTTTCCCATTTTAGGGTGGGTTCCAAACTTTCAAGCTTTAAAGACTTTTCAAAACCTGCTTGATCAAGATGGTTATGGTCTTGCGAATAAAGAAGGCGTTAGTCAGATTCCAGGATTATTTATTATCGGAGATTTACAAGCAAAGGCCACGCGCAGAGTTAAAAATGTGATCGCCCAAGGTCAATTGGTTGTCAAAGAACTCGTGAATGTTATCAAACGTTAATTCGGTGAGAAATTAACCTATAATTTATTTATGAAATCAGAAGTTATTATTTTAACCGGGATGTCAGGGGCAGGAAAATCGACTGCCATTTTTGCTTTTGAAGAGATGAAATACCAATGTATTGAAAACCCACCTGCTGATTTATTCCCATCATTGTTTCAACATATTCATCAGCAAATTACCCAAACAAGAACCGTTGTCAGTGTCTCGCTGTTTAACGCCCAAAAAGCAATTGAAGCTGCTAAAAAAGTTCCGGGTTTAAAAACGAAAATCATTTGTTTAATTGCCAAAGAAATTGATTTGGTTTCTCGATATAAACTCACACGACATCTTCACCCCTTACAAACGGAAGGCTTTACTTTGATGCAAGCGATTCAGCGCGATCAAGCATTGGTTGAGTCTTTACGCACACAAGTGGATGTGATGTTTGACAGTACTGGGTTTTCTGTCACACAATTTAGACAACAATTAATCGCGATGTTTAGTGCCAATCAATCTCATTTAACAATTGGATTAGTATCTTTTGGATTTAAACATGGGATTCCCCTTGATGCCGATTTTGTATTTGATTTAAGGGTTATTGAAAACCCATATTATCAGCCAGCTTTAAAATCACTTTCAGGTTTAGATCAACCGGTGATTGAATTTGTGAAATCCCAAAAAATGTTTCATCAATTACTAGATCAGGCACAACAATATTTTCAAGTGATGATTCCCCAACTCATTAAAGAAGAAAGACCTTTTTATGAAATTGCGATTGGTTGTACCGGTGGCCGTCATCGCTCGGTTGTATTTGCCCAAGCGCTTGGAGAAAAACTCAAGAGCCAATTTCCTTTGGGTATATTGATGATCCATCGGGATATTCATAAACATACGGATCAAGAATGAATTCAAAGCTTCAATCTTTTACAGCGTTTGTTAAAGAAGAACTGACGACAAAACCTTATGATAAGAATCGTAAACTTGCGATGTTTGCAGGTTTTGTTAAGGCAAACGGTCGTTATGTTTTTTCCAAAAAAAACGAAAAGCTAACGCTTTCTACAAGTTATGCCAAAATCGCCCAATTTTTTTATCAAACCAGTAAGAGTGTGTTAAAGGTCAATCCCAAATTTGAATACCGTCAATCGCCTCGTTTTAGTCAAAGACAAACCTATTGGATTATCTTTGAACAACATGTCAGTGAAATTCTAAAGGCGATTCACTTAGATTTTGATTCTTCGCCTGAAATATATTTAAAACAGTTTTCAAGCATTGACGCGATTGCCGGTTATTTGAGTGGCTTATTCCTTGCCACAGGCAGTGTCAACCATCCATCAAGCTCCTCTTACCATTTAGAAATGAGTAGTGATGATGAAGACTTTTTAACGGAGATTCAACGATTATTAAAACAAGTCAAAAGTTTACGATTCTCATTTAAACTCGTTGCTCGCAAAGGTAAATACATCCTTTATTTAAAAAAATCTGATCAAATTGCCGATTTTCTCATTTTTATGGGCGCGACAGAAGCGACACTCGAATACGAAAATGTTAGAGTAGCAAGGGATTTTTCCAACTCGGAGAATCGTTTACAGATTTGCGAAAACGCGAATATGGCAAAAACCATTGCTGCTGCCAAGAAACAAAAACAAGCGATTTTACATATTGACAAAACCATCGGTTTACAGCATTTAGATAATCCAAAACTAGAGAAATTGTGTCGCTTAAGACTCAAGCATGATTCCAGCAGTTTAGAAGAATTAGCTTCGATGATGTCTACGTTTTACCAAAAACCAATTAGTAAAAGTCAACTTAATCATCTCTTTCGGGGTCTGATGGTTCTATCAAAGAAATTGAAGGGTACTCCATGACGCTCTTACAACAACTTGGTAAACGGATTGTGTATTTAAGATCGGAGAAGGGTTGGTCCCAATTGACCTTATCGGTTGAGGCAAATTTGAACCGCAATTACTTATCAGATTTAGAACGAGGTAGACGAAATCCCACCTTAAAAGTTCTGGAAAAAATAGCCTTTGCTTTATCCATTGATTTGGCAACTTTATTTAAAGGAATCAAGGCGATTTAAAGTTGCCGTAAAACCCTTTATTCTTTAAATTCAATCATATATAATAATTTTTGGTAAAAATACCAGGAGGTCTTGTATATGGCAATTAAAGTTGCAATTAATGGATTTGGTCGAATTGGCCGTTTATCGTTCCGTCGTATCGTTGAAGTCGGTGGCATTGAAGTTGTTGCCATC
>JACCDP011265768.1_pt1 | contig 10024 bp, 10 predicted proteins | sample 7445841 | NCBI WGS metagenome assembly JACCDP01 (sample SAMN15323441, study PRJNA562643) | freshwater metagenome | isolation source: river surface water | place: USA:Blue River Watershed | collected 2017-08-17
CTGCGAATAAAAATATGGTGCCTTACGATGACAAATCTGCATTTGTAACATCTGGTATCCGTTTTGGTGTTGCTGCTATTACTACACGTGGTATGACTGAAACACATATCCCATTTGTAGTTGAATCAATTGACACCGCTCTAATGAATGCCGATAACGAAACAGTTTTAGCAAACACGAAGAAAGAGGTGAATAAGTTCATGGAGCAGTTTGTTTTGTATCCAGAACTAGGATAATAGTTTAACTATATACTATGATACAAAGAATACAATCCATTTGGTTATTGCTAGCAAGTGCAGCTGCATTTTCAGTATTGCGCTTTCCTTTTTACTATACACCAACGCCATTTGCATTAGAAATTAATGGTAGTGCGCAGTACAGCACTTTAATCTCATTGGCATTTAGCGCATGCTTATCATTCATCACCATTTTTTTATATGGCAATCGTATGTTGCAATTAAAAGTGGTACTTGTAAATTTTTTACTGTCTATTTTAATCGGCTATTTTATTTATATGACTGTAGTGGCGAATCCAGGCGGTGGCTTCACCCTTCCATCTATCGCATTATTTATCATCCCCATTTTTCAAGTACTAGCGATGATCAAAATTTACCAAGATGAAAAATTGGTGAAAAGCACGGATCGGTTGAGGTAATTATAAATTAGAAGCCCATAATATTACTTTTCCAAATTTGCCCCATTGCTCAATGCCTTTTTTAAGGTCGAAACTAATTTGATTTCGCTTCACCACCTTGGATTTACCTTGTGTCGGTATTGGAATTTCTGGACTTATTAACTCAAGTTTGGTTGCATATATAGTTTCTGACAACCTTGGTATAGCCAACCCTAATATCATTCCAGGAAGTCCATGAAAACTTTCTGGGCCCCCTTTTACGATAATTTGATCAGTATAAAAAGCGACCACCACCACGGAATCACAAATTTTTGTAACTGCTTTTTTACATTCAAAACCTGCAATATCTCTAATTTCTCCAGTTATTTTCCATTCGTATTTGGTTAGGCTATCTTTAATGAAATACTCTTTTTCAAAAAGTGATTTTTTCATTACAGTTAATTCTTCATTCAAATTTTGTAAGGTAAAGTCAATTTCAGAAGGCTTAAAACCGAATACCATATACTTGTTATCCGGATTTTCTTTAGCCATTCTGTAATAGGTTTGAGAAGCGTTAAAATCCATAATATAATTGTCTGTTACAATTTTCGGGAATAACTTTTTCAACTCCTCAGACCACCCACCATCCATATCGCCCTCAGATTGCAGGGCTTCAGTTAATGTATGTTGGGCTAATTTTCGCTCGTATGTAATTTTTCCACTTGTGATAAAAGTAGTTTGTGCATTTACTACGTTAGCAATTAAGAAGAAGAAAAAGAGGTTTATATATTTCATTTTTTATAAATAATTAATTGTTAAAAACCCATATTTGACGGCTTACCATTTTTACTAAAATTGTAAATAAGACTAAACATGACATATCGTTTTACGCCATTATTACTTACCTCTGAGATGAAGTTACTTGTTATATTTCTTTGAACATAATTGTTTTGATTTAGCATATCAAAAACATATAGTTTCATCTCCCAACTATCTGTTTTACCAATCACTTTTCTAACAGATGGGCTTAGGATATAAATATTTCTTTGATCTGGAAATACTATTGATTTTTGATAGATATTAGCTTCAATATTTAAATTAAAATATGTTTTTATTTTTTTGAACTTAAGTTCGGGGCTTCCATTGATACCATAATTCCAATAATTGGTAGAAGTGCCTGGTCGTATACTAGAAACAGTGGTATTGTTATTAGCACTAAAATTCAAATAAAAACTATACCATTTTTCACCCCAATACTGCAATTGTAAATTATAACCAATGCTTTTGTTGTCATTGATATTTCTAACACCATTTACTTTGTTTACATACCTACCTACATTTCCATTTACGCCTCCCCCCAATTGAATACCCTTATATATTTCCATACCATAATTAAAATTACCACTGTAATTATAGTTTCCTTGTACATTTAAATACTGATTTACTCTTCTACCTAAAGGATCAACAGTTGTACTATTGCTAATGGCATTATCCGTATTTGAATATTGCAAATTAGCATACATATATCTATTTTTAAATACCTGATAATCATTTGCGTTTAATCTTATCGTATTTGTAAAACCTTGTTGCAAATTGGAATTACCTATATTTAAATTTAATGGATCTGCATTATCAATTAATGGCTGTATTTGTAATAAGGTGGGATTTATTGTTTTTCCAGCATATTCAAATTGTAATCTTCTTTGTTGCTTGAAATTATAATTTAAAGTAAATGCAGGGATAAAGTTTTTAAAATTGATAGAACGTATGCTGTTATTAGCTACGTCATTCATTTGATAACGAGCAGTTCCAAAGCCTGATCCTAGCGCCCAGTTATATTTTTTATCTACAAAGCGATAATTAATCGAACCAGCATTATTAATCGTGTTAAAAATAAAATGATTACTTAGTGAATCAATAACATCACTATACAATGGCTTTGAAGAAATCAGCGTATTTCCTGAGTTATCATAGCTTATTTTTTCTGCATCATTTTTCCCAATGTTTAAAGCGTATTTAAAAATTAAAAATGATTTTTTACCAATAGGCTCTGTATATATAACATTTGAATTAATAGAAGATGTGTTTTGTTTATTTGACTTTAATTGATCTACGGAATCATTTTTAATAACAGCCCCGCTATAATTAAAGTATTGGTTATTAGAAACAAGTAACCCATCTTGAACTTTATCATTAAAATTCAAATCGGAAACAAAAGAAATCGTTCTCCCTTTTTTAGCAAATTTTCTTCTATAACTTAAATTGGTAGTTAATGTTTTATCATCTTCATTCAAGGAACTTTGCCTTCTGGAAGTATTAATTAAATGCCCCGTTTCGCCTTTAGTTTGACCCTCGTATAGACTAGTGCCCTCTAATAAAACATCTGCAGCTTTCAAGGTAATTTTAAACAAACCTGTACTATCTGTTCCCCATTCATTAATGCTATTAATTTTAAATTTTTTCTTATCGCTGTATTGGGCATCAGAAATATTACTAATAAATGACGAATCTGGTAAAATAGTTTTTGAATAGTTTTTCCCAAGAGAATTCATAATTAGGTTTTGAAATTGAGCGGTATTATTCGTAGATGATTTCATCCACTTATTACCAAAAACGAATCCAGCGCTTTTTTGATTTGGCAAACCCACATTACTACCATACTCATCTTCCCCACTAAAGTACATACTCACACCACCATCTTCGCCCACTTCCATAGTCGTATTTCCTCCGTCCGAATAATTTCTAGTTTCATCCCAATTAAGTGCTTCAAACTTGGTATTATCCTGTGTAAAGTAAGCAGCCACTTTCTTTTTGCCTTTAAAAGAGTTGGCTAATAATTTACCGTTGCCATATTCTCCAAAATTGGAACCAATCTCTGCTTTTCCAAAATATCCATTCTTCTTATCTTCTTTTAATTGTACATTAATGGTTTTGGTTTTTTGACCATCATCAATACCTGTAAAACTAGCCTGATCCGACTTTTTATCAAATACTTGTATCTTATCAACGATATCGGCCCTTAAATTCTTTGTAACAACAGCCGGATCATCACTGAAAAATTCTTCTCCATCAACTAATACCTTATTTACTTTTTCGCCTTGTGCTGTAATTTCGCCTTTTGAATTTACCTGTATTCCTGGCATTTTTCTCAAAAGTTCCTGCACGTCTGCATTGGGATTTACACGAAAACTATCTGCCTTATACTCAGTTGTGTCTCCTTTAATACGTATAGCCGAAATTGTGTTTCTTACAATAACCTCTTTTAATAAATAAGCTTTTGTATTCAAATACAGTGTACCTAAATTTAGTTCTTGCCCATTAGCAAGTTCTATTTTATCAATATAATCTGCATATTGAGGATAAGTAATCATTAAAATATATTTTCCTTCCGATTTTGCAGGCAAATTGAATTGCCCATCTTTATTTGCCCTTGTTGATCCTACTAAAATTGAATCCTTAGCTCTTAAGATGTTAATTGATGCATTGTACAATTGCTTTTTCTCAGTACTATCTGTTATTTGGCCTTTAATTGAACTTTGCGCAAAGATGGTTTGAAAAAAAAGGGTCGATGCCAAAACAAGGAGGGATTTCTTTAAATGAAACTTGCATGTATACATTAAACTAGTTTATGATTTGACGGCGAAAGTAAAGGGAATCTTTAGCATTTAACAAGGATATATGTTAAATTTCAAATTAGCTTATTTAAGCGGTAATAATATTAGGGTTTTGATAACAATAACCCCGCATAAAAATGCAGGGCGTTGATTAGTCATTAATCAAATGTCGTATTAATTAATAAATCTAATCTGAAATTATTTGTCAGACACTTCAAATACAATTGTCTGTTTAATCAAATAGTTTACCTTTTTGCCATTTTGTTCTGCAGGAATCCACTTTGGACCTTGTTCTATAACACGTATTGCCTCAGCAACAGTGCCATATCCAGGATTGTTTTCAGCAATTACATTCTCTACATCACCTTCTTTATTAACAACAAAATTAAGCTTAACAGTATATTTACCAGCGGCTGCTTTATTTTTAAATGCCAAATCTCGATTTAAATTCTTTCCCAAATATTCTACCCAGCCTTTAGACCCACCCTGAAATTGTGCCGGCTTTTCAGCTGTATAAAAAATGGGTTCATTATTTTTTGAAGGGTCGGCATTTTTTTGAATCTTAGGTGCATTAAAAATAAAAGACGCTTCTTCATTCTCTTTTTTAGACTTATTAGAAAACCCAATAACTGTAACTTCATCCATTTTATTTTGAAGATTTTCCTTAGAACCTGCTTTAGTCGCATTTCCAACTACTACAACATCCTCTTTAGTCCCAAATCCAACTACTGCAACTTCCTCTAATTGATTTGGTTTCCTAATATTTTGAATACTTGGAATACCTAGTTTAGTGCCATATCCAACTACTGCAACTTCTTCCAATTTATTTTGAAGATACACATTTCCCAATCCTTTTGTAGTTGTAATTAGAATAACGCCATTTTTTCCTGCATCACCATATAAAGCTATTGATGAAGGACTTTTTAAAACATTAATAGTTTCAATATCTTTTGGCGAAATATCATTTAAAGATTTTATGGGAATTCCATTTAATACATACAGGGGTGTATTTGTAATTTCATTTTTACCATCTGCCCCTTTAAGATCAACTTTAACCCCATTTGCTAAAACCAATGATCTTACTTCAGTTAAATCCAATCCTGTATTCTCTTGAAAAATAATATTATTCAACTCCTTATTAGGTGTTTGCTCATTTCTTTGCTTATCTTTTGAAATTATTTCCACGACTCCATTTTTGCCATCTTCCGGATATTTTTTTATAGCTTTTACTCCTTTTAAGACATTTATTGATGCAATACCATTTATAGAAATAGCTTTCATTTCCTTTTCATTAATTTTTACACCATCTAAATAATATGAAGGATTTGTCAATGCCGGTGGCGGTGGCGCTCCTTCCGAAATCTTAACACCATTAATATAATAATTAGGTGTTTCTAATGAAGGGGCCGGTGGCGGTAGCGGCGGTGTCAATAATTTATTTTCACTTTTGGGCTTTGTGGTATCGCTTATTAATAGTGAAATATTATTTTTAATTTCTTCTACTTTGTTTTCAATTCTTTCACTTGCATGAACTTTGATTGACACTATACATACCGCGGCAATTAATACTGGCAATACCATTACCCTTCTCAGGTAAGAGTATTTTGTGTTGTTGGATTTTGTCAACATAGCTAAACGTCTTTTAATAGATGAATAAAAAAAACTGTGCGTTGGATTTAAAAAATGATTCCCGTAATGAGTCTGTAATAACATTTTCGCAAAAGCTGCTACATTGCTATTCCCGACCGCTTCTTCGTCTGCAATAAATTCATGAATAGCAATTAGTTCCTTTTGAATGATCCAATTAAATGGATTCATCCAAAAAACAGATGCCACTAATTGACAATAAATTCTGTCCCAAGTATGTTTTTGTTGTATATGTGTGATTTCGTGTTTAAAAATTTGTTGCCCCCCTTCCTCTTGCAATGAAATAGATTGTTTCCAGAACAGATTGTTTAAAAAAGAAAAAGGTGCATTGTCTTCATTGGTATTAATAAAGTCAAACCCTTCCATTTTTGTTACTTCCCACTTTCTTTTAAGCAATTGGATTTTTGTTATATACATTATCAACAATCCCACTAAGGATATAGTTATAATACAAGCAGCAATTAAGACATAGTCCGCCCAATCTAAATGAATCCCATTATAGCCAGTAGTTGTTGGTAAAACAGACCGTATTAAATTACCTGAACCATATAACAAAGGTGAACCATATAATACAGACTCTTCCACACTAAACCAATCAAAGTTTAGCAACGGAGCCATTAAACTTATTACCGATGCGGATAATAAATAGAACCTGTTATAATAATGGAATTTCTTATCTCTTAACGCCATCCAATAATAGGCTACAAATAAGCCTGATATTAAAATAGTTTTTAGGAGATACAAGAGCACTGTTTGACTAGTCATGGCTTTTGTTTTTTAATTGTTTTAAAATATTATCCCTTTTTTGCAGGCGCTTTAGCAGCAGGAGTAGCAGTAGGTGCAACACCTATAGCTGCTCTAAATGCCTCTTCCACTTCCTTTGGTAAAGGTAATTTCAACTTCATTGCAACAGGAATGGTTAAATTGTAATTGCCTGTAATTGAAGGGTTGGTATAAGGGGATAAAGATTCTCGCTTTAAAACAAAATCATATTTTTGTTCTTTAATTACTTCAGCTAATGCTGCAGCAATTTTTTGTCTGTAAGGCATTAACAAATTTTCTTGTTTTTGCTCCATAGATTGTTGTTGGTATTGTTGCCAATTAATCAATTTGTATTTTAAACGATTTAAATCGTCAGTTGCCATTTGTAAAGCTTTTGGACGTTTAGACAAATCAGCAGAATCTCTTTTATAGATGCTATCTTTTATTTGATAATCCTTTAAAGTGTAATTATACTCATCTTGTAATGAATCTTGTGCGTAAGATTTAAGCACGGTGTCTAATTTTTCTTGGATGCCTGGAAATAAAGCTATTACGCTTTGATCATCAAAATATCCAATTTTAACCTGTGCAGATGCTGTATTATTAAATGAAGCTGCAACTAATAAAATGGCTGCAAATAAAAAACCTTTTTTCATATCTTATTGTTTTTTAATTGTTGTAAAAGCAATTCTAAATCCTGGATAGTCATTTGTTTTCTATCTACTAAAAAGGAAACAACATTGGAATAAGACCCTTCAAAGTAACTTTCTGTCAAGCCCTCTATTCTTTTAGCTGAGTAGGCTTCCTTACTTACCAAAGGATGATAAAAATTGTTTCTGTTTGGATTTTGAATCCCGACAAACTCCTTCTCCACTAAAATCTTTAAAAGAGTAGCCACTGTATTATGATGTGGCTTTGGCTCATCTATTGCTTCTAAAACATCTTTAATAAATCCGCCCTTATCCAATGCCCATAAGGCTTGCATAATTTGTTCTTCGGCTTGTGTTAGTTTTTTCATGGTTTGTTATTTTACTTTCTAACTAAATTCTTAGTCAATATTATAACTATATTTTTAGTTAGACAAAATATTTTTGTTAATATTTTAAATATGATTAGTTTTATGATATCATTTTAATATCAAATTACTATTATGGAAAAATTATTAAGCCCTCTAAACGGGTATAAAGCAGCACTCATTGCCCTTATCTCATTTCTTATTGGCCTGTTCGGCATCATTAGTACAGCACAAAACGCAAATCCAAGTGGTGGGGTTGTTTTGTTTGGTGTGTTATTTATTGTTTTCGCTGTTTTTTTAATGCGGGGATTAATGGTGGTGGAGCCAAACTATAGTATTGTACTTACCTTCTTTGGTAAATATATTGGCACGGTAAGGGAAAACGGATTGCAGTTTGTAAATCCTTTTTACTCAAAGCTGAAAGTTTCCCTTCGCTCTCAAAGTGTGGAGAGTACTAAATTAAAAGTAAATGACAAGTTGGGTAACCCTATTGAAATTGCAGCTGTAATATTATATGAAGTAAGTGATACTTATAAAGCAGTGTTTGATGTTACCAATTTTAATGAATACATGAAAAACCAAAGCGAGGCAGCTGTTCGTCACTTAGCAACAAGTTACCCTTATGATAATATTGAAGATGTACATGCGCAAATAACATTACGTGATGGTGGTGAAAAAGTCATTGAAATGCTTGAACAAGAATTAAATGAAAGATTAATTAAAGCAGGTATTACTGTTACTGAGGCTAGAATTAGCCACTTGGCTTATGCTGCAGAAATTGCTGGCGCGATGTTACAACGTCAACAAGCTACTGCGATTGTAGCAGCTAGAACTAAAATTGTAGAAGGTGCAGTGGGTATGGTTGAAATGGCATTAGCCATGTTATCCGAAAAAGATATTGTAGTGCTGGATGACGATAAAAAAGCTGCGATGGTAAGTAATTTAATGGTGGTACTTTGTGGTGAAAAATCGGCATCTCCTGTTTTAAATACTGGCACCCTTTATTAATCCTTAAAATACAAGTATGTCATTAACAAAAAAAACATTTGTATTAAGAATCAACGATGAAACCTTTTCTGCATTAGCAAAATGGGCCGAGGATGAGTTCCGAAGTGTGAATGGACAAATTGAAATGATCTTGGACAAAGCATTAAAGGATGCAGGTAGAAAAAAAGAGAAGTCATCCAATAATAACACAACTGTAAAAAGCTTAGTTAAGAATAAAAATTAACTTCGCTGAAATTTATTAAGCCACTTCTAATTCCTTCTCTATTGCATTTTGCACCAATTGATTTAGACTAATGCCTTTCATGATTGCAAGCATTGCTGCCTTTTTATGCATTTCTGGTTTTACGCGTACATTAAAAGATCCCTTAAAACTTTTTAACAAAGGCTTCTTGAAATGCTTACAAGACTCAATATATTCATTTACGGCCTCTTTAAACATCCCTTTTATTTCTGTAACTGAAGTACCCTCATACATAATAGTGTCATAAATGCCTTCAATTTTTCCAAATAAGACCTGGTCTTCATCACTATAACTTACTGATCCCTGAAATCCTTTATAGCTTAATGTGTTTTTCATATAATTTCAAATGATTTTAAATCCTCAATAATTATTTTTAAATAAAAGTGTTTTACAATTTTTCCTGGATGCGGTTTATGGATTTTGAATTTATGGTAATTGATTTCATTATAAAATTCAACCCTTGATCCAGAAGTTTTTCCAAGATTACTTTCTTCATATCCTAAACTTCGTAACAATGTTTTCAATTCATCATAAGTGAAATCCTTAGGAACACTTAAGAACCTTTCTAGTAGTTTGTTTTTCTTTGTCATACAAAATTGCAACTATTTTTTAGTTACAACAAAAATAACACAAGAAATTTAAATGTAGCTACTTCATTTTACATAATAGCTTGATTTTAAATAAGTTACATAGAATCTAGTCTAAGTACTTCCCAGTTTGGGAGGCCTTACATTTGGATAATCCTTTAGGTATTCCGGCATAAACAACGGTTCCGCCATCCACGCCTGCTTCTGGACCCATATCAATTACCCAGTCCGCCACTTTAATCACATCGGTATTATGTTCCACTACGATGAGTGAATGGCCTTGCTCAATTAAAGCATTAAATGCTTTTAATAATTTATGGATATCATGAAAATGTAAACCTGTGGTTGGTTCATCAAAAATGAATAACATTTTATTGCTTGCTTTTCCTTTGCCTAAAAAGCTGGCTAGTTTTACGCGTTGGGCTTCTCCACCACTTAAGGTACTACTACTTTGTCCCAACTTCACATAGCCCAATCCTACTTCTTGTAATGGACTTATGGCAAATACAATATTTTTTTCTTCACTAAAAAATGCAA
>JACCDP011349059.1_pt1 | contig 10024 bp, 17 predicted proteins | sample 7445841 | NCBI WGS metagenome assembly JACCDP01 (sample SAMN15323441, study PRJNA562643) | freshwater metagenome | isolation source: river surface water | place: USA:Blue River Watershed | collected 2017-08-17
CGATACCGAGGCTGGCGGAGCGCAGCAGGCTGAGCGTGTGGGCGGCGGGAGAGGCAGCAGGGGTGGTGGCGCGCCCGGCGGGCGCGGCGGCCGGTCGCATGCTAGCAAGGAGCAGAACAAGGCTGCCATCGGCAACCACCACAGGAAGGACCGCGCGGCGCAGAAGCAGCGCGCTCTATTGGGCTGAGACTGCCTGTGAGACACGTGCGTTGCTGCTCACTAAGAAACAATCGCGGTGTTACAGCCATCGGCAGCGTGCGGTGCTTCTAGACAGCCTTCACAATGTTCGAGCTGCCGAATATGAGCGGCTGCTTCTCGCCCGTGCCGTTGCCCATGTGCTCCGGCCAGAGCCCGTCTTCGACGCTGTTGGCCGCCAGCGTCCGCGTCTCCTGGCACAGCGCACACGGCCCGCAGCAGAGCCAGAAGAAATCTGTGCAGGGCGACATAGGCGCGCGTCAGCCCAAGCCTCCTGGGCACGGCACAAAAAAACAAAGACGCACAGTCTTCCCACTCGTCACCAGGAATGTTGTACCGCTGCCGCATCTGGAGACGCCTCCAGCCCGCGTAGACCAGGAAGCCGAGCGTGAGCGGGATGTACAGCAGGTAGATTATGTTCCACTTGCCCATGCAGGCGTCAAACTGCTTTGCCGCGGCCACGTCGGTGCTGTCTACGTCAGAGGAGGCGGCGCCGCCCATGGGGCCCACCGCAACGGGCGGCGGGCCACAGTTGATAGCCGCGAACAGGCCTGTGAAGAACTGCGCGCCATACAAGCACAGCAGCACGAACAGCATCTGCGGAAGGCGGGTGGGGATCAGCGCACCAGTGCATTGCAGGCGGTGGGCGCGTGTGCGCGCGACAGCTTTACGCCACACCTGCTTGATAAAGGACATGCCGAACGCCTTGCGCATGTTTTGCCTGGCCAGCGTGCAGCGTGAGCTCATGTGCTCGTGCGGCGCCCGCAACCACGGACGCGCGCTTCCACCACGAAGCAGCGCGCAGCGCGCACCCGAAGGCCACGAAAGGCACCCATGTCACTAGGCAGCAGGAGCCAAAGTCGCTGGCGGAGCAGTCGCCTGCGTGCAGCACGGCGCATCAGGCGCCAGCCCTTGGGTGTTGCGCCTGTACTATGCGCACCGAAGCAGTCGAACAGGCCGCCGCGCCAGCTCTTGCGCACGTGCGGTTGCGCCGGCGCGATGGGCACTGCCACGGGCGCGTCGGGCGCAGGCGCGTATGACATTGCGGGCGACGCGCAACGCCACACGACAGGCTTGGCGAACGGGCTACTGCTCGTCAAGCGCTGCGCCTTTATCGCACTCAAGCCGCTCCCCACGCTCTGTTTGCGTGCGCGCACGCACACCGACGACGACGGGCGCTCGCAAAAGTGGATGATGTGGGGCCGCAGCAGGCCGGGCGGGCGGCGGGCCGCAGGCGACGACTTTGGCGGCGTTTTGATGCACTTATTGACTTGCATACACTTGCTCCTCGCTTCTCCGTTCAAGACACGCCGCGAAGCTGGCACAGGAGTGACAATAACAAGGCGAAGGTGCGTTCAAGCACACGCTGGGCTCAGGCGTCACACGCAGCCTCGCTCGCGCTGTCGGCTCGTTCCTTGGCCGTCGGCGCGCAACTGGAAACAGTTGGCTGCAACAGTGAACAGGCGGCACCTATTCCGCGCGCTGCACGTCCGTTGCGCTGACGCGGAAGAAGCTTTGTCTCACATACAGCTCGCCTTGCCTTGGTCGCAGGTGACTGCTGGGTAGTGCGGTCGCCCGAGAGCCCTGAACGGAACACGCATACTTTGGCTGACCCGGCTTTGGCGTGACACGCGGTGCACAGGCTGTCGCGAGCACGTGCTGCGAGTGGCAACCCTGCGAAGCGGCGGCTGGCATGCAGCGGCGCCTTCTGCAGTCTTCTGGGCCTCGTTCCTTCCTGATGCAGTCGCTGTGTCACGGCGGCACCGAGAAGCAGCGGGTTATGCGGGAACGGACTTGCCACACGGGTTGCACGCTGCTGGTCTGGAATACAAGTGGCCACTTGGCCACTGCACCGCGTCGCCTTGGGACCCGTCCAGAAGGGCGCGTCCTGGACTCCTGGTCCTCAACTTCCTGAGCGCGACGCAGGTGACGTCATCACAGTGTCGGTTGGCGTCACAGGGCTGCCACGTCATTCTTCATGCGTGCGTTTGAAAGCCCGTCGCCTGTCCTGTTGCAGGCGCGCCGCCACTATGGGCGGCTTCTGCACGCAAGCCGCGTCGCAGTGCGGCAGCGATGCCGACCTGGTGGGGCCGTCAAACAGCGAGGGAAGTCAACGTGACGAAGAGACGGTCACTCTTGGCGCCGTCTGCGTCGATAGCGGCGCGGCGCAGCCTTGGCCCTCAACTGCTGCAAAGACGGTGCAACGCAACTCCCAGCCAGCGGGTGCGTTTTGGATCCTGCTTCCGGGCAGCAGCGCGCGTGCCGCCTCGCGCCTCGCGCCTCGCTCCGCCTGCCGCCTGCGCGGCTCATGCCCTCGCTTTTCCGCGCGGCGAGTCGCAGGTATGATCAATCCGCGAGGCAGGCGCAAGGCTTCGTGGGACTGGCTGGTCATCCTGTTCGTCATCGGCACCACGGTCTTTACGCCGCTTGACCTCTCCTTCTTCGATGGCTCCTGCGACCAGGCAGCAGCGCAGGCGCGCGCGCGTTGCATGATACACTGCACAGTCTGTCACGCTGAGTGCGTGCGCGCAGTCGACGCAGCCCCTGAGCGAGTACCTGGCTCTGACGGAGACGTGCCTGCTTGCCAGCCACGGCGCGTGGAACCTGAGCGCACCCGACACCGCCTACGAGGCAGCGCGCTTCCAGCTGCGCCCAGCCTGTCGCTCGCGCGTCGTGGGCGGCCTGGACTATGCGCTGGACAGCGTCTTCTGGGCCGACGTGCTGGCAACATTCTTCACGGGCGTGCCGTACGAAAGAAGCACGGACATCAAGTGAGCGGGCATCATGCCGTGCATGCCATGCATGCCTCTGCTGCGCTGACTCGCCTCGCCGTGCTTCTCGCACCACAGCTACGACCTGCGCCATGTGGCACGCACCTACCTGCGCGGCGGCTTCGCGCTTGACATCGTCTCCGGTGTGCCATGGGACGGCATTGCCACGGCGGTGTTTGCGAAGCGCGACTCGTTCGGCCAGCAGGAGATGGGCATGAAGCTGCTGCGCCTGCCGCGGCTGCTTCGCCTTTCGCGCCTCCTGCGCAAGGCGCGCACGCGTGCATGCGCGCGCATCACCCACGCCGTTGCCGCGCCTGACACGCGCATTGCCTATCCATGCCAGCTGAAACACCTGTCGTCCAGCAACGCGTTCCGGGTTGTCCTCCTCATGGCCGTCTACGTGGTGATCAGCCACTGGGCAGCCTGCGTGTTTCACTTCATGAGCAAATGGCAGATTTGGAACGCCTCCAGCGGGTGGGTGGATGCAAGCACGGGCCTCGTGCCGTGGCTGGTGGTCAACTGCTTGCAGTTTTCGGGGGCGCAGACGCGCTACATCGCCTCCCTGTACTGGGCGTTAACAACCATGGTCACCGTAGGCTTTGGCGACATCACGCCCATCACAAACATGGAGCGCTGCTTTACCATAACGCTGCAGCTCATCGCCGGCGTACTGCAGGGCATCGTGTTTGGCAACATTGGCGTCGCGCTGCATGGCTTTGACAGCGAAAACAAGTGCGTGCGTGTTGATATCGCCTGCACATGATGCAGCGACTGACGCAAGCTGTGTTGCAGTCACCTTCGCGAGCGGCTGCGCAACATGACGCAGCTCGCACGGCGCCACGGCATGCCCAAGCAGCTGGCGCAGCGCATGCATGACAGTGCAAACTACATGTGGAAGCAGGCGCGTTGTGCGTCTCAGAACTTCATGCCGCGGCCCTTCATGCCGCGGCCCTCTAACAAGCATGACCGCAAAACAGGCGCGCGGCTTTGATGCGACGGCCGTGCTGTGTTCGCTGGGCGGCTCGCTGCACAGCGACGTGCTGTCCGCCATGGACTACTCGGCCGCCATGATGGCCACGCCGCTCTTCCGCGACGCGCCGCCCGGCTTCCTGCGTGCGCTGCTGGCCCGCCTGTGCGTCGTCACATTCCTCCCGGGCGAGCTCATCGTGGACCAGGTGCGTGTGACGCATGTCGTATGTGATGCTATTTCATTGTCCCAATCACGCGCCACTGCTGCAGGGCGAGCCCGGGCGCGAGATGTTCTTCATCCACGAGGGCAGTGTGCGACTGCTGTCCTTCTCCGCCAGCGGCGAGGACGCGGTGCTGTCTCGCGGCGACGTGTTCGGCGAGGTGGACACCATCCTGTGTCAGCGGCGCCGCGCGAGATGCGTGGCGGAGGGGCAGGTGACGTTGTACCGAGTGAGTCGCGACGACATCGACGCCGTCCTGGTTGAGTTCCCCGAGCTCATCGGCATGCTCACGGCCAAGTGCCTGGCGCGTGAGGCGCAGCTGCGGCGCGGCAGCTCGGGCGTTGACGCGCGAGGCACGGAGACGCCGCCGGGAGGAAGGGGGGAGTCACCGCACGGCGCCGCCGAGACGCCTGCGGGGCTGGACGGCGAGGCGTCAGCCGCTGCACTTGCGGCACAGCAGAAGGTGCTTCGCCGCGTCGACTCGAGGCGCATGCCGCTCGCAGCCGCTGCTGCAGGCGCCGCCACCCTGGACGCTCCGGGCGGGCGCCTCGGTGCCGAGGCGGCGCGCAACTCAAGCGGCGCCAGCGGGCAGGCTGCCGCGCGCTGGTTTAAGGCGACTACAGCGACGCGCGTGGTGGCGCGGCTGAAGGAGAACGGCAAGGCGGCCAGCGCTGCTGTGTCGGATGACGTGCCATCAAAGAAGCTCATTCCCCTGACGCCGCGCTTCGTGGACCACACGCCGCGCCCCGCTGCCGCGGCGAAGCCCGAGGCGGCGCCTGACCCGCTGGCGGGGGCGGACTGGGGTGCCTTTGAAGCGCGCGTGCGCTCCGTGATGCGCGCGCAGGCGGAGTCGTTCGTGCAATGCGAGAGGCGCCTCACGGAGCTGATGAAGCGCCAGGACGCGCTGCTGAGCGACGTCACTGCTTCGTCGCTGTATGCCTGAGGTGTTCGGAGGAAGTGGAATGGAATGATTCGTACTGAAGCGTGGGTGTCTATTACCACGGCCAAAACGCGGCAGTGGAGAATGTGAGAGAATTTGTGAAGAGAGCACGGACAGAGGCGGCAAACCGCTGGATTCGAATGGTGTGAACATACCAGTCAGTGGACTCCGCGAACGATCGTTTATTTCAATTGTTGTTGTTCTGCGCCTTGCCGCTGCGCAATGCGGTGCGTCGCAAACTCCTTCGTCTGGCTGAGGATGACGGTCGCCAGCACGATGCGCCCGCCGCGAGGCAACAGCCCAGCCCACCAAGCGCTAGCTCCGCCCTCCGCCCTGCGCGCGTGCACGCGTGAGCGAGGCAGACGAAGCGCAACACGGCGCACTGCAGACGCACCACAGCGTGCGCATGCCCTGCCTCAAGCTGCTGTACCGCCGCTCCGGGTCCTGCAAATTTGCCTGCATGCGCGTCTTCACAGTGTCCAGTGGCTGCGTGATGACGGACGCCGCCACGCCGGACAACATGCCGCCAAGCAGCAGCGCGGTGCCTGGGCTGTCCTTGAGCGAAGAACTGCGCATAAGCAGGCCAGTCACCAGGGGCGCTGTGCCCAGGTAGCCGGCGGTGTAGGCAGACTCGCGCAGCATGCAGGGCACCGCGCCGCGAAGCAGCACGCCCGCGCCGTGCTCCTTTATCAACCCCTTGGCGGTGGCAAGCAGCGGCGCGCACGTCCTCTGCGCAGCACAGATCAGCGCCCTCATCGGGAGGCAGCAGGCGGGCACAGTGCCACACGAGACACGCACCTGCTGCTGGATGATGACCAGCTCGGACGGCGTGGACACAAAGGAGGTGGCGACACCTGCGGATGCGGCGACGGCGACGCGCTGCACCGGCGAGAGGTCCGAGCCTGCGCGAACCCCGAACAAGCGTGTGAGACGCCACATGCACGCAGGCGCTGCCAGACGCACCGTCGCCGCGCTGGGACAGCGCCGTCTCAAGCATCCGGTTCACGCCGAACTGGAGGCAGGTGATTGGCACGAAGGAGGCTGCGTTGATAGCATACCCGCGATAGAGCGCCTCCGGCCTCAGTGACAGTGGCCGCTTCTCCTGCGTTCCGGTTGGCGGTCAAGCGCGTCAGCGGATCAGCGGATGGGGCAACGCTGTGGGTTCTGGTAGTTGAGAACAGGCGCTTTGCAGGCAGTAGTGTGGGCGGCTGCATGCCACATGTGGTACGCCGCGCACGCACTTGGAGCGCGTTCTTCCAGGCGACGCTCGGGTGCAGCAGCGTCACCTCAATCATGCCCGATGCCGCGCCGATGGCTGCGTGCGTCCCTGCAGAGAGCGGGATGGCCACCTCGGCAACGGTGGCGGCGTCCACTGGCATCGCAAAGCTACGTGCGGCGCGCCGGCCGCTGCTAGCGACGTTGTGTCACGGCGTGCATTGCGCGCGACAACTCGACCGCCAGAAGAGCGCGCGTTTGACGTTTCAGAACAAACCGCTCTTCTTCGCATCAAACGTCGCACGCCTTTCCCCCAAGCTCTATGATGCGCACGCGCGTCAGCATCGACTCGCCTGTGCTGGCCAACCTGCTCAGCGAGTCGCTGCTTCCCACGGGCGACCGCGATGGATTACTTTTGGGGTTATCTGACTTCGTGACGTCGTCGCAGCTCAGCGACGACGGTGCTGCGCATCCCTGTCTCGCCTGTGTGTCTTGGCGCTTATATGACGCAGCCGCGGCTGCGTCACAGAGCCGACGGTGGTCCAAGAGCGTGTCGTGCGAGTCCACGGCCACGTGCTAGGCCTGCGGCCCTGGTCCTTCTTCCACGCGGACGGCCCTGTGGACGGCACGTATTGTGTCAGTGCGCCAGTGTGGCAGCCATCACACAGTGCGCACGCTGACCGCGGCTCTTCATACACCGCCGCAGAGGAGCGTGTCTCATCACTAGCGGGTGGCGACCTCAGCACCGTCATTGGTCTGCTCTGCGTGCGGCGAGCCAGCGCTGCGACACCGAGCATGCGCGAGGCACGCGTGTGCGCCGAGCTGCAGCGCGTGCTGCAGCGGCCTGCAGTTGTTGCCATCGTCACTGCGGAGCAACCCGAGTCGGCGTTGCCGCACTCCACGGACTACGCGTTCTTCGTTGGCGACGCCGGCGTTGCGGCGCCTGTTGCCGCGCCCGTCACTGTGCAGAACCTTGGGCGACACAGAGGCGCTCACAAGCCTGCTGACAGCGACGCCGAGCAGCGCGCGTTGCTCTGGCACCCGCTGCTCGACGACGGTGCGAGCGCCTGCAGTTTTGCGTCATTGCGCTTGTACGTGTCTGAGGCGCTGCTACGACAGGCGGCGGCGCTGAGGCGTGGCACGGCTTGGAAAACGCCGCGACGCTGCAAGCAGAGGGCGCGCGCGCCAGCTTTTTCAGCGCGCTCGACAGAGCCGAGGGGCTATGCAGAGCCGTGGAGGCGGCGGATGACGCGCTCGCAGAGGCAATTCGCGCAAAGACGCCGCCGCCGCCTTTGCAGACTCTGTTGCTGTAGCACGAATAGACACAACCAATGTGATTGGCGCCAGGCGGGTCTGCATACACATCAGCCAGCAATTATCGCATCGGCATGGCAGCTCACGCCTCACAGCTTGGGCGCTGGCTGGCCGCCTTTGGACAGGCGCGCCATGACGGCGCCGAGTGCCTTGAGCACTGCCGGCGAAGAGAGGCCCTTCCACCCGCCCTCCGCCTCTTGCGCCGTGTACGCGTGCCATGCGTCAGCCAGCGGCGCGCGCAGCGCGTGCTTAGTCGCCACCCTGCCGACGTCAGGGAACGCGAGGCGCCGCGCCATTTCCTGCGCACAATAGCGCAAGTCATCGCGCGCCATTCACAGACATGCACGTCTGCCTGAAGTGTTTTCGCACCGCGTGCGCTGCGTCCATGAGCTCCGCCTTCGTCACAGCAGCATCAACCAGGCCTAGCTTCACTGCATCTGCGGAAGGAACCAGGGCAGCTGTTTGCAGCAGCTTGTCTGCCGCGCCGGCGCCGATGAGCGACGCCATGAGGCGGCCCCAGTATAGAGGCACGGGGATGCCGAGCTCAACTTCATTGAGGCCGATGCGCGTGTCAGGCGTGCAAATGCGCGCATCGCAGCACAGCGCAAGCACGCAACCGCCCGCGGGGCAGTAGCCACGAATAGCCGCGACGGTGACCAGCGGCGACTTGAGCAGCCGCGTCTGTGCAAGTGCGAGTGAGGGCGTGAGCACTGCGAGGAGCTATGGCGCTGCTGGGCGTACCAGGCAATGTGTCTGCGCAAACCAGAACTTGGTGTAGCGCTCCTTGGTGGTCGCTTTCGCGTACAGCTCCGTCAAGTCGTTCCTGGCGCGGGGGTGGCACGAGTCAGAGCCCTCGTCATGTCTGCACGCCGCCAACGACACGCACCCGGCCGTGAAGATGTCTTTCTTCACGCCGGACGCGATGATGACGCCGCGAACGGCCGAGTCACGCTCGAGCGCGACCAGCGCGGCTGTGAGGCGCACACAACCGCATGCCGACTCAGCTTGCAGCTCAGGCCTGAAGCTGCCGCTGCGAGCTGCCAATACGTGCGCGTACCGTCCAGCTGCGACCAGAGGTCCAGGTTCATGGAGTTGACGGGCTCTCTGCGCAGCCGCAGGCGTCTTCAGGTACAGCGCACGCCGCAGGTCGGCGAGTTGCACAACTGCGTGCGCTGCGCAGCCTGTGGCTCGGGCACGCGCCTGCATAACGTGATGGTAGCCACGCTGTTGGCGCCCTTCTCCACCGTAACGTACTGGCTCGCCATCGCAGCTCCTCAGTCTGTAGATGTTGGCGTTTGCCCTTGCCTTGGTAACCTATTTGCTCAGGAGAGCTGACGTGCCCTTTACAGCCCACGTGTGCGATAGTTACGAATGCACTGGCGCAACGCAGCCTGTTGCCGAGGGGTGAGAGCGCGTCGTTTTTGGTCGTGAGACGCTCGCGGAGCCCCGTTACAAGCAAGGCCTTTTCGCGTTTTCGCCTTTATCAAATCACGCCGCGCCTCCCGTCCTATCTGGGTCTCATTGAACTCTCACGTGCAGGCTGCTTGTTTGGCGCAGCCTGATTGTGCAGCGGCGTCACAGAAGAACAGCAGTCCAGCAATCGCCCATGGCGCCGCAGAGCGCCGCTGAGCGGCTGCACGCGCAGGCGGTGTCGCAGGACGCGGCGCTGCAGAAGCTGTGCGCGTCTCGGCCGCCGGCAGACGAGGCCGACGTCGAGCGCGTTCGCTTGAAGCTGCGCGCTGCCTGTGAGGAGCTGCTATTCACAGACTACACGCTCGCGCAGGCGCGTGCTGCCGTGGCGTGCACTGCCTGCAGCGCTGGTGCTTAGCTGAGGTCCTGTGCACCCGCTCGCCTGCAGGCGAAAGAGGTTGAAGCGCTGCTCTGGAAGAGCGCCTTCTATCGCTTCATCGAGGACTACCGCAAGCGCATCCGCAAGTACTCTACCGCTGCGGCGGCGAGCGAGCCCGGCGCGCAGGAGAGCCTGGACAAGGCATGCAGGCAGCAGGGCACGGCGCATGTTTTGAAACGACGCCGGCTGATGCGCGGCCGCCCTGTCCACAGGCGGTTGACAGCTTCTGCACTTTCCTGTCGGACGGGATGGAGTACTACACGCGCCTCAACAAGCGGCTGCAGGCGTGCACAGCGCAGGCGTTGCCACCTCTCACGCTTCACTCACGCTTCGCTCGCACGCGCACAGGACGCGTTCGGTAGCGTTGACGGCCAGGCTGACGGCGCCGCCGCCGCCCCTGCCGCGCGCGGCCCGTCGGCGCACGTGTCTTGCTCTCGCTGCATGCTGTACCTGGGCGACCTGTCACGCTACGCTGCGCTGCACACGCCCGGCGAGGCGGCGTCCAAGGACTGGAGTGCGCCCAGCGGGTTCTATGCCGCCAGTGCGCGCC
>JACCDP011029065.1_pt1 | contig 10023 bp, 8 predicted proteins | sample 7445841 | NCBI WGS metagenome assembly JACCDP01 (sample SAMN15323441, study PRJNA562643) | freshwater metagenome | isolation source: river surface water | place: USA:Blue River Watershed | collected 2017-08-17
CCCGTCTCAATCATCTTCGGCCCCACGTACTTGAAGCCGACTGGCGTCTCAAAGACCTCCACGCCGTAGTGCGCGCCGAGTCGCTCCCCCATGGAGCTCTCGTTCACCGTCTTCACGGTCGGTCGCAGATCTTTCTTATGTTCGAGCATGTAATAGGCGAGGAGTCCGAACGCCTGCAGCTGATGGATGAACTCTCCCTTCTCGGTAACGGCGCCCGCGCGATCCGCGTCGCCATCAAGCAGGAGGCCGAGGTCGTAACCGCCACCACGCATTGCATCCAAGACTGGATCAATGTGCGGACGAATCGGTTCTGGATTCACCCCACCGAACCACGGATTGCGCTCACTGCGCATCTCTGTGACGCGCAACTTCCCACCAGCGAGTAGACGGCCAATCCATCCGGCGCCCGCGCCATACACTGGATCAACCATGATGCTGAGCGGTTGTGCGGCGAGTTGCGCAAGATCAAGGTTGCGCTCCACGAACTTCTTGTAGCCGGGATACGGGTCGTAGCGTTCCACCAAGCCCGCCGCCTCAGCGTCCGCAAATGGACGGCCGATCAGCTCTGGTCCGCTCGTCTTGGCGATCTCCGTCTCAATGCGCTTCAGTAGCTCTGGCCCTGCGGCGGCACCCGACGGCGCCTTCACCTTGAAGCCGTTATCTAGCCATGGGTTGTGGCTTGCGGTGATGACCACGCCCATCGCAGCGCCACGCTCCACCACTTCATATGACGCCATCTGCGTTGGCACGGCGGTGGTGGAATAAGCGACAGGGATGTTGTGAGCGAGCAGCATCTCAGCGGCAGTGACGGCAAAGTCTTCCGAACCGAAGCGGCGGTCGTAGGCGATCACCACGCCCTTCGCCGTTGCACCATCCTGCTCGACCACGCGTGCAACACCCTCTGCAAGGCGTCGAACGTTTTCAAAGGTGAACTCGTCGCCGATCTTGGCGCGCCAGCCATCGGTGCCGAAGAGGATCTTCGTTGGCTCGCCAGTACCCATGATTAGCTCCTCTCGGCCGCAGCGGCGGCGCGAATCTCTGTATCGCTCATTTGTTCAAGATTCATGCGGATCACCGACGCACCGGTGCGGATCTCCGCCGCACCCGTGGCGTCAATCATGACCACTTTCCCGCTCGGCGTGGTGATGCTGATCGTACCGTTCGCATCCGCCTCGCCACTCGCCGTGAGGTGTGCGCGCAGCGCCTTCCAGTTGCCGATGTCGCTCCAGCCACACTCCAGGGCGAGCGTCCGCACTAAGCCCGCCGCGGCGGCAGGCTCCATCAGCAGCGTGTCAATGGGGACTGGCGTGATCGTTGCGTAATCTGCGAGCCCCGCGAGCGTTGTGGCGGCAAAGGTCTGTAGCGCGCTACGCAGCGCTGCGCGTCGCCAGATAAATGTTCCAGCGTTCCATCGCGCGCCGCCGCTGATCAGCTGCTGCGCCGTTGCGGCGTCGGGCTTCTCGGTGAATCGCGTCACGCGCTCCCCCTCCGCCACGATGTAGCCGAACCCTGTTGACGGATGTGTTGGTGTGACGCCGAGTGTGACCAGTGCAGTCGGCTCGCTCTGGGCACGTGCGATCGCCGCGGCAAGCGCGCTACGCCAGGCGTCTGGCTGGAGCACTGCGTGATCGGCGGGGAGGACGAGCATCACCGCATCGTCGGAACGATCGATGCGTTCTGCGGCGAGTGCAACGGCGGGACCAGTATTGCGGCCGATCGGTTCGGTGATGATGTGGCTCTGCTCCAGCGCTGGGAGCGATTCGCGCACCAGCGCCAGCTGGGATGCGGCAACCACCACGTAGATGTCTTCAAGTGGGATGAGCGGCAGGAGTCGATCAACGGTGGCGGCGAGGAGCGTCTTCCCGCCAACAAGTGGGATGAAGGGCTTCGGGCGCTCAGGGCTGCTGAGCGGCCAGAGGCGCGTCCCTCCCCCGCCCGCCAGGATCACCGCGTACGGTCGCGTGCTCATTCTCTGCTCCTCATGTGGGCATCGTAGAGGGCGGACCGAGCCGCGGCTAGGCGGTCGTGGAGCTAGGCGCTGCCGAAGATGCGACGCAGGAAGCGCGGCATGGAGATGCTGCTGCGACGGATCACGAGTCGCTCTTCGAACTCCGCCTTCACGCTGTAGCCGAGCGACGCGTAGGCGTGAATCGCTGCGCTGTTATCGCTGCGGACGTTGAGCACCACTTCGTCGCAGAACTCGAGCAGTCCCGCCGTCACCGCTGAAGTAGTGGCGCGCGCGTACCCAGCGCCGCGGAATCCGGATGCGGTGAGGACGTTCCCCACCACCGCAATGCGCTCACGACGACCGATCACATGCGTCCCCGCCGCCGCTACGAGTCGGCCGTTGCGATGAATGCCGCGATAGAGCCCCTCCGCTACGGCGAGTGGTGGGAGCCATGCGGCAAAGCCGAGCTGATAGAGACGATTCAGTGCCGGCGCATCGGCGGGGACGAGCGGCGCAACGAGTGCCACCGACTCACCACCATACGGAGTGAACGATGCGCGATCAACGCCCATGCGCAGCATCGGGTTGATCTTCTCCGTCTCGTACTGAAGATCGAGGACCGGGTCGCCGCCGATCGGCGTGGGGACCCAGGCGGCGCGCGGCTTGATCCCGTGCGTCAGGATCGCCGCAACACCAGCTGGTTCGCCGTAGAGGTGGAGCGGCTGCGGCGCCCAGCCGGAGTACTCCATGCCGAGGGCAATATGCTCACTCCCACGACGCGCCACGTAGCAGCGCGTCCGAGGAAACTCACCGTCATCAAGATCACAGAGTGCGTGCGCGGTGATCCAGCGATCACCGCTGATCAGCGAGCGGACCAGCTCGCGATCTCGCGTCGCCGCAACTTCGATCGGCAGCTCGACCATGGCGATCTTAGATGCGCTCTGCGACGCCCGCGGCGAGGATCTCGTAACGCGGCGCGCGGACCGTCACACCTGCGGCAACGCTACGTGTCGCAACACTCCCACCAGCGGCGGCGTGCAGTTCGGTGGCCTCCGCTTCGGCGATCCTGCGCGCAAGTGCCTCTGCGTCCTTTGATGCTGCTGCGCTGGGCGTTGCCACGAGCACGATCGGGATCTTGCGCGCCGCCGCGGCGGCGGCGAGTGCCACGCCACCAGCGAGCAGCACCGCACTTCCGTCTGCAGCAACCGCGTCGCTCGCAAGCAGTAGCGCACACGCCTCACCCTGCGCAATTGCAAGTGTGAGCTGCGCCTCACTCATCAGTGTTGCTGGGAGGTTGATGCGCACCGCATCCGCCGCGTCGAGCCCACCGAGTTGCGTCACACCACGCGGGTCAACGCTCGGACCTTCAGCAATCAAGATCCGTGCGACACCAGCGCGTCGCAGCCCTTCATGACCTGGGGCGTTATCCCCCCAGAACGTTGCGCCGAGGCCTGGTCCTGTGGCAACCGTTGCACCCTTACTGTTGCAGCGCGCAAGTGCCGCCGCGATGCGCTCCGCCTGCGCGGCCCGCGCAACGATCTGCGCCGTGGCGTGCGCGGCAACCAGTTGGCCGAGTGAGCCAGGTGCGGCGGCGAGTAGTGCGCTCACCTCGTCGCGCAGTGCGTCGGAGAGTGGTGCGGCGTTGCGCAGCGCGGCGCCCGCCGCCTGGATGCGCGCTGGACGTGCTGGTGCGTCGCTCGCATCTTCTGCGGCGAGTGAGAGACCTGCGGCGAGTGCGCGGATTGGACCCGGCGCCATCACGCATGCGGCGAGTGCGGCGGCGAGCGCTCCTGGCGTATCGGCACGACGCTCAAGGATCTGCGCGGGGAGGGCGCGAACATCGAGCAGGATCAGACCCTGCGCATCATCACGAACTGGTGAGGCAAATGCTGCGGCGGGAGTCTCCTCGTTGAGTGGCACAAGTCCTGCGTCGAGTGGGAGGTCGAGCGCCGCCTCCGCCGCGCGCCGTTGCGGCTGTGGCGCGTCATCAACGAGATCGGCGAGTGGATCCTCAATCCGCAGATCATCGGCGAGCTCCCCCGCCTCGCGACGAATGGCGCCAACAACGCCAAGCAGCGAGCTCGCAGATTTGACGCCATCTTTGGCGATCTGACGCAGGAAGTCGCGCCGATCTGCGGGCTGGCTTCTGCTGGACTGCTCCTTCTCGGGCGTGTCGCCCATCGTCAGTTAGAAGGGGATGATCGCGGAAACGATCCCGTCAGGGAGACGGGCGCGACCGCCGAGCGCAGGGAGTTCGGCGAGGAAGCTGATCCCAACCACCTGCGCGCCGAGCTGCTCAACGAGTCGGATGGTGCCAGCAACGGTGCCGCCAGTGGCGAGCACGTCGTCAACGATCACCACGCGCTGGCCAGGGGTCAGTGCATCACGGTGAAGCTCAAGGACGTTCTTTCCGTATTCAAGTTCGTACTCCACGGTGATCGTCTCACCTGGGAGCTTTCCGAGCTTGCGCACTGGGACAAAGCCGATGCCGAGCGCATGGGCGATCGGTGCGCCAAAGATGAAGCCGCGGGATTCAATCCCCACAATGACGTCGGGCTTCTGTGCGCGGATCGGCGCCATCATCGCCTCAATCGCCGAACTAAACGCTTCGCCATCCTGCAGCAGGGTGGTGATGTCACGGAAGACAATCCCTGGCTTCGGGAAGTCAGGGATCGTTCGGACCTTGGAGGCGAGCTGTTCTGGGTTCACGTGCGGAAGTTTACGCGAGTGAGGCGGCGGACGTGGCGGCCGCCTCCAGTCGCCGTGCCTCCACGGCGAGCGCCCCCACGATCTCCACCGCAAGGCGCCAGATGCGCTCCGGGCTCGCCGCGACGGTAGAGCGGAGTCCCCCCTGCTGGAAGCTGAGCTCCCCCCGTGGTCGATCGGCGAGGACGCGCTCCGCAACCCCACGTGGCAGGTCACCGAATCGAATCACCAGGCGACCCTCATCGCGGACGATCGATGCGATCCCCGCATCGCTCGCATCGGCGCGCAGTTGCGCCACCTCAATAAGTCGCTGCGCTGGCGGCGGCGCCTCGCCGAATCGATCGCGCATCTCGTCTGCAATGGAGGCGATCGCCTTCTCGCTCTGCGCCGCGCCGAGTCGGCGATAGAGATCGAGTCGCTGCCCCTCATCCTCCACATAGCTGTTCGGTAGATGTGCTGTGACTGGAAGGTCGAGGATCGCCGTACTGCGCTTGCGCACCGGCGGACGACCCTCGCGCTCGGCGCGCTTCACCTCAACCGATTCGGCGAGGAGTTGCGAGTAGAGATCGAACCCGACCGCGGCAATGTGTCCCGACTGTTCGCCACCGAGCAGATCACCCGCACCGCGAATCTCAAGATCGGCGAGCGCCAACTGGAATCCGGCGCCAAGGTGCGCCGCATCAAAGATCGCCTTCAGTCGCTTCCGCGCAACCTCGCTCAACGCATCCTCCTGGCGATAGAGGAGGTAGCACCAGGCGCGACGACTGCTTCGCCCAACGCGGCCGCGCAGCTGATAGAGCTGCGCCAGGCCGAGCTTATCGGCGCGATCCACAACGATCGTATTGGCATTTGGAATGTCGAGACCCGACTCAATGATGGTGGTACAGACCAGAATGTCCACCTCGCCGCGGACAAACTCGCCCATCACGCGCTCGAGCTTGCGATCCTCCATCTGTCCGTGACCCACGGTAATCCGCGCATCAGGCAGCAGTCCGCGCAGCTGCTCCGCCGCCGCCTCAATGGACTCCACACGATTGTGGACGTAGTACGACTGACCGCCGCGCTCCAGCTCTCGCGCGAGCGCATCGCGCACCAGTTCAAGGCTCGCCTCGGCAACGCGCGTCGCCACAGGGTGGCGGTCCTCAGGTGGCGTCTCGATCGTGGAGAGGTCACGAATGCCGGAGAGGGCGAGATTCAGCGTGCGCGGAATCGGCGTAGCGGTGAGCGTCATCACGTCGAGCTCGGCGCGGATCGACTTCAGCCGCTCCTTTGCCGCAACGCCGAAGCGATGCTCTTCGTCAACGACCAAGAGACCGAGTCGGCTAAACGAGACGTCCTTTGACAGGAGTCGGTGCGTGGCGACGACAAGGTCCACGCTTCCATCATTGAGGCCCGCCACCACCTCGGCCTGCTTTGCCGGCGAGATGCTCCGCGAGAGGAGTTCGAGTCGGAATGGATACGCCGCAAGACGGCGACGGAAGGTTTCGATGTGTTGCAGCGCCAAGATGGTGGTGGGGACGAGGAGCGCCACCTGGCGCCCGGCTTCCAGCGCGGCGAAGGCGGCGCGCAGCGCCACCTCGGTCTTCCCGTAGCCAACGTCGCCCACAATGACGCGATCCATGGGCCGTGCGCGTGCAAGGTCGCCCTTGGTTGCCTCAATTGCGGCGAGCTGATCTGGCGTCTCGCGGAAGGGGAAGGCCGCCTCGAATTCAATCAGCCACGGTGAGTCGCCCTGGATCGGCGGACGGTGCGCCAGCTCGCGCGCCGCATAGATGCGCAGCAACTCATCGGCAAGATCGTCCGCTGCACTCTTGGCGCGATCCTTCGCACGTCGCCACTCGCCGCCGCCGAGTCGACTGAGCGCCGGATCCTCTGCGCCCGTGTAGCGCGCAATCCTGCCGAGCTGTTCGGTTGGAACGAAGACGCGATCACCGCCGCCGTACTCAATCTCCAAGTAGTCGCGCTCGTCCCCCTCGCCGCCGCGACGCACCATGCGCAGGAATCGCCCGAGGCCGTGATCGATGTGCACCAGTAGGTCGCCTGGCGTCAGCCGCTCCGCCGCCTCACGCGTGATGCCGCGGCGGTGCACCGCCACGCGGCGGACGCGTGTTGCGCCGAAGAGTTCGCGATCGGTAATCACTGTGAGCGCATCCACACCGCCTTGGAAGCCACCATCAAGTCCGCCATGGAGGAGCGTGATGCTTCCCGGTTTTGGATCGCGTGGAATCGACTCACTCACCGGTGTTGCAACACCAGCCTCAGCGAGCAGCTCAGCGAGTCGCGACGCCTGCTCCGAGACGATCACCACGCGCGCGCCGTCGCGTTGCCACCCCTCTACCGCTTCGCCCATGGCGCGCGTGCGGCCAGCGGGGACCAGTGGATCGTGCCAGGAGAAGGGATCGCTCGGCGTGCTCTTGGTCATGCGCCCCGCCTCAGAGCTCCAGGTGAGTTCGAGTCGCGCAGCACCACTCGAAGAGAGTGCGGAGATGCTGAGGGCTGGTGGCGGAATTGGCGCCGGCCACGAAGGCGGCAGGATGCGCGTGGTGCGCAAGACATCAAAACGTTCAGCGCTCTGCCGTGCCAGTGACTCCGCGGTGGTGACGAGTTCGCTCGGTTCATCAAGGATTATGAGCGCATCGCCAAACGCGTCGATCGGTCGCGTTGGCGCAATGAGTGGCGCCCAGATCTCTAGTCCATCACCGCGATCTGGTTGATCGGCTAACTCCCAGCGTGCGAGATCGGCGAGCAGTCCCGGTGCCAGCTCCACGCCATCGTGTGCGGCAATCGTTTCGGCTGCTGCGCGCGCAGCGGCGACTCGTGCCGCGCCGAGTGGAAACTCGCTTGCGGGGAGGAGGTGCGCGCGTGGGAGCGTGGCGCCGCTCCGCTGTGTTGCGGGATCAATGGCGCGGATGCTCTCGATCTCATCGCCGAACCACTCCACACGTAGTGGCTCGCTCGCACCTGCGGGGAAGAGGTCAAGAATGCCGCCGCGTCGCGCAAACTCGCCGCGACCACCAACGAGTGGGACGCGCTCGTAGCCGAGCGCCGCCACACGGTGCGTTGCATCGTCGAGTGACATGCGCACGCCAGGCTGCATCAGCAGTGAGCCTTCACTGAGGCTGGCTGGATCGATGCTGTTCTGCAGTGCGGCAATCAGTGACGTGACGAGGATGCGCGAGAGGCCGCCACTCCATGCGGCGAGCGCCGCCACACGACCGGCCGACTCATCCACCACCAGCTCGCCGCGCTCATATGGGAGGGCGCTGCGCGGCTCAAGGAGGGTGATGCTCTCAGGATCACTGACCCAGGCGCGCAGCGTGTCAGCGACGCGCTCCGCAACCTCTGGGTCACGCGCAATCCAAACCACGCGCTGATCTGCAGCGAGTGCGGCAACGAGCGCCGCCTTTGCCGGATGTGGAAGGTGAATCAGCGATGCGGCGTGCTTCTTACCAAGCGTGCGCTGAATCTCTGCGAACGGTTCGCTTTCCGAGAGGCGCGCGAGCAGCGCGGCGAGCGCCACGCGCGATCCGCTCACCGTTCGGAGTCGGTTCGGTCGCCCTTGCCGAGCGGCTTCCGCCAGCCGTGCGCCGTCTTGCGAATCCCGTCGCTCCCAGCGGGACCGTCAACCTCTCCCGCCTTCGGCAGGTTTGCAGGATCCGAAGCGCTCCCCGCCTCAGGCTCCGCCAACTTCCAGTTGTTAAACGCGGTCGCCGCCTTGTTCAAGCCGAGCCGCGCCCAGGTTTCAATCGCCTCGCCTGCAGCGGCGCTGATCTCTGGGATGCGCAAACGCTCGGCGGCGCTGAACTCATTCAGCACATGCTGCTGCGCCCCACCACTCCCCGATGGATCGCCGATCCCAACGCGAAGGCGTGGATAGCGATCGGTCTGCATCTCCGCCTCAATTGAAGCGAGCCCGTTATGGCCACCATCACTGCCGCTCTCGCGGAAGCGCAGCGCACCGAAGGGGAGGCTGAAGTCGTCCACCACCACTAAGAGGTGATCAATAGAGACGCGATCAGCAGCGAGCAGCTTGCGCACCGCAATTCCCGACTCGTTCATAAACGTGGTTGGCTTCGCCACAACAAGATCGAGTCCGAGCACGCGGCCGGCATGCACCATCGCCGCGTCGCGCTCCTTCCCGCCGCCACGCCACTTCACGCGATCGGCGAAGGCGTCCAGAATCAGCCAGGCGATGTTGTGTCGCGTGTAGCGATACTTCTCACCAGGGTTCCCGAGTCCCACAATGAGACGACGATCAACGCTCATGTGCGCTTCCTCTTCATTGCTGCAGTATGCGCGCGCAGGATGAGCGTCTGCTCACGCCACATCGCCGCCTGAGACGCCGGGGTGTCGTGATCCCAGCCGCAGAGGTGCAGCGCGCCGTGAACGGCGAGGAGGCGGACCTCATCCGCCACCGAGTGCTTCGTCGCCCCATCCGTTCCGCCACGCCCGTCGCGAGCCTGTTCGATGGCACGATCCACGCTGATCACGATGTCACCGATCGGCAACTGCGCCGCCACGCCGCGCTGCCGCGTGCTGGCGCTTCGTGCGCTGGCGCGCGCAGGGAAGTCGCGCGGGTCAATCAACGGGAAGCTGAGTACATCAGTGGGACCGCGCTTCCCCATATGCGTTGCGTTGAGCTTTGCGATCGTGTCGTCATCAACGAGGGTGAGCACCGCTTCGCCGTTGGCTGGTGCGCCGGCGCGACGCAGTGCGCGCGCAACGAGTGCGGAGAGTTCTGTTGAAGTGATGCTGACTCCGCCACGACGCTGCCGAGTGACGCGGGCGCGCGGGCCTGCGTCGCGACTCATCCGAGTGCTGCGAGCGCCGCGGTGACCTTCCCCGAGAGGACCTTGCCGTCGACGCGACCCTTTGTCTTAGGGGCGAGCCAGCCCATCACCTTCCCCATCTCCTTCGCGGAGCTGGCACCGGTCTCAGTGATCGCCTGCTTCACCAGCGCATCCACATCAGCGTCGGTGAGCTGCTCTGGGAGGTAGACGGCGAGGATGGCGATCTCCGCCTCTTCGGCGGCGGCAAGATCTGGTCGATTCGCTGCGATGTATGCGTCAACAGATTCACGGCGCGTCTTGACCGCCTTCACAAGAACGGTGAGCGTCTCTTCATCAGTGGCGTCGTGCTTCTGCTCCTTCTCAACGAGTGAGAGTGCAGAGAGTGCCATGCGAAGGGTGTCGCGGCGTAGCGTCTCGCCCGACCGCATTGATGCGGCCATATCGGCTCTTAGCTGTTCACGAAGCGACATGCGCTGCTCCTCTCCGACGGCTCGCGCCGCCACGGGGCGCGCGAGGGATCAGATCCCGCGAGGGCCTGACGGCTTCTTCTTCTTTGCGTCCTTGCGCTTCTTCTTCTCC
>JACCDP010346048.1_pt1 | contig 10022 bp, 7 predicted proteins | sample 7445841 | NCBI WGS metagenome assembly JACCDP01 (sample SAMN15323441, study PRJNA562643) | freshwater metagenome | isolation source: river surface water | place: USA:Blue River Watershed | collected 2017-08-17
ACTTTGAAATAGATTAGATCTAAATTCCAAGTTTTACTTTATTCATATGGTTTAATTACATTTAATGGAGATGCTCTATAAATTTTTTTAACCCACACAATACAAGGATGGACAGTCCGTGTGTTTTTATTTTGTCGCTTAACTGCTTGCGCTAAATCAAATTCACTGATCAGGTTATTCTTCAAGCGATTTCAATAGTTTACTTATTTCCGCTAACGTATTTAATGCTTCTTCAATATGTTGTTTTTGATTTGTATACAGAAGGTCTATATGGAGTCTTTCGTAGTTTTGAATACTTAATTGATTAATGAGGTTTTTCCAAGAATCATAATCATAAGGATTTGTGGCTTCGTATTTAGGTTTCATGTTTCGCTTTTCAAAATAAAAATGATCGTTTTCTTTTGTTTCTTTCATGATATTCTTCAACTCATTTTTGTTTTTAATAAACCTATGTATTTCTGGGTGTTTCCATAATTGAACCACATCATAAATGTGCCTAACTTTGCTAGGTAAAGTTCCAGACATCGCGTGGCGTTTGATCGCCATGATTTTATCAATAAATGTCCGCGAAATATCAAGCGTCAAGACTTCGATTGGGTTTAACTGGTATTGACGGATTAAGGTGTTTTCTTTCTTGAATTCAAGGTATTCGTGAAGATAGGAGCGAACAACTTTCTTGCTAAAGGGTTTAGCGATGATATTGGCACCTAATTCAATTTTGATGCGATATTGAGGATCGATTAACCACGCCCAAGACGACTTGGACAGGGGGTTGCGTTCAGTTGGGATAGGTTCAACTTGAAAGCCTTGAGTTATAGAGGTTTCGATTTTCTTAATGTTATTTTCCTTTGTCGACTTGGTCACCGTTTCTTTGGGGTTATAAGTTAGGTCAATATCTTCAGAAAATCGCTCGATACTGTTTGGATAACACTTAGAAAGGGATGTGCCCCCTTTAAAGATGACATCGGGGAACCATTCACTTTGCACTAAATTTTCTAAAAGGCGAACAATTAAGAAGTCCTTAATAACAGCTATTTCAGGAATGTTCTTAAATTGACTCGTTTCTGCAACAAGTTGTGGGTTTTCAATGGGTAAGCGTGGTTTCAAATGAATCTCCTAACGATGGTATTTTGTACTTAGAAACTTGGGAAAGATGAGAACCAAGCGGATTCTTCAACCCTGCATAGGTTTCAAGAAGGCGATTTAAAAACGCTATCGTGCTCTTTTTATATTTCATGTGTGTAATGACATATTGAAAGGTTTCCAAGTTGATTGTCTTTAGAGTTTTTTGTACATAGTCAAGCAACGCATGCTTTGATAGATCTTGAGTCTTTTGATAGTTTTGCAGGATTTCTAAGAGTTCGATGGACTCTTTGATGTTGGGCTTTTGAAAGTTAATATTCTTTCTAATGAAGTAGAAGTGATTGACTTTTTGAACTGGTTTCATGAGCTTGTTCACATAAAAATATCGGTTTTTTGAAATTTGAGTGGATAAGCCTAAGCGATTGAAAAGACCATAACCGATCTCTAAGTATGATTTGCGATTCAATAATAGTTTTAATGTCAACGCTTCACCAAGAGATTTCCGATAGGAATGTTTTTTAGGAACGACAAAGATTCCTTTGCCAAGCTTAATTAATTCATTTTGTTTAATCATTCGTTCGATCACTTTATAGTAGTTAACTTCAGATAGATTTGGAAAATAATTGTGATAAAAGGAAGATGCGTAAAACACTTTATTAGTGGGTTGGGCTAAAATAGTTTTTTTGATTCGTTGCGTGATTGAATTCATGATCATAAAACCTTATAAAACAATACTAATTTATTATAAATATGTCAAGATAAAAATAAAAAACTTGACATATATTTGCTTAAAGATGATTTCATTAAAGAAGTTTCTATTTGAACGATTTCTTATAATCTTTTTGCTAGTCGTTCTGGGGTTTGATTTGGCAAAACTAACACAAGGAGTTCCAATCCGTGTGTTTAAATCCTATAGTATAATTTAATTGTTAATTTATTTAACTAAAAGTGGGGGATATAAATAGATGGAATTATATCAAGGACAATGCTTTGACTTTATTAAAGCATCAACTCTAAACAATATCTCTAATTTACTTACTATTGAATATAAGAATTATTTTGGTTATCCACCGTCAAACAATGAAATTTTAAGTTGGCAAAATTCATTAAAAGATTTATCCCAATTACTAGATGCTGTTGATTTTAAATCTCAAGGAATTAAACTTGAGTACTTTATTCCACTTTCGAGTCTCAGGATTGATGTTTTATTGACAGGAATAAACAATAACAATCAAGACCAAGCAGTTCTCATTGAACTCAAGCAATGGCAAGCATCGCAACCTTCACTCTTAGATAGCGAAGTCAAAACTTATCTTGGTGGAAGTCTAAGGGATGTTTTACACCCAAGTGTTCAAGTCGACAGTTATAAAAACTATTTACAAGGATTTCTCGAAGTCTTTTATCGAGAAGTCAATCCTATTAAATTAGATAGCTGTGTTTACCTTCATAATTATGTTTTTGATATTGATGAGCCTTTATTAGATCCAAAATTTAATGATTATTTGCAAAATTCACCGATTTATTCAAAGAAAGACATTAAACCTCTTAAGGACTATTTAAAGTCTAAATTAGGTAGTGGTTCGGGGAAAGCCATTCTAGAAAAAATAAACGAATCTAAAGTTCGACCATCAAAAAAGTTATTAACAGAAGCAAATAATATTATCAAAAAGAATAACTCTTACGTTTTGCTAGAAGAACAACGAATCGTTTTTGATCATGTTATGGCTATCATCAAGAATGGTCTTGAAAAAACTAAGAAGCAAGTTCTAATCGTAAAGGGTGGTCCGGGAACAGGGAAAAGCTTAATCGCAATAAACCTACTTGCAGAATTAGCAAACTTAGGCAAATGGGCAGAGTATGTGACAGGCAGTGCCGCTTTTACACAAAGTTATAAAAAGGCAATTGGTTCAGGTGCTGGTAACCTCTTTAAATACACTAATAACTACGTTCAACCTCAAACTGAGAAAAGGGATTGTCTCATTATCGATGAAGCTCATCGTATAAGAGAAAAAGCACCCTTTGGATCGTACTTCTCAAAAATTTATAGTGGTAAACTTCAAATTGAAGAAATTCTTGATGCCTGCAATATTGCAGTATTCTTTATTGATGATGATCAAGTCGTGTTACCAGATGAAGTCGGAAACTCTGAATATATCAAAGAACATGCAGTAAGACTTGGTTGCGATGTTTGGGAAGAAGAACTTAAAATTCAATTCCGTTGCTCGGGAAATGATGGTTTTATTAAATGGATAGAAAACACATTTGGTATAAAACAAACCGCGAACACTATGTTAGAACCATCAGAATCATTTGAATTTAAGATTTTTAATGACCCTCAATCAATTGAAAATGAGTTAAAAAAGAAAATAGAAAAGGGCAATTCTGCAAGAATGGTTTCTGGATTTTGTTTCCCTTGGTCCAAAGAAAATGGGTCTTTAGATGTAATAATAGGTGATTTTCAAAGACCTTGGAATTTAAGAGAACCTGTTGATGGAAACCCCGCCTCAAACTTATGGGCTTATAACGAAAAAGGATTTGGTCAAGTTGGATGTGTCTATAGCGCACAAGGTTTTGAGTTTGATTATATTGGGGTCATTATTGGCAATGATATTGTCTATGATCTTAATTCACAAAATTGGAAATCAAACAAAAACCTCCATAAAGGAAATACGATTCCTCAAAATAGGTTGAGTGTCATGGCCGATGAAAGATATCAAAAAATAGTTAAGAATATTTACCGTGTACTCCTTTCACGAGGTATGAAAGGTTGTTATGTCTATTTTATGGACAAAGAAACCGAAATATTTGTTAAAACTAGAATGAAGAATGCGTAAAATGGAAATTAGACATTGTGTCATAAAGTTTATTAATTTACTATTTTAATGTGTGGTAAAATTTAGTTACTTTTATGAATCAGGAATACTTTCCAATTGAATATTAATCAAATAAATAAAAGTTATATAATCGCCGATGAAATTATCGATATTTTACTAATTGACAGAAACACGAAAAGAAACTTAGTTTTTGGCACTGATAGTTATATTTCCAGAGGATACCAAATATTGGATGAAATCAAAATAGAATCTTTAAAAAATCGAAAAAAACCATTAATTAGAGCTAGAATTGAAAAGTCCGAAGAAGAACAAAAAATTAGATCAAAGGATAAAGCTGAGGTCTTCACACCTTCTTGGGTTTGTAACAAACAGAACAACCTTATTGACAATAGCTGGTTTGGTCAAGAATTACTTTTTAATAAAGAACTTGATAAGCGGTGGGTTACGAATAAGGAGAAAATAAAATTTCAATCACTTAAAAAAAATTGGAAGGATTATGTATCTGATATTCGATTAGAAATTGCTTGTGGTGAGGCCCCTTATTTAACAAGTAGATATGATACCGTCACTGCGGAAGAGATATTAGTTGAAGATAGAATTGGTATGTTAGATAGAAAACTAAGAGTGGTAGGAGAAAACTGTGAATCAAAGGATGAATGGATTAAGTGGGCAATTATTTCATATAAATCAATTTATGGATATGAGTTTCAAGGAGACAATCTTTTTATTGCAAGGGTAAATCTTCTTTTATCATTCATCGATTATTTCCGATCAATTTTTAATCTAGATCCTGAAAACGAATTATTAAAAGAGATCGCAACAATAATCTCACACAATATATTTCAAATGGATGGTCTTAAATTTGTTGTTCCCTTCACTTGTAAAAACGTAAAATCCACTAGAACTGTAACAACTACTTTGTTTAATGAAGAAATAGTGTCTGGCGAAGATGAAAAGAAATGTCCAGGTTGCCAAAACAACAGTATTCATAATCACAATGGTGTTTTTTGTCAAATTATGGACTGGAAAAAAAATAAAAGAATAAAGTTTTCTGATTTATTCAAGGGAGAATATTTTTGAATATTATTAAATTAAATGATTCATTTGAATACAAAATCATTTATATTTTTAGAATTAATGATAATTCTCACAAAGGATTTTTAAAGATTGGTGATGCAACCATCAAAACCAATAAAAATTATCTTGAACTGAAAGAAAATTCTAGAGAACTTAATGACGCTGCAAATGACAGAATAAGAAAATATACTACAACTGCAGGTGTAATATATGACTTATTGCATACTGAGATTGCTGCTTTTAAGATTAATGATAAATTGGATAAAAAGTTTGGGCTTGTAAAAGCCTTTAGGGATCATGATGTTCACAATGTATTAAAAAGAAGCGGTATCACTAACAAGGAATTCAAACTAGGTAAAGAATGGTTTCAATGTGATTTAAATACTGCAAAAAACGCAATTAAAGCCGTTAAGGAGAGTAGAACGTCCCTATTTGGCAAGGAATTAACCACACATAAAAGTCCCGTTATACTAAGGCCTGAACAAGAAAAAGCGATTAAGGATACTCTTAAACAATTTGAAAAAGGCGATAGAATGCTTTGGAATGCAAAAATGAGATTTGGCAAAACTCTGAGTGCACTTGAGGTTACTAAAAGAAGTTCTTTTTCTCGCACAATAATTATTACTCATAGACCAGTAGTTGAAGATGGTTGGTTCGATGATTTCAATAAAATTTTTTATGATAAAAAAGATTATCTTTTTGGTTCAAAAAATGCTGGTGAAAAGCTAGAAGTTCTTGTTAATTCAAAGAATAAGTTTGTTTACTTTGCTTCAATGCAGGATCTTAGAGGAAGTGAAAAAGTGGGTGGTAAATATGACAAAAATAATATTATTTTTAAGATAGATTGGGATTTTGTTGTGGTGGATGAGGCACATGAAGGTACCCAAACCAAATTAGGGCAAGATGTTTTACAAGAAGTTATTAAACCGAATAATGGAAAAATTACAAAAACACTTGAGTTATCTGGTACCCCATTTAATTTGTTGGTAGATTATGGAGAAAATGAAATCTACACATGGGACTATATTATGGAGCAGGATGCCAAAAATAATTGGTTTCTTAATAATTTCGGCGATTCTAATCCATATGACGAGTTACCTAAACTTAATATTTTTACCTTTCACTTGGAAGAAAATTTTAAGCATTATAGGGATATTGAGGATAAAGCTTTTAACTTTAGAGAATTTTTTAGAGTTTGGCAAGGCGATATTAAAAAAGATGGAAAGCATCTTCCCCAAGGCACTAAAGTTGGAGACTTCATTCATGAACAGGATGTTAAGTCCTTCTTAAATTTATTGACGAATGAAAGTTCTACGAGTAATTATCCGTTCTCTAATGAAACATATAGAGAATATTTTAGGCATTCCCTATTTGTACTACCGGGAGTTAAAGAAGCTAGAGCCCTCTCAAATTTATTGAAGATTCATAAGATTTTTTCTCAATTTGAAATTGTAAACGTTGCTGGAGAAGGCGATGAAGAAATCGACATCTCAGATGCATTAAAAGCAGTAAGAAAGGCAATTACTAAAAATCCAGAAAATACAAGAACAATTACAATTACTTGTGGAAGATTAACCACAGGGGTAACTGTTCCTGAGTGGACAGCCGTCTTGATGTTATCAGGATCCTATTTAACATCTGCAACGCAGTACTTACAAACTATCTTTAGGGTTCAATCTCCTGCAAACATAAATGGAAAGATAAAAGAAAACTGCTATGTTTTTGACTTTGCTCCAGATCGCACACTTATGATGGTCGCAGAATCGGTCCAGCTTTCACAGAGGGGTATGGGAACAAAAACCGCAGAAGCAAGACTAAAGGATTTTTTAAATTTTTGTCCCGTAGTTTCAATTTCTAATAGTGTAATGCAGGTTTATAAAGTATCTGAATTATTACAACAACTAAAAAAAGCATATGTAGAAAGAGTTGTAAAGAACGGATTTGATGATACGAAGCTATACAATGATGAATTATTGAAGTTGGATAATATTCAATTAAAAGAATTTGAAAATTTGAGAGGAATTATTGGTCAAACGAAGGCGTTAGATAAAACTACATCAATCAACATAAATGATGAGGGTTTTACTAAAGAAGAATATGAAAAAATAGAAGAAATATTAAGAAAAAAGAAAAAGGAATTATCTGAAGAAGAGAAGGCTCTGCTTGAGGAAAAAAGAAAAAGAAATAAACAAAAGAACGAAGCAATCTCTATCCTTAGAGGCATTTCAATAAGAATTCCTTTACTAGTTTTTGGTGCTGACATTCCTCTTACCAAAGATATTTCTGTTGAAGAATTTCCAAATTTCGTTGACGAGGCATCATGGATAGAATTTATGCCTAAAGGTGTTACAAAAGAGATATTTTTAAAATTCGGTAAATACTATGATAAAGATATATTTATTGCGTCAACTTATAGAATTAGAGCTGCCACAAGAGCTGCAGATGATTTAGAACCAACCGAAAGAATACTTAAAATATCTCAAATCTTTTCAACTTTTAGAAATCCAGACAAAGAAACCGTTCTTACTCCTTGGAAAGTTGTAAATATGCATTTGTCTGACACTATTGGAGGTTTTACTTTTTATCACCCAATAGAAAAAAATGAGGTTGATAAACCGATTTTCGTTAACCAGGATGGTGTAACTAATCAGATTTTTAAAGATTCAGGAAAAGTTCTTGAAATTAATTCAAAAACAGGCTTATATCCTCTTTACATCGCTTACACATTTTATAAAAATGTAGTTAAAGATCAGATCTTAAGTTTTGAGGATAAACTTAAGATTTATGATGATGTTTTAATCAAGAATGTATTCATTATTTGTAAAACGCCAATGGCAAAACAGATTACCAGAAGAACTCTTCTAGGGTACAGGAATGGAAAGATTAACTCCCATGCTTTTAATGATTTAGTAAATCAATTTAAAGAAAAAAATCACCAGTTTGTTAAAAAAATAACAAGATCTAGCTTTTGGGGTATAAATTCAAAGGAGAATAGAATTATGAAATTTAATGCAATAGTAGGTAACCCACCTTATCAACAGTTAACTGGCGGCGCACAAGCTCAAGCAGTACCACTTTATAACCATTTTGTGACTAGTTCAATCAATTTAAACCCCGAATACATTTCTTTAATTATGCCTTCAAGGTGGATGACAGGTGGCATGGGTCTTGATGAGTTTAGACAAAAAATGTTATCAGATTATAGAATTCAAATAATTCACGATTACTTCGATGCATCTGAATGTTTTTCAAATGTTGAAATTAAAGGAGGAGTTTGTTATTTATTATGGAATAAAAACAAGAACACTCCTAATTGCAATATTGTTACTCATGATAAGGGTAAGATTATCTCAAAGAGTTTTCGGCCTTTACTAGAAGATGGCATCGATATTTTTATTAGAAATGATGCAGCATTATCAATCTTAAGAAAAGTAAAAGAAAGAAAAGAGAAATCATTTATAGAACTTATTTCATCACAAAAACCTTTTGGCTTATCAACCAATTTTGATGATTATCATATGAACAGAAGAGACGATGATATTAAGGTTTATGGTAATAAATTTATAGGTTATGTCAGTTCTTCCTATAAAATTTCAAAAAATAAGGAATTAATAAAAAAGTATAAAATACTTACTCCTAAAGCGGTTGGATCTGGTAAAACCGATGATGTAATTAACCCAATTATCGCAGAACCTGGTTCAATATGCACAGAAACATATATAGTAATAGGACCTTTTGAAAATAAAGAAAAGACGACTAATGTTGTATCCTATATTGATACGAAATTTTTCCACTTTTTATTAACACTCAAGAAAAATACTCAAGATTGTTTGGCTGGTGTTTTTTCATTCATACCAATTCAAGATTTTTCGAAAAAATGGAACGATGAAGCCTTATATACAAAATATAACCTAGATAAAGATGAAATAAACACAATAGAAAATCTAACAAATTCAAAACTAGGTAAGAGATATGATCTTAAGTGAGCCTAAATTAAAAAAAAGAAGCGATAAAAGCTTACCTTATGAAAATAAACTTTTTGAAAATCCACTAAATTTTTTTAATAATTATAGAAAATCATCAGTTCATTTTGGATTCCATAATAACTTATCTACTGCGATAAAGTTGTTGGTTTCTGATGAACCTATATCAAACTTAAAAAATTATTTTTCACTTATCCAATCACTAAACGAGCTTTATCCCAATCAATCTTATTTACAAGAGTTTAATTTTTATAAAAGACATGGTATAAATTTCGAATTTCTTATCATTTATGATCAAGTAGAATGGAAATCAGAAAATAATTATGTTTTATCAATTGATTTTGGATCTAGCGCCTCATCTTTTTATGATCTGGTAAAATCCATTAAATTAATTCATCAAAAGGATTATCAAAAAAGACTTGTCTATTTATTTGGAATTAATCGCACTAATAAACCGTTAATTTATTCAACGACTGAATTTGAGGGTTATTTATCTGATATCTCTATTAAAACATGTAATAGAAATGACATAACATTGTTCCCTGGTGATGTTGATTTGCTCACTTTTGATCAAAATTATAATGTTATTGGTCTTTATGAGTTTAAAAAGCATACAAAATTTGGTGATGGCCAAATTGAAAATCAATCATTCAAGAAATATATTCATCAAGATAGGAAAAAGTATCAAGGACTTGCTTTATTAGCCCAACAACTAAACAAAAATTTTTTCTATAATTTGATTTATTCAACGAAAATAGGAGAAGAAAGTAAATTAAAAGTAGAAAAAATCGATAGAGATTTAAATCTAATTCAAGAAATGATCTACACTTACAACAAAGTGGATGACATTATTAAAATAATTCACTCTAAAATTTAGGATAAATATCAGATTTCAGGAATTAACTACTCTATAGATAAAAACACACGGATAGTCTCTCCGTTCTGTCTTTGATTGCCATTGGCTATTCGATCATCATGTTGTGATCTTTTCTTAAACAATTCTAGATGTATTTTAGACGCCATTTAGTCTTCTCTAATTTGCTAA
>JACCDP010889589.1_pt1 | contig 10022 bp, 15 predicted proteins | sample 7445841 | NCBI WGS metagenome assembly JACCDP01 (sample SAMN15323441, study PRJNA562643) | freshwater metagenome | isolation source: river surface water | place: USA:Blue River Watershed | collected 2017-08-17
AATAGAACTGTATGTTTTATCGTAGCCACAGATAAACTTCTTGAGGAAATTAAAAATTTTAATATCCGCAACGAAGCATTGCACCCAACTTTCTTACCAATGTTAATGCCACCAATGGATTGGACTAGTCCATTTTCAGGTGGGTACTACGGAAGAAAATATAATCAAACTAATAAACCAGAGGACATAGCAAATGCACTACAACTTCGTAAAAAGCACAAATAGAAGATTTTTAGAGGAATTAAAAAACAGGTTTCACGAGATGCCTGATGTTGTTAATTCAGTAAATATCTTACAAAAAACAGAATGGGTTATTAATAAACCTGTTCAAGCAATCTTTAATAAATGCGTTAATGAAGGATTACAATTTGGAAAGTTACCTATTAATCCTCACAGCATAGAACTGCCACCTAAACCAGTTGATATTGCAACTAATAAAGAAGCATTAATAAAATGGAAAAGAATGGCTTCAAAGGTTTATGAACGACAAGCTAAAAATAAATCTAAACATATTCAGGTAGCAAGAATTAAAGCTGAAGCTGAACTTCTTTCTCAATATGAATATTTTTGTAATCCATTGCAATTAGATAGCAGAGGAAGAATTTATCCTAAACCTGCAATGTTGCATTTTCAAGGAGCTGATTATGCAAAAGGATTATTAAAATTTAGATATGGAAAACGTATGGGAAGTGATGACAGCTTTGGATATTTTGCAATAGCTGGTGCTAACTTATATGGAGAAGTTGATAAAGAAAGTATTGGTGACAGAGTTCAATGGATTGAAAAGAATGAACAAAAAATATTAGCAGTTGCTAAATCTCCTTTTGATGAAAAGTGGTGGCAACAAGCCGATAAACCTTTTCAATTTTTAGCTTGGTGCATGGAGTATAAAGATTTTGCAGATACAGATTATGATGCAGATTTTATAACTACTTTACCTATACAAGCAGATTGTTCTAATTCAGGTTTACAACATTACTCTGCAATGATGCGTGATGAAGTTGGGGGATTTGCAACTAATTTAATTCCAACTGAAAAACCAAATGATGTTTATGCAATGGTTGCAGATAAAGTTATTGAAAAACTCAAATTAAGAACTGATGAGTTAGCTAAAAAATGGTTAGCTTATGGAATAGATAGACGACTATGTAAAAAACCTGTGATGTGTTTGCCTTACAGTTTAACTAGATATAGTTGCAGATTATATTTAGCTGAACATGTTAATCAGCAGTTAAATGAAAAAAACATTCCTCATAGTTTTGGTGATGATTTATTTGAAGCTACAAAATATTTAACTCCTATAGTTTGGGAGAGTATCTATGATGTAATTAAAGGAGCTAGAGACATTATGAAATTTTTAAAAGATGTTTCTGCTTTAGTTGCTTCAGAAAACTTACCTATTAACTGGACAACTCCACTTAACTTTCCTGTGCAAATGGCTTGTTATTCCATGCAAAGCAAAAGAGTTAAAACGCAAATGGGTGATAGTATTTTGATGTTATCTTATCAATATGGAACTGAAAAAATTGATAAACGTAAAACGTCTCAAGCAATATGTCCAAATTGGATTCATTCATTAGATGCCGCAGTATTACAATTAGCTGTAGTTAAAGGTCATCAAAATGGCATAGATAATTTTTGTGTTATCCATGACAGTTTTGGAGTTGTTGCACCTGATACACAAATTATGGCTAAAGCGATTAGAGATAGCTTTTGTGAAATTTACAGAAAAGATGTCTTAAAAATGTGGGCAGATGAAATGTACGCAATGCTTTCTCCAAAGAACCAAAAAAAGTTTCCATCATTACCTGTTAAAGGAAATCTTAATTTGGAAGATGTTAAGAACTCACAGTTCTTTTGTATTTAAGCAGTTAGGTATTCACAAGTGGATAGATTAGGTTGCACTTATAGATACAACAAACAATCAAGGAGTAATAATGATTGAAGCAAAAACTATGGTAACACCTGTAGGAGAAGCAGTTTATCCAAGACTTATGAAACCCGATACAAAGTTTAATGAGCTTGGTGAATATAGGATTACCTTAAAAATAAAAAAACAAGACGCACCAAAGTTAATGTCAGACATTGATACATTTTTAGGTGACTGTCTGGCTAACTTTGAAAAAGAAGCCAAAGGTAAAAAATTAAAGTTAGCTAATAAACCTTACACTGTTGAAGGTGATTTTCTAATAATGAAAATGAAACTGAAAGCTAGTGGGGTTAATAAAAAAACAAAGCAACCATTTCAACAAAGACCAATCGTTGTTGATGCAAAGAAAAATCCAATATCAGTAGATACATATATTGGTAGTGGTTCTATGTGCAAATGTGTTTTTGATTTAATACCTTACAACTCTCCATTAGTTGGAGCTGGAGTAAGTGCTAGATTAAAAATGGTTCAAGTTATTGAGCTTGTTTCTAAAAACAGTGCAGACAATCTTCTTAAAGAAGAAGAAGGTTATGTAACTGAAAAAGTTCAATCAAATAATAATGAAGTACAAACAGTTCAAACGAATACAGATTTCTAAATCTGTAACTTTGAAATCTGGTTTAGAGGAAGTAATCTATAATTACCTAACAGATAAACAAGTTAAGTTTGTTTATGAAGGCAAGAAGATTACTTACTCTATGCCTGAACAAAAGAAAACTTATACAGTTGATTTTCCATGTTCAGACATTCTTATAGAAACCAAAGGTGCTTTCAATTCGGCAGATAGAAAAAAACATAAATTAATTAAACAACAACACCCAGAGTTAGATTTAAGATTTATCTTTTCAAATTCTAAAACAAAGATTGGAAAAAAATCACAAACAACTTATGGCAAGTGGTGTGAATTATTTGGTTTCAAATATCACTGCATTGCTACAACAAAAAAATCATTCCCAGAAGAATGGCTAAAGGAGATACAAGATGCCAAGAAGTAAAACTAATTGGATAGTTATTCATTGCTCATTATCAAAACCATCAATGAAAGTTGATGCGAAGGTAATTGATAGATGGCACAGAGAGAGGGGTTGGTTAAAAATCGGTTATGCCAGAGTTATTAAAAGAGACGGAGTTATTGAACAAGGTAGATTAGACGATGAATACCAAGCACATGCAGTAGAAATTAATGATGAAAGCACCAGTGTTTGTTTAGTTGGTGGCTTATCAGAAGATAATAAAAACGAAGATAATTTTACTGGAGAACAGTGGGAAAGTTTACATAAATTATTATCAGAGTGGGTAGTAAAATATCCTGATGCAAGAATAGTAGGTCATTACGAAATTAATCCTGACAAGACTTGTCCAAATTTTGACGTTCAAAAATATTTACAATCAGAAGATATACCAAATTACAAATGGTCATTCGGTACAGTAAGTGAAACCGAAATAGAAGAACATAAAAAAGCAGATGAACTCTAATGATGAAAGTAAATTCCTTTATCATTCACCATGTTCAGACTGCGGTTCAAAAGATAATTTAGGAGTTTATACAGACCACACCTACTGCTTTGGTTGTAAAATTACAAAATATTTTAATTCGCAAGAGACAGCTCCGCAAAACAAAATTCAAAAAGAGGTTACTGATATGATTGATGGAGTTATACAAGCATTACCAAAAAGAAAAATTAACGAAGAAACTTGTAAAGTATTTAATTATGAACAAGGTTATTACAATAATCAACCAGTTCACATTGCAAATTACTTTAATAAAAATTATCAAAAAGTTGCACAGCATTTAAGATTTGCTGATAAATCTTTTATTTGGTTAGGCGATATAAATTCAATCACACTCTTTGGACAACAAAATTGGAGAGATGGTGGTAGAATGATTGTTATTACCGAAGGTGAGATTGATGCAATGTCAGTGTCGCAGCTTCAAAAAAATAAATATCCAGTAGTCTCTGTTCCATCAGGAGCTTCTTCAGCAAAAAAATATATTAAAAAAGAATTAGAATGGCTTTCTAAATTTGAAAACATTATTTTAATGTTCGATAATGATGAAGCTGGAATAGAAGCTAGTATTGAATGTGCAAATATTTTACCAGTTAAAAAAGTTAAGATTGCAAAACTTCCTGCTAAAGATGCTAATGAATTATTACAACAAGAGAAAGGTGATGTAATTATTTCAGCTATATGGGAAGCTAAAACATACACACCTCAAGGAATTATATTAGGAGAAGATACAAAAGATTTATTATTAAAAGATGATGAAGTTGAAAGTATTCCATATTGTTGGAATGGACTTAATGAAAAACTTTTAGGAATTAGATTTGGAGAACTTGTATTATTAACAGCAGGTTCAGGCACAGGTAAATCTCAAGTATGTAGAGAAATTGCTTACGATATAATTTCTAAAGGATTTAAAGTTGGTTACATTGCATTAGAGGAAAGTGTTAAGAGAAGTATAAGGGGTATTGTTTCCATACCTGTAAATGCTCCCTTGCACAATCCACAGATAAGAAAAACAATACCAGATGAGATTATAATAAAATCTTGGGAGAAACTTAAAGATAAAATTTGTTTCTACGACCACTTTGGTTCAAGCGATAGCGAAGATTTAACAGGTCGTATTCGCTATATGGTTCAGGGACTAGACTGCAAAGTTATATTTCTAGACCATATTTCAATAGTCATTTCAGGATTAGAAGAAGGTGATGAAAGAAGATTAATAGATAATACGATGACTAAACTACGTAGTTTAGTTGAAGAATTAAAGTGTGCCATGTTTGTGGTCTCACATCTAAAAAGACCTGAAGGAAAAACAGGACATGAAGAAGGTCACCACACTTCTTTAAATCAATTAAGAGGTTCTCATTCATTAGCTCAATTATCAGATGCAGTAATTGGTTTTGAAAGAAATCAACAATCTGAAAGTGAAAGCAACATTATGAATGTGCGTGTTTTAAAAAATAGATTTTCTGGTGATACAGGAATTGCAACTACACTAATTTATAACAAACAATCAGGAAGGTTATCGGAAGGTAGATTTGATGAATAATAAAGTTCTTTCAAAATTTATTTTAACTTATCTAGTAGAGAAAGAAGATTATTTAAAGTTATCATTAACACAACAACAGGTGGTTTATGAAACTTGTAAAACAATTATGACTGCAATTTATAATTCAATTAAATATGAAAATGTATTTCCAGTTATAATGTGCGGAGATGTTGAAGCTCATAAAATAATAAATAAAGCATTAAAAAATATTTCAACTTTTCTTCCATCAACAGAAAAAATAACAATAGCGGTAGTACACTAATGGATAATTTTATTTTAAAAAATTTTAGAGACCAAGTTCAAAAAGAAATTGAAAGACATATTAGAATAAGAAATTATTTAATAATATTAATAATTGTTATTGGTTTAATTGTCTTAACTTATTTAGTTACTAAAAATATTTCTTTAGCCAAATCTTTTTTTTCATAAAGACTAGTCACCGAACATACACATTATCACTTAATCCAAATCAGTCCTGCACTGATGCGATTGAAAAATTTACACACAATAAATTAACTTACAATGGTGAGAAAATAATTCTCACTGGTTGTTACAACATAAATTAAAATGAAACTTATATTAGACGTTGAAACTAATGGCTTTGTAGATAAGCTAAATAAAATTCATTGTATAGTTTGTAAGGATATAAATACTCAACAAGTTTATTCATATAATCCTAAAAACATAAATGAAGGTTTAGAGTTATTAAAGAAAGCCGACACTTTAATTGGACACAATTTATTAAAGTTTGATTTACCAGCATTAGAAAAAGTTTATGGATTTAATTTTAAAGGAAAAGTTATTGATACACTTTTACTTGCCAGATTAATTTGGACAAACCGAATTGAAGAAGACTGTAAGACAAATACTGTTCCACCAAAGCTAATAGGTAAACATTCATTAGAAAGTTATGGTTTTAGACTTGGTTTATTAAAAGGCGATTTTAAAGATAAAGAAAGTTTTGATGAGTGGTCAGAACAAATGCAAAATTATTGCGAAAGAGATGTTGAGATAACTTATAAACTTTTCAAATTAATTGAGAACACGAACTATTCTTTAGACGCAATAGAACTTGAACATAAATTTGCTTACTGGATAAAAAAACAAGAAGAATATGGTGTTCTTTTTGATGTGACTTCTGCTGAGAAGCTATATCAGTCCTTGCTAAAGAGAAGACTGGAGCTGGAAAAACAACTAGCTTCGGTCTTCCCAAATTGGGAAAGATTAGACAAAGTATTTAGACCTAAAAGAGATAATGCAAAATTAGGTTACAAAAAAGGTGTACCAATTAATAGGTACATAACAGAAGTATTTAATCCAAATTCAAGAGAACATATAGCCAATAGACTTCAGGTTTTATTTGGTTGGAAACCAACTCAATTTACAGCAACAGGTAAACCAGAAATTAATGAAAAGATTTTATCTGAACTTAAATATCCAGTTGCTAAAATTTTAGCAGAACATTTTTTAGTACAAAAAAGAATTTCACAATTAGCAGAAGGTGAACAGTCATTATTAAAATTAACTTCTAATGGAAAAATTTATGGCAAAGTCATTGAAAACGGAGCAGTTACAGGAAGATGTACGCATCATTCACCAAACCTTGCACAAATACCAAGCAAAGACAGTTTATATGGTAGCGAATTTCGTCAGCTTTTTATTGCTCCTACCTCTATGGTTATGTGCGGTATTGACTTTTCTGGTCTTGAGCTTCGTGTCCTTTCTCATTACTTATATAACTTTGACAATGGTGCTTTTCAAAAGAAATTACTTGAAGATGATATACATACCGCCAATCAACAAGCTCTCGGACTATCCTCACGTTCTCAAGCTAAAACTTTTATTTATGCTTACATATATGGTGCTGGAAATAAAAGAATTGCTGAAATTATTGGAACAAGTGACAACGAAGCAAAAAGAATAAGAGAAAAGTTTGAAGAAATATTACCAGCTTTAAAACTTCTTAACCAATCAGCTAGAAATAAATTTAAGAATGTTGGTTATATAAAAGGTTTAGATGGCAGAAAATTATTATGTAGAGCAGAATATTCTACATTAAATACATTAATCCAATCCGCAGGAGCATTATTAGTAAAACAAGGAACTATCATTTTAAATGATAATTTAGTTCGTAATGGTTTTGTTTGGGGCAAAGATTACGCAATGGTTTTGCATATCCATGATGAAATGCAATTTTATGTTAATAAAGAAAAGTTAGAACATTTTAAATCTATAGCTTCATTAACATTTGAGCTAACACAAAAACATTTTAACTTTAGATGTCCACTAGCAGGTGAGATTAAAGTAGGAAGTAATTGGTCTGAAACACACTAACAAGTTCGACTTGGACTTGGCTTTTGGTCAAAAGTATGAAAACGAATTTCAAAAAGTAGTTGAAGGACAAGTAGAAGTTAAAGCCGATAGACTTTGGAAAAAAACTTCTAATTTATTTATTGAAAAAGAAAGCAGAGGAAAACCTTCTGGCATTGAAGTAAGCACAGCAAAATATTGGGTTTTCTTTTTAGATGTTGAAGGAAGAAATAACCAAATATTCATTGGTATTCCATTAGATTTATTAAAGAAGTTTGTAATTGGTTATCCACTTAAAAGAGGTGGAGATAACTACACTTCCATTGGCTACATCGTTCCAGCGAAAGACCTCGTAGATTTTTACATACAAATAAAACAATTCGGAGAAAAAAAATGACTAACAAAGATTTCTTTTACAAAAAGAATACACACGTCTCTCAAAATAAGTGTGAGTGTAAAGACGTTATAGACCGCATGAATGAGGAGATTGAAAATCTTAAAACGATAATCAAAGGTTACAAAGATGAACTTAAAACAACTAGAGAAGGTACAACTGTATAAAAAATATAAAATTGTTTTTATTGACCCAACTGGAGATACAGGTTGGTGTGATGAAAAAGAGTTTGAAAATTTTAATCCTGAACATTGTGTAATTGAAGGTTACGTTTTTTCTAAAGATGAAAAATTTGTAAGAACCTTTGCATCTTATTCTGTTGATGAGCATTTTAGAATTACCTCATTTGGAGACAGAAATGTTTTGCCAATAAGTTGCATAGTTAAAATGATTGAAATTAAAGGAGACACAAAATGAAGAATATGAATGAATTTTATTCTAATCAAAATAAAGTAATGTTAGTAGATGGAGATTTACTTGCATACAAAATATGTTCATCTCAAGAAAGCCCAACGGATTGGGGTGATGATGTTTGGACATTACATTGTGATTATAGAATTGTTAAACAATTATGGGTTCAATCAATTCAATTTTATTTAGAACATACTAAATCTAAAGATGCTCTAATTTGTTTTTCAGATACAAATAATTTTAGAAAAGAATTAGATAGCTCATATAAATCATATCGTAAGAATATTAGAAAACCTGTTTGTTATAATGAGCTTAAAAAATGGGTTGCTGCGAATTTTAAAACTCAATCATTTCCTAATTTAGAAGGTGATGATGTAATTGGTTTATTAGCTACTGGAGAATATAAAAATAAATCAGTGATAGTATCTGGTGATAAAGACATGAGAACAATATCTGGTTGGCACTGTTTTATCATAGACGACAGTATTGAATATGTAGATGAGAATAAAGCTGATTATAATTTTTGTACTCAAGTTTTAGTTGGCGACCAAGCTGATGGTTACAAGGGTTGTGTGGGTGTTGGAGCTGTCAAAGCATCTAGAGTTTTATTAGATAAGAAAAATATAGACGATTTATGGAAAGCAGTAGTTGATGAGTTTTTAAGAAATAAATATGTACCTGATGATGCCTACCATCAAGCAAGATTAGCAAGAATATTAAGAGCTGGTGAATATAATTTTAAAACAAATAAACCAAAACTATGGAACTACAAATATGAAGACTTCACAAATTCTGCAAACAGCAGAAAAGCTAGTTAGCACTGATAGAAGCAAAACTCATGGTGATAAAAAAGTTAATCATCAGAATATTGCTAATCTTTGGAGTGCTTATTTAGATTTTAATATTTCTCCAAAAGACGTTGCTATTCTTATGGTTTTATTAAAATTAGCTAGAACTAAAGCAGGGCAACATAACATTGATGATTATGTAGATGCCTGTGGTTATTCAGCTATTGCAGGTGAACTTAATGATTAAAAACGTAATTAGGTTGCACTTTAGGAGTAGCCAATGTCGGATAAATTAAAAACACCTATTATTAAAGAAGAATTAATAAAGTATCTCAACAACCTATTCCCTGACAAATGTGCTGATTTAAAAGACACTGAAAAGGAAATTTTTTACAAATCAGGACAAAGGTCAGTCGTAAATCATTTAATCAATCAATTTAACATTCAACAGGAGAACTAAAATTATGTGTCCAAGTAGCCCAAAAGCTCCCCCTGCACCTGAACCACTTCCACCTACACCCCCAATAGTTACACAAGGTGTTGCTGGTAAAAAACAAATGTCACCTCAGGTAGCTGGAGAAAACTCTGAAGCAGGACAATCCGCATCTAACAAATCTAGAACTAGATTAGGTAGAGGTTCATTGAGAATACCTTTAGCTGGTGATGGTAGCGGTTTAAATTATCCAACAAGTTAGTTAATTGGAACGATATAGTGTTTCCGACAAAGTCAATTCTGAAAAATCCAAAATTGAGAGTGAATATACAAAACTAGAAATTAATAGAGAAGTATTTATTGAAAGAGCTAGAGATAGTGCTGAATTAACAATACCCCATTTATTCCCCCCAAAAGGTTCAAACGAAAGTACAAACTTCCCAACACCATACCAATCAGTAGGTTCAAGAGGTGTTATGAACTTATCATCAAAGCTAATGTTAGCTTTGTTTCCCCCACAAGCACCATTCTTCCGATTAGGAATAGACGATTTAGTTTATAAAAAATTACAACAAGACCCAGCTCAAAAAGAAACTATTGAACAAGGTTTAGCTCAAATTGAAAAAGCTATAATGGATAACATTGAAGCTACTTCAGATAGAGTTAATGTTTATGAAGCATTAAAACAATTAATAGTTGGT
>JACCDP010298910.1_pt1 | contig 10021 bp, 11 predicted proteins | sample 7445841 | NCBI WGS metagenome assembly JACCDP01 (sample SAMN15323441, study PRJNA562643) | freshwater metagenome | isolation source: river surface water | place: USA:Blue River Watershed | collected 2017-08-17
CTAACAGCAATTCCTGCCCTTGTTGCTTCACTCGCTAGAGACGTTTATATCTCTGCATTCAATACCAACCCTGAAACCGACCCTCAGTTTGGTCCTCGCATGGGTATGGTTAATGATGCAGTAACCGGGCTAGTTAAATCGCAACTTAGCGAGAAAGTTAGACCAGCTGGTGAAGAATCAGTACAGCCACAGCAAACAGCAACTGGAGGTACACCTTCTCTCAGTACTATGGCGCCACCATCACCAGGCGGTCAGGCGCAACAAACAAGTAGCCCATCGATATCAGGCTCCGGAGCACCATCTGGAGGTGGCGGAGGTGGCGGAGGCGGTGGTTCATCATCAGGAGGTTCTGGTGGTGCAGCAGGCGACGCATCAGCAGCTGCAACAGGCGGTGGTGGCGATGCTGCAGCTGCTGCTACAAAGGTATCTTCGGGTGGTTCGCTTTCAGGTGAACCAGCAAGTACGGAAACTCCAACACCAGAACCTACAAACGCTACAAAAAAACTTGAAGGTGAAGAGGGATCCGCGCCGCCAGCTGCAGGGTCAGCGCCTAGTGTTAAATCACTTATCGGTGAAAAGATTCTTAATGCATCCGAAGCTGAATCACAAACAGCTCCATCAATGTCAACAACAGGGCAGGCAGCACCAAAGCCATCTCGCACACCAACAACGAGACCGGGTGCAAAGGGTATGGGTGATGTACCAGACCCTGGTTATTCAGATCTTGGTAGCTTTGCTTCACAGCTCTACTTCGGTGCTGCAGTAGGAGCCATGGCATGATTGCGTTAGACGCAGATACCATTGAGTCTCTTGTAGGCCGTGTTAATATTGCTGGTAAAGCTAAGAAAGGTGAGACAGAAGTACTCACCAAAGCTACGCTTACAGCTTTATCGCAAGGTTTAGCATCTGTACAGAACGCGTTTAATCAGATAAAGACTAATGTAGGTAACATCTCTCGCCTAGAAAAGGCTAAGTTTACATCTGCAAAGAGTATCGTACGCGAAAACGCAACAGAGGCTCTTTACGCAGGTGGTTCTGGTAGTGATATAGGTGCTGATTCATCTAATAGCGCGCTATTAGATTCGTTACCTGATATTACAAAGCTACTTGTAAAGCTCAATAAGAACTTCGAAAAGCTAGATCTAAACCCTCAAGCTATTCCAGATGCTGGTGGCGGCATTAGCGATATTGCTGAGACTGCTATATCAGCTTCACCAGCCGGTCGTGGGGCTAAAGCTCTAAAAGTGGCAGGCGGTGCATTAGCCGCAGGTGTATTAGGTTATGGTGCGTATCAAGCTCTTACACCTGATGAGCCAGCTTCAGCTCCGCCACAAACACCACGTAGCTCGACAACATCTTCTATGCCTCGTACTGCACCTCCTGCTGCAAGACCTGGTCAGAACAATGACGTCAAGCAACAGCGCGCAGCTCGTAAGAGTGAGAGCACACTACTCAAAGCTATAAAACCGCTAGCTATGTTCTCACCGATTGGTTTAGGACTGGCGGCAGGTGCATCAGCTATTTCAAAACCAGGAGCAACCGGTAGAGCTTGGTCAGATAAGCTTACAGGGTTTATCGGCAACAGTATTAATACAGTTGAAGATTGGCTCAGCTCATTTGGTTCATGGCTTAAGCAGGGTGCATCTAGTGCTGTTGGCGCTATTAGTGAAGGTTTTAACCAGGCAGGTGAGTTCGTTGGCGATGTAACGGCTGCCGTATCCTCAGGTGGTCGTGCTGCTGACATGGAGCAGGCTATCGATCGCGCAGGTATTAGAGACCCTGTCATCAAAGCGCAGATCATGGCACAGGCAGCACATGAATCAGGCGACTTTAGATATACGGAAGAAATCTGGGGACCTACTTCTGCGCAGAGACGCTACGAAGGACGCCGTGATCTTGGTAACGTTAATCCAGGCGATGGCTCAAGATATCGCGGTCGTGGTTTCTTACAAACCACAGGGCGTGCTAATTATGCTGAAGCTTCGAGAGCTTTGGGCGCTGACTTTGTCAACAATCCGCAATTGCTTGCACAACCTAATTACGCCGCAGCTTCAGCAATGCTATGGTTCCGTAAAAGATGGAATCGTTTTACTAACTGGAGTGATACAAGAGCAGTAACACGCGTAGTTAACGGCGGTTATAACGGTCTAGCTGATCGTGAGGCTAAGTTTGCTAGATATCTCCGCATGTATCAAAGCGGTCGTAGTGTATCTGGCGGCGCTGCTGGGCTCGTACAGGGTGGCCGTGAAGCAGTTTCAAGCGCAGTAAGCGCTGGCGGTCAAGCCATTAGTTCTATCGGCGGTGCTATTCAAACTATCGCGAGAAATGGTGTCAATGCTGTTAGAGGTATGGGGTATGAAGCTGCACAATCAGCTGTTCGTGCTCTTGGTGTTACAGGAAGTAATGGTAATCTCCCATCCAATATGCTCGAGTCTATTGGTGTTGGTAGTCTCAAGGCGTTACCGCCAGCTGCTAGAGCTATTAAAGCACTACGTGCTGCTGCTGCGCAGCAAGGTATTAACATCGGTGTTACAGATGCATATAGACCGCTCGCCGATCAGGAGCGCTTAAAGCGCCAAAAGGGAAGACTGGCTGCCACACCAGGTAGATCTAACCACGGTTGGGGTCTTGCATTTGACTTGAGCGATGCTGGTCGCAGCCTTCAGAGAGGTAGTAGAGCGTTTCAGTGGCTTGCCGCAAACGCACCTCGATTTGGTATCTTTGGCCCGCTTGCAAGCCCGTTTGAAATGTGGCACTGGGAATTCAGAGGTGGTGGCAGCCGTTCACCAGCAGTGCAGCAAGTACCGCCTGCTGGCCCTCCACAAGCGTCGCCAGCAGGCTCACCAGCGATGCGTACCCCTGCAGGACCTGTTCAAACGGCCGCTATTCAAAAGAAGAAGGACTCCAAAGGCAATCAGCAAACAACTGTTGTTGTACAGCCTGGCAGTGGTAAAAGTAACACCCCAGGATACGTAGCGCCTCCAGGTGGTGCTCCAAAGAAACCAGCAAAATCATCCACACCAGTGCGCGACTGGTTTAAGCATTACTTCAACGCGGCATAAAAAGGGAGGAGCCGTTTCCGACTCCTCCTAGTATGGTCTCACTTGGGTGTGAAACTTAGTCTTCTTCAGCTAGCTTCTTGAAGAACTCAAAATCCTCATCATCGTCATCAGCTGTGCTTGCTGCAGGAGCTGGACGCGATTCAGCAGCCTTAAACTGTGGCTGTGGATCGAATGGAGGAGTATCATCATCATCACCAAACTGTGTCTGGCGAGTATTTGATGGGGTAGCACCGGAAGTAATACCAAGTGCACGATCAAGACGACGCTTTAGTTCATCGTAAGAACGGAAGTTCTTTGGATCGAGAAGTTCCTGCAGTGAGTACTGCGACTTCCAGATACGCTCTAGCTCATCATCGCTATCAGCGAGCGGAGCAGGCGAATCGAACTCAGACTTATCGTAGTTCGAGTAACCATCAACCTTACGAATCTTAAGCTTGAAGTTAGCGCCAGTCCATAGATCAAATGGGTTTACTGGCTGCTCATCTTCGAACTGTGGGTTCATGAGATCATTGAGCTTGTCAAAGATCTTCTTACCGTAGCGGAAGAGGAAAACCTTACCTTCGTTAGCAGGGTTAGCTGGGTCCTTAACAACATAGATGTTGGAGTAGTAGTTCAGCTGACGCTTCTGCTTACGCACAGTTTCCTTATCAGCTTCAATACCTGAATTCCAGAGACGGGTATTGAGCTCAGCGATAGGATCCTGCTGGCCGATTGTGGTTAGAGAGTTCTCAATGTACCAGCCACCAGCACCCTTGAAGCCATGAGTGAAGAGACGCACGAAAGGAACATCTTCACCAGCAGGAGCTGGAAGGAAACGGATTACAGCGTAACCATTGCCAGCCTTATCGGTCTGACAGGTCCATACACGCTCATCGCGTCCGCCTTGCTGTGGTTGATTGAGTTTGGTGAGCTCTTGGGTTAGCTTTTCGAAGCTATTTGAGGAACCACGCTTAAGCTCATTAAAAGAAAATGACATATATATTCTCCGTATGTTTTCGTATAGTTACGTATGTTTGCGTATAGTTTTGTATAACCCTTTCGGGTATACTATATAGCTTGGCTAGCTGCCATCACAGGGCGAATAAACGACTTTATTTTCGCCTTATCATAATGAATGAATGGACGATACTTAAGCATACGATCACGGATCGATGGCCATAGAACAGTATCGTCAATCTTACTATCCCACAATGGGAAGAAGTTTAACACATCGTTGAGGATAGTAAAAGTTTCTGGGGATATAATACCCCTACGGAACATGACCAGGGCTTCTGGATGCTGTCCGTCTTTGACTCGGAATTTGGATATAAAGCCTTCTTCAAGCTTTCCCAAGTCAGATTGGAAGTTGTAGGTGAGGGACTGGTGCCTAGCAAGGTATTGAGTATATCCTCGTTCAGCTTCTTCTGTAAAGAGATCACCAACCCATCCGGTAAAGTTACCGGTGATGAATTGAGAGACGAGATATCCCACTGGGTCTTTATGCTTCGCCAGCTTAGCGAAATGGAACTTATCTCTTCGCTTTTCGAATGTTTGGATTGTTGCATTCACCTTACCATTATATTTTATAAAATCATATTGTGGTTGCGTAAAATGCATCTTAATCGCAAGAAACAACTTGTACGCTTCAAATGGTGTCATATAGGCAACCTAGCAGACTTGGGGAGGAAATTTAATTCCTCCCCTTCATACTGTACTTGTGATTTAATCCTATAATTGCTTTTGATCATCGATGCTGCTACTTCTAGCTCAATATCGTTTTTTGTGCAGTAGTGTACTACAGCATCAATATATGTTAGTTTGTGATTTTTTACAAGGGTGTCTACATCCTTATAAAATTTATCAGAACTAATCATCTTTGCAATTTTTAGATCGTCACTCATAGTTAGCCTTTATAAAAGATGTGATCGCCGATCACGGTGGTACGCTTAAATACACGACCCCATGACGGGCTTACATAATCTGCGTGGTAGAACTTGGCTCCGCGTGTAACGTCACCTACATTCTTCAAGTATACATCTTCCGCGACTTTACGGGCTCTGCTGTAAACAGCCCAGTCACGAATCTTCTTCTTACCCTCGCAGACCCATGAGAACTGGCAAACGCCACGTGCTTTCTGGTTTACGACTGCGCAAGGTGAGTCGGGAAATCTACTATCTTTAACACGGTTCATAACCACATTAGTGACGGCAATCTTTCCCTTAGTTGATTGGTTACCAGCCTCGAAATAAGCATTCTCGGCAAGGCATTGGATTTGTCGTTTGTCATAATTGTTAAGTTTTACAGGTACTTTCTTAACGACTTCCTTTTCGATAACCTTGGTAACAGGTACATGGACAATCTTGGTTTCTGGTTTTTCATTTGGAATCATCAATGATACTAGTAGCATTACGATCAATCCAATAAGGAAACCTTCACCCCATTTAAGCCATTCCCAATTCTCCTGTTTTTCGATTAGTTGTGTCATTACTTTCCTCTTTACATTAACAACTTTGTCTATTAATATCAACTACTAAATATAGTATTGACTTGTCAATACATCACACGATATTAATAGAAAAGAAAGAAGAACAATGAATAAACTTATTCTCGCTCTAGGATTCCTTCTCCTCTCATTCCCCTCTTACGCGCAGACAGCGCCAACAGCCTTAACGGCTACAAGTGCTGATATGCAGGAATGCAAAGTCATTCGGGTTGTCGATGGTGACACTTTAGAAGTGCCGCTTTCGTGCCTCCCTAGGGACATGAAGCTCTTTGTAAGAGTTCTTGGAGTAGATACTCCGGAAAAAGGCGGTAAAGCAAAGTGTACCGCCGAAGCACAGCTAGCTGAAAAAGCTAGTGCACATACTAAAAAACTAGTTTCTGATGCTAACTCCGTTGCTGTTATCTCTGAGCCCAAGTGGGACAAATTTGGTGGCCGTATGAACGCTTATGTTAAGCTAAAAGGCACCGATCTAACGAAGTCACTAATTGATGCAGGTCTTGCTAGACCTTATCAAGGCGAAGCCAAGAAATCTTGGTGTCAGTAAGTAATAGTACTTATAAGAACAGAAAACGCTGCCTTTCCCAAAAGAGAGGCAGCGTTTCTCTTTGTTCAGTTAATTAGCGGCACTCATATCGTGAAGTTACGCGACCATAATAGTCTACGTAACGAACTTCAACACAAGTACGCTGAGGCTGTGTCCAATAACGATTATAAGCATCAATCTCACGAAGGCGTTGCTCTTCATAAGGGATACGATTATAATCACGATAATAGCGATCATCACGGTCGCGGCGATCACTGCGATCGGATAGAATAGCGCCAAGTACAACGCCACCTATAACACCTGCTACAACAGCACCAGTACGATCACCACGATGGCGTTCATAATGACGATGATCACGAGCCATGGCTGGCGTTGCGATCATTGAAACTGCTGCAAGCGCAATAAGAAACTTCTTCATACTAGTATCCTTTCTCTATATCTTAATATAGACACGCCTATGATTTAAATCAACTGTTTTATTTATTGAGCTTTACCTGAACGTTTACAGCAGGCCCAGCCATATTCATAGCAGCTCCAACAGTAGCATAAGCGACAGTGTTAGATAGAAGATCAGCTGTCATCGATGTACGAGCCCACTGATTGCTTAGGTCTACGTTGCGCATCTTTGTCGATGCGAGACCGGAACCAGCAGTGTAGCTTGTTACGTCAAAGTTAGCACCTAGGAAAATGACTTCCCAGTTCTTATCCTGCAGGAGCTTAACCTTATCCTTGATCTTAGCCTGAGTATATTCCTTTGAAGAGTTCTCTTCACCATCAGTCATGATAACTACTACTGTGCGCTTTGCATTATTTTCAATCGCGCGATCCATTACATGTGCAGCTGCATCAAATAGTGGCGTCATACCTGAAGGCTGTAGCACATTATGGCTGAGTGGTTCGTAATATGCAATTGACTGGTCATCAACAACAGTATCAAGGCGCATTGTCTGCCCATAATCGAAAGCAGTAATAGTTACTGTACCTTCGACCTTTTCCTTCTTGAGACCGTTGACATATTCATTAATAGAGTCGATTGCATGAATCCAACGTTCACCACTCATAGAACCTGAACGGTCGAGTGCTACAAAAACTGAGAGATTATTCTTTGACATGGATACGTATCCTTTTAAGAAGCTATATTAGCTTTGTGATGTGTGTTCCTTATATAAGGAAAAAGGGGCGGAAAACCAGCCCCTTAGTATATATCTGAGTTCCCCAACTTTTTGTTAGATATATGTTAGCCGGTTACTGAGTCCGGCGATGGCGTTTCGTCCCATCAGCTCCACCAAAGGTGCTTTTTCACGCCAACACTATAGCAGTTGGCCGCTGCGTAGCATTTAAAGAGTGTAACGATCGCTCATTACAGCCTTCTTCATGACTGCCTCTGGCGTCATCGAATCCATATCAGCAGCAAGAACTGCCTTCACGATTGATGGCGAGAATCCAGAAACAAGAGCTGTACCCTTCTCGTCGAAACGAACTGGGACATTCTCATACGCATTAATATTCCAGAATACAACGTTTGGCATCTCGTAATCTGCATCGTTGTACTTACGACGAATCATCTGGATTGCACGGTCGTCGAAGCCGGTGCAGCAGTTGAACTGCATGTCCGACATGATGAGAAGAACCTTTGGCATGTCCTCGCGAGCAACATTGTTGCTGACTGCGACACGAAGGATCTCATCGAACGCCGCGTGCAGGTTGGTCGACATCTCCCAGTTCGAACGCTCCATCTTACGGACCTTCTCAGAGAGAGTGCCAGTTAGAGTAACGAACTTTGGCTTCGAAGAGAATGTCAGGAAGACATCCTTGAACGGACCAGTGTTCTTATCCGAGCAGTAAAGACCGAGCGATACTGCAACGTCAAGACACGAGAGTTCTGCCTTCGTCTGGCCACCGACCTTAGCGGTCATCGAGCCAGAAACGTCGACGAGTGGGAGAACCGAAGCGTCGCCCATAAAGTTTGGCAGAGCCTTCCACTGCTCGTTAGCGAGAGCGGAGTCACCACGACGAACGTTCTTGACGATGTCGTATGGGTAGACTGCACCAGCGTTAACCTTCGCGACCTTAGGATCACCCTTCTTCAGAGCCTCCTTGTAAGCGGTGAATGCATCTGGTGCATTCTTACCGAAAGCCTTAGAGTAACGGCTCATAGCCAGCGAAGGAACGTGCGAGAAGTTGATCGAGTCAAACTCCTTAGCACACATCTGAGTCTCAACGACCTTGGTCAGTTCGACAAGACGTTTACGATAGAACTTTGGTGACCAGCCGAAAGCCTCACGAAGTTCAATTGCAAGCGGACCCTTACGTGGCATCCACTTAGCACAGAGACCGTTTCCAGCCTCTAGAGCCTCACGGATGAGGTTGAAAGCAACCTGCTTGACTTCTGCGTCAGTGAAGACGAGAAGATCATCCCAACGACCGATTTCCGATACGTTGCGAAGTAGACGAGTGTTGAGTAGCTCGTCCTTGTTGGTAGCCTCAAGGTGCTTAAGGACCTGACGGAAGAGCTCACGCTCACCCGCGCCACCACGGACGTCACGAGCCCACTGAGCGACACGAAGTGCCATCTCACGGTCCTCGGCATATGCCTTAGAGAACTGGCTAGTGATGTTCTTACCGCGGCTTGCGCCGATCTTGAAGAACAGATCAGTAGTGTTGGAAAGAGTTGACTTGAGAGCCTTCATACCGTTAGCGGTACGAGCTACGTTCGCAGTACGCGAAGTTTCAGATAGGATTGCATTCTTAAATGACATAATATTTACTCCAGGTTAGTTTTTGCGTTTTAGATTACAAGTCTAATGCATTAGGTTGCTGAACCTAACCTAATCAGACAACGGGTTGATCGTGCTTTACCCGGGACCACCCACACATTACCGGAATCGAACCGGCCAGACCTTTGTTTCAGAAAAGTAAGTTCGTATGCGGAACTCAACCCAAATTCAATAATAACCGAGCCTATTCTCATAAGCGCGATTAAGCTCTTGAAGCTCTCGGACATACTCGCCATTACCATAATCGCGAGCTTTTTTCTCTTCGAGCTTTTCATTCATGGCATAGATCATCTCAACAAGATGATCAATAACCTCACGGTCGCTAACACGGTTCAGATTACGCTTGACTTCTTCAATGCGCATCCGCTGTTCGTGACTAAAAACCATTTCGATCTCCATTCCTTATATCTTCTTATAGTAACTTTTGAGATATAAGGCAACAGAAAAATTCAACAGGCTGTACATTTTACGTTGCTCTACCACTGAGCTACACCGGCATCATCATCCATCACGTTGGGGTATCTCCTTGCGCTGGGAGACCTCGTTCACAAACCACAATTACCGTTATGATCACTTACGAGTAACCGAGAGTGCCACTGCCGCCTTTCCAGGGCGCCACAGAGGTGATGGATGATGGTGCCGGTGGCGGGATTCGAACCACGCGACCTACGGCTTCCAATGCAACTTTATGATGCTGTAGACAGCCTTAAACTTAATTACGCAGCTAGCTTGTAGATGCGATTGTAATACAGAGTAGTAATACGAGTGGTGTTAAGCTTGCGATACTCGTAAGGACCATATACCTTTTCGCGAAGCTCATTGTATTCAGGCGTACCATACCTAAAGTTATATCCTTGCATACCCTTCCAGAAGTCACGAGGAGCAAGCTCATCTGTACCTTTAACGAAGTATGCCCACGAATTTGAAGGAACTTCAGCTTGTACAGACTTACCACGCATACCAACATACTTACCCTTTTGAGTGTTCGTTGATCCTGTGCAAGTAGTTACAACTACGACATCATCACCTGGATTAATAACCTGACCGAAGTCGTTCGTAAAAGGAATTGCTTCACGCTTAGACATAATTATCTCCGATTAATAGACAGTAGATTGAACGCTAGTAGAATGTCACGCTTATCTTCCTGAATAGGATA
>JACCDP010002750.1_pt1 | contig 10019 bp, 9 predicted proteins | sample 7445841 | NCBI WGS metagenome assembly JACCDP01 (sample SAMN15323441, study PRJNA562643) | freshwater metagenome | isolation source: river surface water | place: USA:Blue River Watershed | collected 2017-08-17
ATCCACTTTTCATTACCAACTCTGCAATAGCAGAGCGCTCTGAAACACTCGCTAAAGGATTGGTCGACTCTGCACTTATGGGCTCTGGTCAATTCTGCACAAAGCCAGGCCTTGTATTTGTTCCCGATGATGCGCAATTTATATCCACAATAAAGAATTATCTCGCTACCCTCTCGGTAGCCCCATTACTGAGCAAATCAATTGCGGATCGCTATTCCAGTGCTATCGCAGAGCTTGCAAAAATTGCGGGCGTTGCGGTTTTATCTGGCTCCCCAACATCTGCAGGATTTGGTGTGACCCCCACATTCTTCATCACCGATTGGAAGACAGCGCAAGCAAATCCTCATCTTCTCGAAGAGCACTTTGGTCCAACAACAGTAATCATCAAGTCCGCGCAGGAAAACTTCGACGCGATAGCGCAATCACTTGGTGGGCAATTAACCTCGACGATTCAAGGAACAGATAGCGACACCGTTGCAGAACTCATCGCCATTCTTTCTCAGAAATCAGGGCGAGTAATCTGGAATGGCTTCCCTACAGGTGTCGCAGTAACAGCTGCAATGACTCATGGTGGGCCATGGCCTTCGTCATCTACGCACACAACATCAGTAGGCGTAGATGCCATCTACCGATTTATGCGCCCAGTCTCTTATCAGGGACTGCCTCAGAGCGCACTTCCCGTTGCGTTACAGGATGCAAATCCGTGGAAAGTTCCGCAGAGAATCAATTAAACCTTGCGTAATGGTTAAACGATGAATCCGTTAGGGAATGGATCATTGGGATCAAGGGTCCATGTTGCTTCACCCATCACCCAAGCTCGACCAGTAATCATCGGCACGATTGCATCGAAACCTGCGACTTTGGTCCGCTCTTTGATGCGCCCTTCAAAGTGAGAGCCAATCCAGGATTCATTCTTCAAGACATCTGAATCGCTAAATTCTCCGCGCGCAACCATCTGAGCCAGCCGCGCACTTGTGCCAGTTCCACAAGGAGATCGATCAAACCATCCGGGATGAATAGCCATGGCGTTCTTCCAATGCAGCGGACCTTCATTTCCTGGCGAGATGAAATCGATGTGATGACAGATTGCAATATCTGGATTCTCGGGATGGACTGGACGATTCTGCTCATTAATTGCATCGGAAATTGCAAGACCCAGATCCAGGAACTTCTGACCGTTCTCACGTTTGAACTCCAAACCAACTCTTTCAACCGGCACAATCGCATAGAAGTTTCCTCCGTATGCAATGTCATAGGTAAGTTCACCAAGTCCTGGAACTTGTACTTTTTGATCGAGGGCAAGACAGAAAGATGGAACGTTGATAATGGTGACCGACTTGGCTCGACTATTTTCAACAGCGACATCAACAACCACAAGTCCAGCAGGTGTATCAAGGCGAATTGTTGTTACAGGCTCGACAACGTTGACCAACTTCTTCTCAACCAGAGCGGTTGCTACCCCAATAGTTCCGTGTCCACACATCGGCAAACATCCCGATACTTCGATGTAGACAACTCCCCAATCAGCATCTGGCCTTGTTGGTTTCTGCAGAATTGCACCGCTCATAGCGCTATGGCCTCGTGGTTCAAACATCAACCATTGGCGCCAGAAATCCATATGCTCCATGAAGTGCAGGCGCTTATCAAACATCGTGGCACCAGGAATTTCACCGATACCTGAAGTAACTACACGGGTCGGCATTCCTTCGGTATGTGTTTCAACCGTTGTGACCGTACGAATGCTCTCCATGGCCTACAACCTACTTTGGATTAACGGTTCTTGAAATAAGCAAGAGCAACATCCATCTCACGATGAATCTGCGCCTGTTCGTGTGCCGGTAAAGGTAGGCGAGGAAGACGAGTAGGTCCGCCGTAGCGACCGACATGGTCCATTCCAAGCTTGATCGCTTGGATAAATTCCTTCTTTGAATCCCAGTGAAAGACATCGTGTAGCGCGGCATACATTGGAGCCGCCTCTTTGAAGTTTCCAGCAGTTGCAAGGTTGTAGAGCTCCATAGATTCCTTTGGAAGCGCATTTGGAAACCCTGCGATCCATCCGGCGACTCCAGCAGTTGCTAGTTCCAGGAATACATCATCTGCTCCAACAATTACTTCAATGCGTGGTGCAAGTCGTTTGATCTGCCAGATTCGGCGAACATCGCCTGAGAACTCCTTGATTGCGACAACTCCAGGAACCTCATCTGCGATTCGCGAAACGAGCTTTGGAGTCAGATCTACCTTGGTATCGAATGGATTGTTGTAAGCAATTATCGGAATACCAACGCGTGCAACTTCCTTGTAATGAGCTACTACTTCATCATCGGATGCGCGATATGCATTGGGAGGAAGCAACATCACTGCGCCGGCTCCCGCCTTCTGCGCGTGCTCCGCCCACTTGCGTGATTCGGCTGCACCATATGCGGCAACCCCTGGAACTACGCTAAATCCTTTAGGTGCTGCAGCGACGGCAACTTCAACCATCTTGGCACGCTCTTCAGCGGTGAGAACTTGATACTCACCCAGTGAACCATTGGGAATGACACCGTGTGTTCCGTTAGCTGCAAGCCAGGCAACATGTTCTGCGTACTTATCGTAATCGATTGAGAGATCTGCCTTAAATGGTGTAGCGGTAGCAGTGAGGACGCCGTTCCAAGGATTAGTCATAACCCAAACTTTACCCTGCTATCCCATCTCCGAGTACACCTAACGAGATAGGGGCGGCGATTGGTCTATTGCTAGCAGCCAATCGTTCATTGCGTGAGACAGCGCACTTTGTTGTACCCGCAACGAGATCACTTACATTTCTTGAACATACGCGGCCCTGACAAAGTCCCATACCTGCGCGAGTGAAAAGCTTTGAAGTTCGCGCATCTTCAGCACCTAACTCTTGAACAGATTCAATGATTTCTTGGCAACTGACTTCTTCACAGCGACAAATAACAGTTTCATCTGCCAGCCACTCTTGCCATCCAGCGCCTACTGGGTAACTTCTTTGTAGTGCCCGTGCGAAGAGTCTTTTAGTAAATCTCTTCCAGATTAGCGCCACCGAAATTTTCGAACCAGCTGCAGAGAGACCAGCAATGGCGCCCTCGACAAGGGCTAAATCTGCGCCCCCAATACCTGTGGCCTCTCCTGCAATCCAGATGTTCTGCACATTTGCACGTTGTTCTCGGTCGACCGCGAAGATCACAGTCTCGTCTCTATCGAGAGTCTGCGCACAACCCAGAATGCCGCCCAGTGTGACATCAGGGAGAAAGCCCCATCCAGTTGCTACGACATCTGCTGGAGCGCTACGAACGTTCTTCTTTCTGATACTCAGATTAGAGCGGACCTTGGAAATATCAACTTCTCCATCGTTATAACCCGTTACCGCAGAACCAAAAGAAACTTTTATCTTGAGTCGAAGAATCGCACTGGCATAGTGAATCAATTCAGGGAATTTGCCAGGATTGAGCAGTAGCGCCAGTGGTGAGAGAGCCCAACGCAGCGGACTCTGTGCCTCAATGAGTTCAACTCGCGCACCGTTCGTAGCAAGTGCCGTTGCAACAGGGAGGAGAAATGGTCCTGTTCCTGAAACAACAATAGTTTTACCGGCAACAACTCCGTGCCCTTTAAGAAGTGATTGTGCTCCGCCTGGGGTCATCACGCCTGAAGTAGTCCACCCAGGAAAGGGAAGCGTGCGATCGTACGCACCGGTTGTCAAAATAATCTTCTGAGCAGAAATCTTCTTCTCGACTCCCCCTTGAAGGTAGTTGAGTTGATATCCATCACCCAACTTTTCAGCGCTCCACACTTGTGCGCCCGTTATATGAGTAATCAACTTATTCTGTTGCAACTCATTCAGGTAATCAGCTGAACGGTTGCTCTTGTAACCATAAACCTCAGTTTGATGTCTCCAGTACTGACCACCGCCACGAGCCTGTGAATCTATGACAGTAACGTGGCAACCTTTACTGGCCGCACTCTTCGCCGCTGCAAGACCAGCTGGGCCCGCTCCTACAACAATAATCACAGGCTGCTCTCGACCTTCATGTCACTGGAGATTTCAATTAAGCACGCTCTCTGGTTTGCAATTCCATCAATTGTTACGACGCAATCAAAACAAATTCCAATACCGCAGAAGATTGAGCGGGGTTCTTCTCCAAAGCGAGTTCTCCGTAGTTCTCTTTGTCCATTAGCAATCAAGGCAGCGGCAATGCTCTGGCCCTTAGTACCGGTAAATTTCTCACCGTTAAAGAAGAATGAAATGTCGTTACTCATACCTTTGCCATCGCAAATCTCGCTGGGCTAAATGCGCTCGCAGCCATAAAGCTTGGTCGACCCAAGATTTCATCCGTAATCAACGCAGCAGAACCTGGGGCTAAACCAATTCCTGCCCCTTCATGTCCTGCTGAGTGCCATAAACCCTTCACTTGTGCATCTTCACCCACAACCGGAAGATGATCTGGGGCGTATGGTCTAAAGCCGTGATAGGCCCGAAGCAGTTGTACGTCACGCAATACCGGAAAGAGTGAAGTTGCTTGAGCTGCTAACTTTCGGAAGATTTCAATATTCTTTGAACCGTCAAAGCCCACGCGTTCGCGACTTGCGCCAATCAAAATCGTGCCACTTCGAGTGCCTTCAACAACTGTGCTTGTCTGCAAATCCGCATCACTACTTGCTACATTAACAACGTAGTCAGAGTCATAGACTTTATGAAAAATGTACTGTGGTGCTGGCTCAGTTACCAAGATAAATCCACGGCGTGGGGCGATAGGTAAATCAGATCCTGCCATGCGGGCAATCTCGCCCGCCCACGTACCTGTTGCATTAACAACGACTGGCGCAAGGAATTTACCTTTCGATGTTTGGATTCCGTATACCTGTGAATCTTTCACCAAGACTTCAGTCACTTTAGCCTGCGAAACAAATTGGCCGCCTCTTGAAATAACAGTGCGAATCAAATGGGCTGCTGCCAACATAGGTTGACATTGCGCGTCTTGGGGATAGAACACACCACTGTGGAACTCTGGATGCAGATATGGCTCGAGGTTATGAAGTTCGGCTTGGCCCACAACTCTTGCATCAACTCCATGTTCTCGTTGGTGAGATGCCAAATTCAGTAAAGCAGAATCATCGTGACGAGCAACGACTACTCCACCCTTGGCTTCTAGTTCAAAGTAATCGCCCACATCTTCTTGCATTTCAAACCATAAATCTCGAGAGCGCAGTGCAAGAGTGAGTTCAGGACCTGGTTCCTTATCTGAGACAAGAATGTTGCCTTCTCCAGCACCAGTGGTTCCGCTAGAAACAGATCCTCGATCAATGATGAGTACGTTAAGACCAGCATTAGTGAGTGACAGTGCACATGATGCGCCCACGATTCCAGCGCCAATTACTATGGCGTCAGGGCTTTTCATAGAAGAAGTCTGCTCTATTTCTGGATTTGTTGCAGAACATCGTTGAGAAAATCTTCACTGGCAGGCGCTATATCCCAAGGCTTATGGAGTCCGTCTTCTGGCCATCGCGGAATCACATGCATGTGAAGATGAAAGACAGTCTGCCAACCAGCTTCACGGCTCATCTGAAAAACGGTTGTTCCTTCGGAGGCAAGTTTTATCTGCAAGAGATCTGCAACATCCTTCGCCATGCTGGCAACTGCAGCATACGTTGGACTATCAGCATGATGAATGTCGTGCACGTGCTTCTTTGGAATTACTAACGTGTGGCCTCTATTGGCCGGAAAGATATCGAGAAATGCCAAACAATCTTCGTTCTCCATGACCTTCTTAGCAGGAATGGTCCCTGCGACAATTCCACAAAAGATGCAATCAGACATAGGTTCACTGTAGGGCTTGGATTCTTGCCCGCGCAATCTTTTGACTCGGTGATTCATGCCCAAGCATGTATGACAAAAAGTCCAAGAGCTTCCTACTGATTCGTAGCCAATTTTTTGACCGTTTCTTAAGACCAAGCACTGTGAGAAACGGTTCATCGATAGTGGCTATGGCGGCATTAGCGAGTATTCGATAGAAGAAAAGACCGCCTTTACTAAATGGTGGTTTTAAAATGAATTTAACTATAGGAGGCGTCATTGCGATTGCCTGTACCTCATTTGATACAAATCCTTCAATGGTTTCTTGTAATTCAATCGCAGATTGTGGCGCGTTATGTAGCCCCAAAGGAACTGCACTCTTTGACCACTCTTTCACATATCGATCCGCTCCCAAAGCGATTGGATAACCCAATTCAATCTGAGCACGAAGAAAAGAATCAGTAAATGCACAATGGACCCAGAGAAGATGGCGTGGATCTTGAGCGCTATAGAGCGCAGTTTTACCGTCTTTAGCCGGATACTCCCCCTTCACATGTGCATGTAGCTCGTTGACACGACGAGCTTCTCGCTCGATTGCTTCAGTCGAACCGAAAGTTGTAATCGTTAGCCAGCGAGTAGTTCTTTCAAGTCGTCCCAATGGATCAGTGTCATATTGAGAATGTTCCGCAACGCCCGTGAGCGCAGCTGGATGCGCGGCTTGCATCAGAAGCGCACGAATCCCTCCCACCAGCGTTGAAATTGAGCCGTGGACTTCCCAGACCGCACTTTCAGGGCCAAATAAGCCAACGTCGTTGCCTATAGCCATTTGCTGCGCCCAAGCAGGTGCACCCGTTGGATCGCCAGAAACTGTTTTGCGAAATGCATCTGCAGCCCGTTTACCACCGAGAACAGAAACGACTTTATTCACATCGCGCAGTTTAGGTGCAGATAACCAAAGTGCAATTTAGATTCTCGTGGATAACCCAGCTGTGATTTCCAGAGCTACCAAAGCAGCCAACCGAATGGTTCGCTCATCGCTAGAGTCCTGAGCGGCATCTATCTCAGTGATATCAACTGAGACTACTTCGTTACTCGCTCCGACTAAGAAAGCAAACTGTCGAAGTTCATCGGCTGAAATTCCACCAGGAGCTGCCGCAGGACATGCCGGAACGACAGATCGATCGCAGATATCCATGTCGAAATCAACATGAATCCGGGAACCGGCAATCTTCACTGCGCGTTCCCAAACCTGCTTAAGACTGGCATTTCGAAGTGCAGAGCGATGGATGACAGTGATGCCAAGATCTCGAGCACGATCTGCGTACTCAGTTGAATTTGAGAAATCTGCAATACCAATTTGAACCACATTCTTGCCAGCTAAACCAGCTTCGATAATTCGCCGGACGGGGGAACCATTACTTACGCCATCTCGAAGATCGTGATGAGCATCAAAAGTGATCAAACCTGTCGCAGCAAACGCCTTGGCCACGCTGTACGTAATCGAATTATCACCACCCATTGCAACTAACAAGCGATGATTCTGCGCAATCGCAGCGAGTTCAGTAATTGTCTTCGACTCATCTATATCTGGGGATGTGACATCGCCTGAATCAGATAACTTCAAGCGAGAGAGATTGACCTTGGAATCAGAGTGAGCCAACGAATAGCGCAGCAGCGCTTGCCTAATTGCCGCAGGCGTCAGATGCGCAGAAGTTGGAGAGAGACTGGTCTGGTTAGCTGGCACTCCCACCAGAGTTAAATCACTGCCTTGATCAGCAGGATGAGTAAATAGTGATGCTGCCCTTGGCCATAACGGGTCATGAGGCAAGTTCACTCGTAAAGGGTATCGTGCGTTGACGCGCGTTATATAGTGACGAGATGACGACGATAGATGCTGCCATTGGCGCGCGCCCAGTCCGAGCCCCTCGTGGCACATCACGCACCGCACTTGGTTGGGGGCAAGAAGCCGCCCTTCGCATGTTGCAGAACAACTTAGATCCAGAAGTTGCAGAACATCCCGACAAATTAGTTGTCTACGGCGGCACCGGAAAAGCAGCACGAAATTGGGAATCTTTCGATGCGTTGATTAAAACTCTTACATTCCTAAAAGATGACGAAACAATGTTGGTGCAATCTGGAAAACCTGTTGGAGTCTTCCGCACTCATGAGTGGGCACCTCGCGTGCTTCTTGCCAATTCAAACCTTGTCGGAGATTGGGCAAACTGGCCAGAATTTAGGAGGCTAGAAGATCTTGGTCTAACTATGTATGGCCAGATGACAGCAGGTTCTTGGATATACATTGGAACGCAAGGAATCTTGCAAGGAACGTATGAAACTTTTGCAGCGGTAGCTGAAAAACATTTCGGTGGAACTCTGGCTGGCACGCTCACCGTTACGGGTGGCTGCGGCGGTATGGGTGGCGCGCAACCACTTGCGGTCACTATGAATGAGGGAACATGTTTAATTATTGATGTCGATGGTTCTCGTTTACAGCGCCGCGTCAATAAGAGATATCTCGATGTAATTGCAGATAACCTCGAAGATGCTGTGGCCCAAGCAGTTAAGGCCCGTTCTGAAAAGCGCGCTATCTCAATTGGCTTAGTGGGTAATAGCGCGACAGTTCTACCCAAGCTTTTCGCTATGGGTGTACCCATAGATATTGTCACCGACCAAACGTCTGCTCATGACCCACTCTTCTACATTCCTGAGGGTATAGATGTAGATAGTGCTCGCGACTTAGCTATCCGTAACCCTGAAGACTTCTCTAAACGCGCCAAAGAATCTATGGCAAAACATGTAGAAGCGATGGTCAACTTCCAAGACAAGGGCGCAGTTGTATTTGATTACGGAAATTCCATCCGTGATGAAGCACGACAAGGTGGTTACCAACGCGCATTTGAGTTCCCTGGCTTTATCCCTGCATATATTCGCCCTCTCTTCTGCGAAGGTAAGGGTCCATTTAGATGGGTTGCCCTCTCGGGAGATCCGAAAGATATTCACCGTACCGACCAAGCCGTCTTAGATCTCTTTCCTGACAATAAACATCTGCACCGATGGATTCGCATGGCACAAGATCGTGTGGAATTTGAGGGTCTCCCTGCACGAATCTGTTGGCTCGGTTACGGTGAACGTGACAAGGCTGGGTTGAAATTCAATGACATGGTTGCCAGTGGCGAAGTAAGCGCTCCTATTGTTATCGGGCGCGATCACTTAGATTGTGGAAGCGTCGCATCTCCTTACCGCGAATCAGAAGCTATGTATGACGGCTCTGACGCAATTGCAGATTGGCCACTTCTCAATGCCATGATCAATATTTCATCTGGAGCATCTTGGGTTTCAATCCATCACGGTGGCGGCGTTGGTATTGGTCGCTCTATTCACGCAGGTCAAGTCAGCGTGGCCGATGGAACTCCACTAGCAGCGCAGAAGTTGGAGCGAGTACTTACCAACGATCCAGGTATGGGTGTCATTCGTCATTGCGATGCAGGGTACGCACATGCGCAAGAAGTAGCGATTGAAAAGGGTGTTCATGTTCCAATGATGAATGGAGTTACCGGTCGGTGAGTTCTGTTGCACTCACCAACATCGCAACGTTGGTATCTAACTCCGCAGAACTTGGGGAAGGTCTTCTCGGCTTAAGCCAAGGCAAGACTCTTGTGCTCGAAGATGGAATAGTCGCAGCTCTATCCGATCGAACCCCTACTGGGGTCGATCAAGTTATCGACTGTGCCGGCAAAACAGTAATTCCTGGCTTTGTTGATTCACACACCCACCTAGTTTTTTTCGGAGATCGCAGCGCCGAATTCGCAGCCCGTTCTCGCGGAGAGAAATACTCTGCAGGTGGTATCAAAACTACGGTCGCTGCAACAAGAGCTGCATCAGACCCAGAGCTCACTAGTAATGCGCAAGCGCTTCTTGATGAAGCCCTCTCACAGGGGACCACAACTGTTGAGATTAAGACTGGGTATGGCCTTACGCTTCGTGATGAGCTCCGCTCGTTGGATGTCGCAAGCGCCTTTACAGATGAAACCACGTTGCTCGCCGCACATGTAATCCCGGAAGAGTATGTAAATAACCCTGATGGTTATGTTGATTTGATTATTAAGGAAATTATTCCAGCATCATCGGCTAAGTGGATCGACGTTTTCTGTGACATAGGTGCATTCTCACCCGAGCAGACTCGCGCAATCCTGCTCGCTGGAAAAGCTGCCGGTATGTTGCCACG
>JACCDP010934983.1_pt1 | contig 10019 bp, 6 predicted proteins | sample 7445841 | NCBI WGS metagenome assembly JACCDP01 (sample SAMN15323441, study PRJNA562643) | freshwater metagenome | isolation source: river surface water | place: USA:Blue River Watershed | collected 2017-08-17
CATAGAAACAGCACCATCAAATGCCTCAACTGTGTATAAACCAGTGGGTAAACCATTCAAATCCATTGGATTTGTCACTGTATTAATTGTAGTTAACGGATAAGTTGAGCTCGAAATTTCATAACTCGTTGGTGTAAAACCAGTAACTGATACAGTTATTATTCCATCTGAACCACCAAAACAAGAGACCTTTTTAGAATTGGTTAATGAAATGGTCTGCCCTAAACCCACATTAACTAAAAATGTGACTATTGCAAAAGCAAAATATTTGTGAAATCTTATCATATTAAATTTTGTAGATATTAGCATAGGCTTTGGATTTTTTAAAGTTAACATACCCCTATATTGTCTGGTTTAATCTTGTTTTTTCTATTCTCAACCATATCCGGATTAACTAAAAATTTAGATATTTCCGGACAGAATAAGCTCAAACTTAACAATTCCGGAGTAATATATTTTAGATTCTCTAAAAATGGATATACACAATCGTGGTTCACTGTATATTCTAGCAAACAATCTAAGTTGTCTTTTTTTGAATTGTAATACTTCATGAATCGTAAAACAACGATTTAGGGCTTTACCCCCAAAAATCATACCGAAAAATTGTAATTTTTTAGTATTAATCCTAAAAACCCTATTTATTACACAAATAATACAACAATAATCCACTCACAACCAATACATTAGATAAAAAATTAACGACATTGTTTGAAACCCAATCAATACCCGAGTAGCTTTTACCATTTTCTTTCTTAGCCGTATCAATCCAAATTCCTTCGCTTTTTTCTTTTAGCTGAAACTTTGAACCTAAAAAACTGTCCAACATCATCCCTATAAATCCAAGAACTCCAAAAACTAAGAATTCTGTTAGCGTTAACGATATTATTTTCAATCCGAAGGCTACAACTATAAAAGACCCCAACAATCCAAACAAACTACCCAATAAAGACACCCCGCCAGAAACTCCAGGTTGTATTTTTTTTAAACTCAACAAATCTCTCGGAACACCCCCAAACCTAGCACCAAGTTCACTGCTTAATGTATCCGACATACAAATCGCTACTGAAACCAACATCAATTTACTGATTTCTAATTCATCTATTGCTTGGTAACCAAATAATTGCAAGATCCAGTAGAACAAGCCAATGAACATTACTATTCCACCATTTGAAAGAACCTGTAACGCATTTCTAGGTTTACTAAAACGATCATCGGAAACAATATTATACTGAGGTATTTTCCCAACCAAAGAACCAACAACCAAAAAGACCAATAATGGAATCAAGGACTGTTTGGCCAAAACCACGACAACAAAAGCCAAAAAAATAGACAGCAACGAACCCGTAAAGGTTAAAAAACCAAGACCCATGGTTATCAAAACCATAACTAATGTGCTCCAATAAATCGTTGATACCCAACCAACATTTAAAAAAAACAACGATTCAAAAGAACTTTTTTCTATCCATTGCAACGAAAAAAAAGCAAATAATGTAACCGTTAAATTGTCAGAGCCCTTTAAAGAAACAAACTCCAATATAGCCAATAATGTAGCCAAAATAATTGCCGAATAAATGGCTTCTGCTCCTATTAAATTAGTATATCTGTTTATAAAGATTTGTAGGATGAAAAAACTGGTTGTAAAAAACACCAAAAGTCCAATCACTGATTTATGATTATCTACAAAGAATCTTCCATCTTTAGTAGGTAACTGCAATGATTTTTTTTGAAAATTCTCTTTCCACCATCTGCCTACTATTCCTGCAAATCCGTCCGATATGGCTAAAATTGTTAGCGAATAGGAAATAGTTTTTAGAATGGATTCATCGTTAAAACAAATCACTATCCCCAACATAATTAAAAAAACCACAGCGAAATAGATTACTCCGGTTTCTTTCACTCCAGTCTCAGGATCCGATAAAAATCCTTTATTGATAGCCATTAACAACACAATACAGATACACAACACTGTGAAAAAAAGCGGCCAAGTTGGTAGTTTAATCGATGCATCCGCACAAATTAAAATGGCTGAAACATGCAATAACTTTTTTATATAAAAATGATATTTATTAAGATATTTTATTCCTAAAATACTTAGTGTTACTAGTAAGAGTATTACAATCAGGTAGCTTAAAAATATTTGCACGCGAATTGATTAGAAGGCGTTAAACTAACACAAAAAAGTCGAATATGTTGTTTATTTGAATATGAATATCATTACACCCAGTATAGTATGGAGATTTTCTAGACCGCATACTATCATTGGCACATCCATAAGTATTTTGTCCATTTATCTGTTGGTGTTATTTGCTTCTCCCTCCATTCCCAATCAACCCATAGGTTTTATACCCGGTTTAATTTATACTTTAAAATTCCATATCTCTCAATTTCTCCCAACCTTAATTGCATGCCTAGCTTGCAATCTATACATTACCGGATTAAATCAAATTTCGGATATACCCATAGACAAAATAAACAAACCGAATTTACCTATAATCACGGGTGAGTTATCAGTAAAACAAGCCAAAATCATAGTCTTTTTATCTTTACTTACAGCCTTATTTTTTTCCTATTTCCACGATATTAAATTGTTTTTTTTGATTCTCATTATTGGATTTATTGGATCGATTTATTCCCTACCGCCTATCCGACTGAAATATAGATATTCTTGGGCTTCGATGGCAATTGCGTTGGTAAGAGGGCCGCTTATTAATATTGGCATTGCGCTTCATTTTATATTATTAATGAACCCACAGATTAATTGGTCAAATTATCCCTGGTTATTGCCATTAACAATATTTATTACTGCTTTTAGTATTGGAATTGCTTGGTTCAAAGACATTCCAGATACCGAAGGAGATACCCAATTTAACGTGAAGACCTTGGCTGCAACAGTTAGTAAAGAAAAAGCGCTTAGGATGGGGACTCAATTAATTGTATTGACTTATTTATTCATGGCGGGTATTTGGTTTTTTATCCCTTCGGTTACTAAGAATATAGCTATACAGATGCTAATTCTTCATGTATTCTTAGTTGTTTTATTTTATGCAAAATCAAAAAAAACCAATTTAGATTCACAAGAATCGATCAAAAAATTTTATAAATTTTATTGGGTATTGTTCTTTTTAGAATACTTATTATTACCCGTTTTTATGTATTGCAATCTATTCTCCTTGTTTCTTTGATTCCATTGCATTTCTTGAAACACAAAACCGCTGATTCTCACCTATAAAATCGTACAAAACCCATTTATCAAAGAAATCTTAATAAATGTATCCGCGATAGCCTAACTTTGTGCAATTTTTGGATATATGCCTAAAGACAATTCTCTCAAACACGTTCTTATTATTGGTAGTGGCCCAATTATCATTGGTCAAGCTTGTGAATTTGATTACTCAGGTTCGCAATCGGCAAGAAGTTTACGCGAAGAAGGCATACTCGTTTCGTTAATAAACTCCAATCCAGCGACCATCATGACGGATAAAATAAACGCCGATCATGTTTACTTGCAACCCCTTACCCCTGCCAGCATAGAAAAAATACTTCTTGAACATTCTCAAAAGCAACCCATTGATGCTGTATTACCTACCATGGGTGGTCAAACTGCATTAAATCTTGCCAAAGAATGTGACGAAATCGGAATTTGGGAAAAATACAACTGTAGAATTATCGGCGTAAATATCGAGGCCATTGACAAAATGGAGGATCGCGAAAAATTCCGTCAATTGATGGTAGAGTTGGGTGTTGGTGTTGCAAAAAGTCAAATCGCAAACAGTTTCTTAGAAGGAAAAGAAATTGCTCAAAAAATCGGATTCCCTATCGTAATCAGACCAAGTTATACATTGGGTGGAACCGGTGGTAGTATCGTTTACAAAAAAGAAGAATTTGATGCCGCTTTACAAAGAGGATTAGAAGCTTCACCGGTACATGAGGTGTTGGTAGAACAAGCGGTTTTAGGTTGGAAAGAATACGAATTTGAATTGCTTCGAGATAAAAAGGACGATATTGCTGTAATCTGTACCATTGAGAACTTTGATCCGATGGGTATCCATACTGGCGATAGTATTACGGTTGCACCAGCAATGACATTGAGCGATACTGCGTTCCAGCGTATGCGAGATATGGCATTCAAAATGATGCGCAGCATGGGTGATTTTGCAGGGGGGTGCAACGTGCAATTCGCAGTAAATCCCGAAGACGAGGAGATTATTGCTATCGAAATTAACCCCAGAGTGAGCAGAAGCAGTGCGCTTGCCTCCAAAGCTACAGGTTATCCCATCGCAAAAATTGCTACCAAATTGGCTATCGGTTATTTTCTGGACGAATTAACAAACCCTGTAACCAAAACAACCAGTGCCTTTTTTGAACCGGCAATAGATTATGTCATCGTAAAAATACCCCGTTTCAATTTTGATAAGTTCCCGGGTGCTGAAACACGTCTTGGATTTCAAATGAAAAGCGTTGGAGAGGTAATGGCCATTGGCCGAAGTTTTCAAGAAGCACTTCAAAAGGCCTGTCAGAGCTTGGAAATTGGCAGGCATGGATTGGGAGCTGATGGCAAGGTAAGTAGAAATCTGGAGGAACTTATTCACGGATTGGAATATGCTAGTTGGAACCGAATTTTCCAAGTGAAAGACGCATTGGCTTTGGGTGTCCCTATAAGCAGCGTTCAAAAAATCACCAAAATAGATCGTTGGTTTTTGGAGCAAATTAACGATTTGGTGAAAACTGAAAATGAAATTCGTCGGTACAATCCCGAAAACATAGCCAAAGCACTGTTAAAAGAAGCCAAAGAAAAGGGATTTTCGGACGAACAAATTGCTTGGCTCATGGGTGGAAGTACCACGGCAGAACAGGTGTATAACAAGCGAAAAGAAATAGGAATTACTCGAGTTTACAAAATGGTAGATACGTGTAGTGCCGAATTTCCTTCCCCTACAAATTATTTTTATTCCACGTTTGACGGGGAAAATGAAAGTGTTAGTTCCAACAAGAAAAAAGTATTCGTATTAGGTTCTGGACCCAACCGTATCGGACAAGGAATTGAATTTGATTATTCCTGTGTGCATGGTATTTTGGCTGCAAGAGAAGCCGGTTATGAGGCTATTATGATCAATTGCAACCCAGAAACCGTAAGTACTGATTTTGACATGGCAGACAAGTTATACTTCGAGCCTATTTATTGGGAACACTTAATTGAACTCATTGAATATGAAAAACCCGAAGGAATCATTGTTCAGTTAGGAGGTCAAACAGCGTTGAAGTTATCCGAAAAATTCCATGAAAAAGGAATTAAAATTATTGGTACATCGTTCGATAACATGGATATCGCCGAGGATAGAGGTAGATTTTCCGATATGTTGGCAGAATTAGACATACCCTATCCCAAATATGGAGTTGCGATAGACGCAGAAGAAGCCATCAAAATCGCTAATCAGGTAGGATATCCTGTGCTTGTGAGACCAAGTTACGTATTAGGTGGACAAGGAATGGTCATTGTGATCAATGACGAAGACCTTGAAAAAGCGGTGGTTAAACTTTTGGGAGACTTGCCCGGTAACCGAGTATTAATTGATCACTTCTTGGATAGAGCAGAAGAGGCGGAAAGCGATAGTATTTGCGATGGCGAAGATGTCCATATCATTGGTATGATGGAACATATTGAGCCAGCAGGAATTCACTCGGGCGATTCTAGTGCTGTTTTACCCCCGTTTTCATTAAGTGATACCGTGAAACAGCAAATGGAGGAATATACAGCGAAAATTGCAAGAGCACTCCAGATTAAAGGCTTACTTAATATACAGTTTGCTATAAAAAACGAAAAAGTTTACGTGATTGAAGCAAATCCTAGAGCCTCGCGAACAGTTCCTTTCATTTGTAAAGCTTACGATGTTCCTTACGTAAATATGGCGACGAAGGTGATGCTTGGAGTAAGTAAAATTAAAGATTTTGTTATTCCGGAAAGACCCAAAGGATTTGCCATTAAACAACCGGTATTTAGTTTTAATAAATTCCCTGGGGTAAGCAGAGAATTAGGTCCTGAAATGAAGAGCACGGGAGAAGCTATTTTGTTTATCGATGATTTAAAAGACCCAATTTTTAGGGACTTGTATAAACAAAAAAGTATGTATCTCAGTCATTAACATTTATTTGGCATAATATTTGGCAACTATTCCATAAATTTGATTGCCATGAAAAAAATATTTGCTCCATTTATTGTCCTATCGTCACTTTTCATTTTTCAAGCATCGTTTGGACAAGCAGTTCAAGATTTCACCCATGGTGTTTATGTTGAAAATTCTGCCTTTGCTGCTAACCCAAGCAGTTGGGCTGGTAAAATTGTGGAACTTAGAAATGTACCCTATGCTGGATCAAAGCCTACTCCTGGGCCAGTAAAAACCAAATCAGCTACGGCAAGCGCTTCCAGCGAAACCAATAATGCTGTTGCACCTAGAAGCAGTTCACCTATAGCTTCCACACCGGCTGGACCAAGTGGCGGAACTGCCAGTTCTACCGTAACTACCTGCGAATCTGTTACAGGATATAATTCTATGCCATTTGCCATTACTGGTACTTACAAACCATGCATTCTAATGACCAACGCTGTTAAAAAACAGTTACCCGCCAAAAGCAGCAGTCTGATTTTGTATGTTTATTGTAAAAACGACGGTACTCTAGAATTAAAAAGAGTAAAACGAATTAACTAACTCTTAATCCGCCAACGTTAGCATTTTAGCAATTCTATCTTCCAATTTTTCATTGGATAATTGCTCTCTAAGTCGATCTACCAGTAACGAAAAACAAAAAGGCGTTGGTTTTTGTATGGACACTATCTGTACATCTTTTGCCACCGCACGCTTAAAAGCTTGAATAATACGCTGATAATCTAACTGATAGGCAAACACCTCATTTCGGGCTTGTTTTAACAATAAATTATCGGGATCGTATTCATTAAAAACCTCGAAAAATAATTTAGCAGATGCATGTAGGTGTTTACTTTTCAATTGTTTCGCTGGAACTCCTCGATTGAGTAGACCTGAAATAACTGCAATCTCGGAGAATCTTCTACCGCACATTTCCGAGAAGTTAGCACATTCTTCTAAATCACTCTCTAAGTTATTGATATTCAACAAATCTAATTCTAAAGCCACCTCAATGGGAATTTCATCGGCCGATAACAACTCAAATCCATAATCGTTCATGGAAATACTGAAACTCGTATTTTCTATTTGCGATAATCGATATGCAAACAACATGGCCATACCTTCGTTCACCATTCTTCCTTCGAATGGATACACAAATAAGTGATAACCATCTGAGGAACTGAATTTCTCTATCAACAACTCATCGGGCGCTGGTAAAAGACTTCGAATATTTTGGGTGGCCGCTAATGGCATTAGAACATCCATCTCCAAGTTTGACGGATTGGTATTCCCCGAATGGAAATGTTCCCCAAGTTCGTATACAGTCTGTCTTATTAAATGCGACATCTCTGAACTCAAGCTCATTCTACCTCCCATCCAACTAGGTACTACTGCTGTTTTACTTTCTGATTTCTTTACAATTGCTGTGTTGCCTTCCAATCGAACAAATGACCATACTCTTCCTGCAAAAACAAAGGCATCTCCTTCTTTCAACTTAGAAATAAAATACTCTTCAATGGTACCCAAGACGCTCTTTCCCATCTGTTTGATCCAAACGCTTTGATCGGAAACAATGGTACCTATCGACATGCGATGAAGCATGGCTATTTTTCGAGATAACACACGGTACAACTTAGAATCTGCGTCGTACGTTAACTTTTTAAACTCATCGTATGAAGCCAATACATTCAAATTACCTGTTAGATAATTCAGAGCCCAATCGAAATCGGATTTTGTTAAATTTCGGTATGCGTAGGTCTTCGAAATCACTTCATATAGTAATTGAATATCAAAACCATCGGAAACAGCCAAGGTTGTTAAAAATTGCAACAAAACATCCATGGGTTGTTCCAAGGGTATTCTTGCCTCTACAAAGCCTTGATCTATGGCCTTTCCCAATGCAATTGCATCAATAATTTCTAAACTATTGGTAGGTAAAAAGTATATTTTGCTTGGTTTGTTAGGCTCATGACCAGACCTACCCGCACGTTGTAAAAATCGCGCTACACTTTTGGGGCTACCAATTTGAATTACGGTATCCACAGGTCTAAAATCCACGCCCAAATCTAGGCTGCTCGTACAAACTACCGCCTTTAATTGTTCGTTGTGCAAGGCAAATTCTACCCATCTACGTACTTCTTGATCCAAGGAGCCATGATGTATAGCCATTCTACCTGCCAAATCAACGCATTGATCCAATAGATTTTGATACCAAATTTCGCTTTGAGCTCTAGTATTGGTAAAAATCAATGTTGTTCTAGAACTTTTAATTATTGGAATTATTCTTGAAAGTAAGGATAATCCTATATGTCCACTCCAGGGAAATCGTTCAATTTCATCGGGCAAAATGGTTTTGAATTGTATTTCTTTAGAAATATCGTGTTGAATCAAATGGGGTTGATTGCCGTACAACGTTGTTGGCAAGAGTACTTGTAGCGATTGATTCAAATTACCAATTGTAGCAGAAATACCCCAGCACTTCAACCGGGGATTTAAGTGTTTGAAAATTGCAAGAGCTAACTCTACCTGAACACCTCGCTTGGAGCCAATTAGTTCATGCCATTCGTCTACAACAACTAATTCTAGATTCCTAAAATAATTAGCATAACTTTTCGAACTCAATAGCAGATGTACAGTCTCTGGGGTGGTTACCAAACACGTTGGTGGCTTTTCTTTTATTTCTTTACGAGACTTTACATCGGTGTCTCCCGTTCTTACTTTTACGGTAAAAGAAGGGTCCAACTGACTAGCGGCAGACTCAATGGCTACTGCTATATCGTTACTTAATGCCTTTAAAGGCGAAATCCATAGTAAAAACAACCCTTGTTTCGATCGTTTTTGTAAAAGAGAATCTATTATGGCCGGAATTGCTATTGAATAGGTTTTTCCACTACCCGTTGGAGCATTAATAATTCCGTTGTTCTGTGCGAAATAATTCTTGGCGGCTTCTCGTTGAAATCGTGACGGCTCCCATCCTTTGGATAAGAACCATTGATTGTATATTACTTCCCAATGCATCGTTTAGGTCGATGTATGTAGGGAACAGCTCACGGGCAGATTGGTTTTATTCTTTGCTGTCCGCTGGAGGTGTATTGTTTCTACCCCCATTGCTCGGTGGTCTGTTGGGATTGTTTCTGAAGTTTCCAGAACGATTAGGATTGGGCTTAGGTCGGTCGTTGGTACGATTAAAATTTCTGTCCCTATTTCCTTCAGAATTCGGTTTTGGAGCGTTTGGGTTTTCTGTATTTCTGGGGGGTCTATTATCCCGATTGGGGCGTTCACCTTGGTTTGGCCTGTTATCTCTCCTAAAATCTTTATTCTGTTTAAAGTCCCGGCGATTGTCGGTACGGTTGTTTTTCGGATTCCGTTGACCAGAATTGCCTAAACGATCGGTTCTAAATTCATCGTCACGTTTCAACAATTCATCGTTGCCAATAAAATCAACCGAATCTTCCACCACGGGTTTACCTACATTCTCTAACACAGCACTAGCCGGAGCCAAATCTTGCAAGGACGCCACAATTACTCCTTGCTTATTTTCCTCCATGCAAGAATTTACTTTATCTACCTGCAGTGCTACCCAAGTCTGACTATCTTCGTAAGAGAACCAAATCAGACGCTTCAAAATATCCGTTTTGCGTGCATACGCAACGCCATTTACCGTCTCAATTTTTACAATTTTGGCTTTTGGAAAAGTATCAATGGCCTCTACGTATTGATCTAATTCGTAATTCAAGCAACATTTAAGTCTGCCGCATTGCCCCGAAAGTTTCTCCATATTGATGCTCAAATTCTGAACACGTGCTGCCCCGGTGTTTACTTGCTTGTAATCGGTTAACCACGTGCTGCAACACAATTCTCGTCCGCACACTCCCGTAC